>ERZ1673962.940-NODE-940-length-16413-cov-16.520785_pt1 | contig 16413 bp, 9 predicted proteins | sample MGYA00580188_ERZ1673962 | MGnify/ENA primary metagenome ERZ1673962 (study PRJEB41334, sample SAMN05608104) | rock metagenome | biome: terrestrial subsurface; feature: shale formation; material: shale | place: USA: Pennsylvania ... | reverse complement strand
CGGTGCGCAGGCGGTGTTCGGTCACGCCCATGCCCAGGTCGCCGCGCCGGGCCATGCGGTCCAGGCGGGCTTCCACCCGGTCGTACAGCTCCTCCTCGCTTCCAGCCTTGAACACGGCGTTCTGGATCAGCTCGTTGTCCAGGCGCCAGCGGTCAAGGCCGCTCAGGTCGAAGTCTTCGTTGTCGGTGTCCTCGTCTTCCACGTCCTCAAAGCGTACCTGCAGGCGGCGCTGGTAGAAGGTGTCGATGGGCTTTTTCAGGAAGCCGGCCAGGTCGTTCAGGGTGATGGGCTCTTCCGGCGGCTGGAAGGCCAGCGGTTCGTGTTGGTTAGTAACTACTTCCTCACCGTGGGCGCTCCGCCACTCGCGCTCGAAGGTGAACAGGCGTCGGCTTTTCAGTACCTCGGCCAACGGTTTGGGAGTCGTGTGGTCGCCCTCGCCGGTGCCGTTGGCTTTCGGGAAGTAGGCCCGGCTGAAGGGTTGCAGCGGATGCTGGGTGGTCAGGGCCTCGGTCACGGCGGTGTCAGGGTCGTTATCCAGCGCCCAGAGGCTTTTGAGGTGGTCCTGGAGCTGACCGATCAGCACCGAGGCCGGGCGTTCGGAGTCGTCCTTGATACTGCGTCCCACCCAGCTGATGTAGAGCTGTTCCCGGGCCGAGAGCATCGCCTCGAGGAACAGGTAGCGGTCGTCCTCCCGGCGGGAACGGTCGCCGGGCCGGTAGTCCTGGGCCATCAGGTCGAAATCCACGGGCGGTCGGGAGCGGGGGTAGTCGCCGTCGTTCATGCCGAGCAGGCACACTTTTCGAAATGGAATGGCCCGCATGGGCATCAGCGTGGCGAAGTTCACCTTGCCGGCCAGGAAGCGTTGATTCAGCCCGCCCTCGTCCAGGCCGTCGAGCAGTACGTCCTTGACGATGTTCAGCGGCAGGGGCTGGTCGGCAAGCCCGGCGGCCAGGGCATCGTCCAGCCATTGTTCCAACTGGCGGCGGAACCGGTTCAGCAGCAAGAGATCGGTGTCTTCCACCTTCTGAAAAAACTGCTCCAGCATGTCGGAGAACAGGGCTTCCCACTGGTTCGGCGTGCGGCTTTCCTGCAACGCCTGCCACAGGGTTTCCAACTGGTGCACGAATTCGTCCAGGCGACCGGCCAGGTCGGCCTGCAGTCCGCCGATTTCCCCGTAGGGCTCCACTCCGCCCCAGGGGTCGTCCTCGCCCATGCCATAACCCAGAAGCATGGCTCGCAGGCCGGACTGCCAGGTATTGCGGTTGAGCTCGGCGGGCAGATCCAGGCTTTGCCGGTGTTCGTCGTGCAGGCCCCAGCGGATGTTGGCGCCCTCCACCCAGCGCCTCGCCAGGGGGATCTCGTCTTCACCGATGCCGAAGCGGTCCCGGATGCCGGGCACCTCCAGCAGACTCAGGATCTCGCTCACGCCAAAGCGGCTGCGGGGCAGTGACATCAGGGTTTCCAGGGCAATCAGCACCGGCTCGTGGTGGCGCTGGCCCTGATCGGAAATGGTAAAGGGAATGTGGCGTTTGCTGCCCGGCTGGTAGCGGCCGAACACCGCCTGGATGTGGGGGGCGTACACGTTGATGTCCGGCACCATCACCATCACATCCCGGGGCCGGAGGTTGGGGTCGGTGTTGAACGCGGCCAGCAGCTGGTCGTGCAGGATTTCCACTTCCCGCTGGGGGCTGTGGGCCTGGTGGAACACCAGTGAGTGGTCCTCGCCCGGGTCCAGGGTTCGGTGCTGTTCTCGTATTTCCTGCAGGGGCGTCAGGTTGAGGATGTCGTCCTGCAACTGGTGCAGCAGGCACGGTGTCTCATCGGAGCCGTGTTCGGAAAAGATGTCGATCTTCCGGTCCGGGGTCTGCAGGCGGTCCCGGTATTCCTCCGGGTTGTCGAACTCATCCAGTAGGCGGATGTAGTCCCGCCCCTGCTTGCCCCAGGCGGCCAGCAACGGGTTGGCGTGCTGGTGCAACTGGTCCGGATCATCCACGGTGGACAGGACCGGGTGGGCCGCGCCCCGTTTGCGCTCGGCTTTCAGCAGTTCCCGGTCGCTGATGATGTCGGCCCAGTAGAACTGGCAGGGGTTGTGGACACATAAAACCACCTGGCTGAAGCGGCTGAGCACGTACAGGGCCTCCAACGCCTGGCGCGGCAGGGAGGACACCCCGAACACTACGATGCGTTTGGGCAGCCGTGAAGGATTGGCGGGTTCTGCAAGCGTCTGGCCCTGTGCCATGAACCGGGTGTGAATCCGCGAACGGCTGGTGTGGGCGGCCTCGCCGACATCTTCCACCAGGGCCCGCCAGAGCAGCGGTTGCCAGAGATTCTCCGGGGCCAGCGGTTTTTCCTCGCCCCGGGCGGTGATCAGCACGTCCCGGCCCTGCTCCCAGGCGGCCAGCCAGTCGGCGCGGAACACCTGGTACTGGTCGAACAGATCCGCCACTTTTTCCGCCAGTTGAAAGGTGCGAACGTCCGGGTCCGTGCCGTCCAGGAAACGGGCCAGGGGCAGGAAGGCGTCGCCCTGATCCAGCAGGGTGGGCAGCAGGCGATACAGCCGCCACGCCAGCCGGCTTTTGTCGAAGGGGGACTGCTCGGGCACTTCGGTATCGGACAGTACCGCCCGGTAGGCCTGCCAGATGAAACGGGCCGGGAACAGGAAATCCATGCCGGCGGCGATGCCCAGGCCACCGTCCATGCCCTCGTCATCGCGCTTTTCGGCCAGCGCCAGCTTCAGCCACTGGGCGATGCCGTTACTCTGCACCAGGAAGGTCTCGCTCTGTAGCGGCGGCAGCGGGTTCTGCCGGCAGATGTACACCACCGCCCGGCGCAGGTCTTCCAGGTGGTTGGCGTGGATGGCGTGAAAGCCGGGTTCGATGGCGGGGGCGTTGGCCATGGGTGTCCTTAGCTGCGAGTGTTACTGGATTGCCGGGACAACAGGTTACCTCATGCGCGCCCGGATTCGCAGAGGGTACGTGGGCATACCTCGATGGCATTTTTTACGCAGGGTTACGGATTTGAGCGTGGCCCGCTTCCATCGTAAAGTCAGGGTTCCTTCGCCATCCGATCGCAATACCCCATGAGCCAGCAAACACTGATCCCAGCCAGCCTGGAAAACCCCCTGTATTACCTGGAGAACATGGACCTCCTGGTAGGTTGGGTGGCGGACCACCACCAGGACCTGCTGAATCAACGGGAGCAGGCACGGCTGGCCGCGTTTGCAGCCTTGAATACCGGCCCACGGGCACTGTTGACCCGCATGGTTATGCGCACCGGGGAGTTGTTTCGTGCCGACAAGCTGCGCTACCCGGAATTGCCGGAAACCGAGCGTGAGGCCCTGGCTGCGTTAAGGCATGATGGCTGGCTGGATGGCGATCCGGAATTGACCCTGGCGGAGGTATTCCGGCTATTCACCCTGGCCGAGTTGCGGCCGGTGTTTGGCCCCTGGCTGCAGCAGCAGGGCCTGCCGAAAACCCTGGGCAAGGCGCAGATGCGTGAACAGTTGGCAGAGGCCTTCCCCGAGGCTCGGCCGCTTCGGGTCTGGCTGGGCGAGACTGACTTGGCCGATACCGTGGCGGTGGTGCGGTTGCGGGAAATGGCGCTGTTTGATCGACTGCGCCTGATGTTCTTTGGCAACCTGCGCCAAAGCTGGACCGAGTTCGTGCTGGTGGAGCTGGGCGTGCAGCAATTCGAGCCGGTGCCCTTCACCCCGGAATCCCGGGCGTTCCAGCAGCGGGCCGAGGTGGACTGTTACCTGCTCATGCACCGGTGCCGTGAGCAACTGGATGAGGGCATCCCCGCCGCCGAGGTCTGGCCACAGGTACCGCCGGCCATCGACAACCCCTGGCTGGCCAGTCGAAGGGACCGGCTGTTGCTGGAACTGGGACGACAGGCCGAACGTCAGGGCGAAAGGGAACTCGCGCTGGCAGCCTGGGCCGCCAGCAGCCACCGGGAGGCGCGGCTGAAACGATTACGCCTGCTGGAACGCATGAAGCGCTTTGACCAGGCCTGGGCCCTGGCCTGCCAGTGGCAGACCGGTGATCTGAGCGATGCCGAAATCCAGGGCCTGGCTCGGCTGATCAAGAGGCTGGCGCCAAAGATGGGCGCGGAGAAACCACAACCGCCTGAAACCCCGGAGATTCATCGTTTCACCCTGACCCTCCCGAAACCGACAAGCGGTACCGTGGAATGGTCGGCCCTTCAGCACCTGACCGCCGACGAGGCGCCGGTGTTCTACGTCGAGAACACCCTGATCAATGCCCTGTTTGGCCTGCTGTGCTGGCCGGTGATTTTTCAGCCTCTGCCCGGTGCGTTCTTTCATCCCTTCCACGTGGGCCCGGCGGACCTGACCCGGGAGGATTTTGTCTCGCGTCGGCAGGAGGCGTTCGAAACCCGTTTTGCGTTGCTTGAGAACGGGCACTATCGCCGGGAAATCCTGGAAGCCTTTCGGCAGAAGCAGGGCATCGCCAATCCGTTCGTGGTCTGGCCGGTGCTGGACGAAGCCCTGCTGGAACTGGCCCTGGACTGCATACCGCCCCATCACCTCGGAGCGTTGTTCCGGCGTTTGCTCAACAACATCCGGGAACACCGCAGCGGCTTTCCCGACCTGATTCGCCTGAAACCCGGGGCTACTGACACGGACGCCCGTTATGAAATGATCGAGGTGAAAGGCCCGGGGGACCGCCTGCAGGACCACCAGGTGCGTTGGCTGGAGTTCTTCGCCCGGGAGGGCATGCCGGCCAGTGTCTGTTACGTGCGCTGGCAGGATGATGAGGCGGTGGAATGACGAGCGTAGCGGATATCGCCTTGAAAGTGGCGGTGCGGACCCTGTGCGAGTTTGCCGCCCGCACGGGCGACCTGGATTTTCGCTACACCCCGGCACCCAGTGCCGAAGAAGGCATTGCAGGACACCAGGCGCTGCAGGCCAGGCGCGGTTACGGCTACAAAAGCGAGTATTTACTGACCGGGGAGTGCCTGGGTATTAGCGTGTCCGGCCGGGCCGATGGTTACCACCCGCACAAGAACCGGCTGGAAGAGATCAAGACCCACCGGGGTGATGTGTCGCGCATTCGCGAGCACCAGCGTGCCCTGCATCGGGCCCAGCTTCGGGCCTACGGTGCCCTGCTGTGCCGCCAGGAAAACCGTAAAAGCGTGGAATTGGCGCTGGTCTATTACGACACTGGCCGGGACAAGGAAACCGCCGTGACAGAGACCGCCACCGCCGCCGAACTCTGGCAGGAACTGGAAACCCTGTGTGGCCTCTACAAAGCCTGGGCTGAACAGGAGGCCCACCACCGGGAACAGCGGGACGCCCGGTTGGCGACCCTCACCTTCCCCTTCCCAGATTTCCGGCCCCGACAGCGGCAACTGGCGGAGACCGTGTACAAGAACTCGGTGAAAGGCGCCGACTTGTTGCTGGAAGCGCCCACCGGGCTAGGGAAAACCCTGGGCACCCTGTTTCCCGCGCTGATGGCCATGCCCAAAGCCGGCCAGGACCGGGTGTTCTACCTCACCTGCCGCAACACCGCGCGGCAACTGGCCCTGGATGGCGTGGAGAAACTTCGCTCTGCACAGGCGGGGAACGAACCCTGGCCCCTACGGACCCTGGAGTTGGTGGCCAAGGACGACGCCTGTGAACATCCGGACAAGGCTTGCCACGGTGAATCCTGCCCCCTGGCGAAAGGTTTTTTTGATCGTCTACCCGATGCCCGAGCCGAGGCAGTGCAGAGCAAGGAGCCGCTGAATCAGGCCAACCTGGCGAAGATCGCGGCCGGTCACGACATTTGTCCGTATTTCCTGGCCCAGGAGATGGCCCGTTGGTGTGATCTGGTGATCGGTGATGTGAATCGGCTGTTCGATCAGTCCGCCCTGCTGCATGGGCTGGTGCGCCAGAACCAGTGGCGCGCCGGTGTGCTGGTGGACGAGGCCCACAACCTGGTGGACCGGGCCCGGGGCATGTACTCGGTGCGCCTGGAGCAGCAGCGGTTGCTGAAAACCCGAAAAACTGCCCCCAAACCGGTGAAAGCAGCCCTGGACCGCACCGCCCGGGCCTGGCAAAGCCTGATACGTGATCATGGTGAACAGGAACCGCCGGTGTTTCTGGAGGCGCTGCCTCCGCAACTGCCCGGTGCCTTGCAGGGGCTGGTGTCGTCGCTGACCGATTACCTGGCGGACCATCCGCCGGACCTGGCCCTGCAGGAACTTCTGTTCGAGAGCGTGGCCTTCCTGAAACTGGCGGATCAATTTGGTGATCATTCCTTGCTGGAATTCCAGCGCGCCGGGCGTGGCCGGGCCAGCCTGAGCATCCAGAACCTGATCCCGGCGGATTTTCTCACCGACCGCTTCGCCGCCGCCCACTCGGTGCTGCTGTTTTCGGCCACCCTCAGCCCCGGCGTGTATTACCGGGATCTGCTGGGATTGCCGGAAGGCACCCGGTTTACTTCCTTGCCCAGCCCGTTCAGCCACGATCAGCTTCAGGTGCACTTTACCCCCGGCATCAGTACCCGGCAGGCGCATCGTGATCGCTCACTGGTACCCATTGCCCAGGTGATCGCCCGTCAGTTTCGGGAACGGCCCGGCCACTACCTGGCGTTCTTCAGCAGTTTCAAATACGCCCAGGCGGTCAGCGAGGCCCTGGCGGTGCAGGCCCCGGATATTCCCCAGCGGGCTCAGCACCCGGGCATGAGCGGGGAGCAGCGCCGGGCGTTTCTGGCGGAATTTCAGAAACCGGAAGGCCGCGTGGCTTTTGCGGTATTGGGTGGGGTGTTCAGCGAAGGCATCGACCTGCCCGGTGACCAACTGATCGGGGCTTTTGTGGCCACCCTTGGCCTCCCGCCGTTTGACGCCTGGCATGAAGTGCTCAAGGAGCGTCTGCAACAGCGGTTCGGGGCGGGTTATGACTACACTTACCGGATCCCGGGGTTGCAGAAAGTCGCCCAGGCCGCAGGCCGGGTCATCCGTACACCGGACGACCAGGGCGTGATCTGGCTGATCGACGACCGTTTCCTGCAGCCACCGGTCCGACGCCTGCTGCCGGACTGGTGGTTTAACGGTGAAGCCTGAAGACGGCCCGATGAGGGGGCGCGTCAGGCCTCCGGATAGGCGGTCCAGTCATCCAGCCAGGTGCTGCTGGCCCTTGGATTGATGGCCCCGGGATAATCCGCCGATTCATCAAAGAATTCGCTTTTGGGGATTGTTTTGGAGATAACACCCGGAGGCAGACCGCGAGAGCGGAAGTGCGGCGCCAGAATGTTGCTGACCGTCGGATGCAGCCCGCTGGCGGACATGAGCGTGTTCTTGTGGCTGGGGCCGGTCAGCCACTGGGCCTCGTCAAAACCACCGTCATCATCATCGGCGCCCATTTCTGACGAACGCTGATCAAGACCGTTATTGTTGGCCAGCACGTTGTGACTGAAAGTGAGGTCGCCTGATTCGACCAGTCCCTGCACCTCATCACGGGTATCCATCACCTCAATGGCGTAACTGTCGATGATCATGTTGTGGAAGTGACCACCGGACCCTTCACGAAGCAGGATGGCGCGATGCTTTTTCGCGGCGTTGCCATTGCCATACACGGTGACGTTGTAAAATGAAGGGGCCGAGCGTGGTAGGGCGTTGTGGTTATCGCCGTTGTTGTCGCCTTCAAAAGCGTGGTCGCCGGTGTCCGGGTGTTGCTGGATCACGGCAAATTGCACGCGGCCCTGCCAACCCCAGTCCCAGTCAATGCTGTCATCGGCCGCGCCGGTGATCAGGATGTTCTTCAGATCGACAGTGCCGCCGAACATTTCAATGCCATCGTCCAGTGCCCGATGCACCTGTACATTCTGGACGATGGTGTTGGAGCCGCAGCCGCCCAGGGTCAGGCCATTGAGTTCGTTGTTCTTATAGACTTCGAAGCCAGCGAACTCAATGCGGGTGTATTGCAGAACGCCGCAGCTGTGCTCTTTATCGGAGCCACCAAACCGGCCCCGGGCATCGGTTTCCGACAGCCCCTCGATGCGGGCATCGGTCTGATTCACCGGTGCCTTGCCCAATAGCACCACGCCGCCCCAGTCGCCGCGGGCGCGTTCGCCTTCGGATTTGGCGCTGGTAAAGACCACTGGTTCCTGCCGACTGCCACGGGCGAACAGTCGGGCGCTCTGGGCCACGATCAGGGCCGAGCCGGCTTCGCCCTCAATAACGACGCCTGGCTCTATGGTCAGCGCGGCGTTCTCCACAAAGATCTTGTCTTCCAGCACGTAGCGGTTGCCGGTTTCCCAGACGGTATCCGTGGTGATGTCGGAATCGATGCGAATCGCGCGGTTTTCAAAAGCGGTGAAGCCGGCGGCAATGGCGATGCCCACCACCAGGGTTGGCACCAGCACCATGGCGCGTCGCCCCAGCCAGCTTCGGCGGGGGCGATGACTGGGTTCTTCCAACCTTTGTGTGTCACGGCTTGATGATTGTGCCAGCAGGGCCTGCCCATTATCACTGGCCAGGATTTCCCGTGCCAGGGCCCGCAATTCCGGCGTGCCGTTGGCTTCCACCCTTCTGAGCACATCCGCGCGGTAAACCGGCTCTCTGAGTAGTACATTGAGATGCACGAAATCCACACCCGGACACTGGCCTTTGTCGACACGACGTTTCAGTTGCCACAGTTTCTCGACCAGGAAGGAAGATTGGTCTGACATGGCTTTTACTCCTTTAAAATGAGAGCTCTTTGATACCCCAGTCAGATGAAGGCTTTATGTCAGTGGCTTTACAGTGATGTGACGATTGCCGTGTCATGGAAATGCCATAACCGGCTGTTAGCTTGGCCGTGTCCCCCGTGGCGGGGAATGACTGCCTGTTGACTAACGCCGCTATGGCAGAGTTTGAGAATGGCTGGTAGGTTCGATTTTCCCCGGAATCCTGGTTTCCCGTTCAGCAGGGCGCAACTGGCCATGATTCTGCTGGGTGGTGTGATGGTGCTGTTTATCTGGGGCCTGTTTTTGTTCCAGGGGTCAGCCTCACGCCAGGAAACCCTTGAGGCCCGGTTGGCCGAAAACCGTAACCTGGCACTGATTATTTCTGAAAACCTCAAGCAGATGACCGACCGGGCCCACGCCATGGCCTCCCTGGTGAACAGCGAGCAGGCCGCGTCGGCGCCGGAGCGGTTATTAACCCTTCTGGCCAAAGACCCGGTGTTCACCCGCCTGGCCATCTACGGCTCCGACGGTGAACGGGTGTTCGCCAGCCACCCGGGTTCAGCCCGGCCCAGCATTCATCGCTGGCTGGCGGCCATGGAGAATCGGTCGCTACAGCTGGGTGCCGCCCCGGTTTTACCCCTCAAGGCTGCGGATGACCGGGCCAGTGACAGAGGGCCCCACTGGCGCCTGCCGTTCCTGGTGCCGGCAGACTGGGCGGACGATAGCGGGGCGACGCAATGGATCCTGGTGGAGCTGGATATCGGTTACCTGGCGGGGCTTCTGCAGCACGTGGAACTGGGCCAAGGGGCCTTTATTCAGGTGCAGGATGCCAATGGCGACGAATGGATGCGGGCCGACAGCAGTGGCGTGATTGTGGATGGGCCGCGCGTGCCAAAGGCAATCGTGGGCACCGAGCCAACGACGAGCGTGAAGACCGGAGCCGCCACGCTTGAGCTGGCCGGCGAGTCCTACCAGTACGTCTATGCTGCCCGCCCCAGCCATGGTTTCAGTATCGTTGTGCTGCAGCCGGTCAGCCACATCCTGGCACCCCTGTATCATGCCCAGCAGACCCAGCTGGCGGTTAACTCCTCCATGACACTGCTGGTGGCCTGCATCGTTATCTGGCTGGTGCGAGTGCTACAGCAACAGCAACGGGGTCTTCAGGCCCTGCAACTATCCGAGAACCGTAATCAGGAGCTGATCGAACGCCTGGCGGGAGAACACGCCCGCAGCTCCCGGGCCGCATCGATTGATCACCTCAGCGGCCTGTACAACCGTCGGCAATTTATGGATGTGGCGGCAAAGGCCCTGGCCCAACAGCGCCGTCGGCGGTGCCTGTCGGCGCTGTTGTTTATCGACCTGGATCGTTTCAAATCCATTAACGACAGTCTTGGCCATCATGTGGGTGACCTGTTGTTGCAGGCGGTGGCCGGGCGCATCCAGCATCGCCTCGGGGAACAGGATATTGCCGCGCGGTTTGGTGGTGACGAGTTCGTTATCCTGCTGACCGGGGATCGGACTGAATCCGACATCGAGCAGTGGGCGGCCGGTCTGGTGCAGCACCTGTCTGCGGTCTATAAGCTGGAGGGCATGGAGATCAATAACAGCCCGTCGGTGGGCATCGCCATCTCCCCACGGGATGGTCAGAACCTGGGTGACCTGGTACGCGGGGCTGATGCCGCCATGTATTCCGCCAAGAAAGCCGGCCGAGGGCAGTACCGGTTTTACGACGAGTCGCTCAACCCCAACAATGAGATCGAGGAATTCCACCTCGAACAGTCCTTTGCCGACGCCCTGCGCAACCATGAGTTTGTGCTGCACCATCAGCCCCAGGTGTGCCTGGAGACGATGTCGATCATCGGGTATGAAACTCTGGTGCGCTGGCAGCATCCCCGCTTTGGCCTGCTGTTCCCGGACCGGTTCATTCCGCTGGCTGAAAAGACCGGCTTTATTCTGGCGCTGGGCCTGGAAGTGGTGCGTCTGGCCTGTGAGCAGCTCTCGGCCTGGCGGGATGATGGCGTTTCCGTGCTGTGCCTGGCAGTGAATGTGTCCCCGATCCAGCTGGCCCAACCGGATTTTTGCCAGCAGGTTCGGGACCTGATGGCGGAATACGGCCTGGCGGCGGGCCAGCTGGAGCTGGAGATTACCGAAACCGCCATCCTCGATGCCCAGGCCATGGACAACCTGCACTGTCTGAAAGACGCCGGTATTCGCCTGAGTCTTGATGATTTCGGTACCGGCTATTCCGGCCTTGCCCACCTGGAGGCGGTCCCGGTCGACAAGCTGAAACTGGATCGCAGCCTGATCGCCCGCATCTGCAACAGCCACGACGACAGCCCGGTGGTCTCCTCCACCATCATCCTGGCCAAGCGCATGAACCTGGAAGTGGTGGCCGAGGGCGTGGAAACCCCGGAACAGTTGGTGCACCTGAAAGTGGCCGGTTGCGACATTGCCCAGGGCTACCACCTCAGCCGTCCCATGCCGGCCACCGAGGTTCCTTCCTTCATTAGCACCTTCAATCGTCTACAGGAGAGCGCATGACCCTCAGGCTTCTGGCCCTGGTGTGGCTGTGTCTGGGTACGCCCGTCTGGGCGGCGGGACAATCCACCGGAGACTGCACCCCCGACCGGCTACTGTTCACCATGATTCCCAAAAAAGACATGGACGAACAGTTGGTGGAATACCAGCCTTTGATTGCCCTGTTGCGGGAGGGCCTTGGGATACCGGTGGAGGTGCTGCGTTCAAGCTCCTATGAAAGCGCGGTGGACGCGTTGGTATCGGGAGCCGTCGATATCGCCGTGCTGGGGCCGGCGGCGTACATTCTGGCCAGGACCCGCGATCCGGCCATTGAGCCCTTTGCCTCCCTGGCGGTCCGGCCCGGCAGTTATACCCCTGCCGGCAGTTTCTATTATTCCTTGCTGCTGGTGAATCGTGACAGCCCGGCTCGGCATCCGGAGGATCTGCGCGGCGCCCGGGTGGCTTTAACCGATCCCGCCAGTACTTCCGGTGCCATGATTCCCAGGACCGAGTTTTCAGGCGAAGTGAACCAGCCCCTGTCCGGCTTCTTTGGCAGTCAGCTATACGCGGGCGGGCATGACAAGGCCATGGATGCGTTGCTCTCGGAAAACGTGGACGCCGCCTTCGTGTCCAGCTCCCGGGTGGATGAATACGTTTCCCGGGGCGTCATCGGCGAGGAAGGTTTTCGGGTGATCTGGCGGTCATCGCCCCTGCACTACGACCCGTTTGTGTTCCGAAGCGGGCTGTGTGATTCGCTGAAGCGGAAAATCGAAACCCTGATGACCACGCCTTCGCAACGACGCCGGGACTTTCTGGACAGCCAGCAGGCTACGGATATTACGCCCGTTGCGCACCGGGATTACGAACCGCTGGAAGCCCTGATTGAATAATTCGGTGATGCCATTCCGGGGGCACAGATGAAGCTAGGCGCGAGGTTTTCAAGCCGGGCATGGATATTATGCGTGAGGCTTACTGACTCGCTAAGACTTAAAATTGAAATTGATCGCGGCTCCTTCCTTGAAGTTGTTCGGCGTTTCCCGGGGCCACGACTCTCTATTCACTCCTGATTCTTGTCTTTGAGGGATTTCGATAGGTCTTTGGAAAAGTCTAACAAGGTGCTCTGAATATCCGGATCCAAGTGTTTTGAAGGGATATATTGGGGAACAATCAGATTGGCCTTTTCAACATCCGGTAGAGTCCGAATAACGTCAAGGTAACGTTCAAGCAATTCCGGTTTTGTTGAGGATCGGTCCAGTTCCTTCTTTAAGCGTTCTTGAAAACGCTTCAACTCATCTTCGTCATCGGTGTCATTCAGCTCCCAGTGCAGCTGCCGTGCAAGTGCGTTTTGGGACCAGCCTACTCTGGCGATCAGATCTTTAATGACTTTTTGGAGTTCTCTTGTTCTTTGTGTCCCCATTTGTCCCAACCCCCTTTTGTATCTTCGAACTGTCCCAGCGGGGACACAAACCAAAAATTTAATGGAGAACTACCATGAAAAAGTCAAAAACATCCATGTCGCCGGCCGCTGCTGCACGTATTCAGAGCACTACCGCGAAACAGCACGGCGGGAAAACACCGAAAGGTTCCTTCGCCGCGAGAGCGCAGTCAGTTGCCGCCCGAAATGCGGCTTCCAGTGGTCAGCGCCCGCCAAATGGCCCGAGCACTACCGGCAATAAATCCGGCAAAGGGCGAGGCAACAATCGGCCCAGTCGTTAATGTAAAACCTCTGCACGCGTGGGGGCCTTGATGGCCCCCGGTTACCAGCATGCATCCACATTGCTGGCTAACAGTCCCCAAAATTCCGACTTTCTTTCCTCGAATTCTGAATATGGCAATGCCTCGACAGTTTTCTCGACGGCGCAGAGGCAGATTTCCCGTTTGGACTCATACAGTTCTCTGGGAAGAAACCCCGAATCACCATTGGCGCATGCATCAACTATGGCGTACTCCACTTTCATGGGATAGCGCTCGGTTTCCAGGAAATTACGATTAACCAAACCGTATCCCGAAAAACCCACCGTAAAGGCCAGCACGGCTGGCAAAGCGACTTTGCCTCCGTACTTGTGGCCGGTAAGGGGCTCTTCGCATTTCTCGCATTTGATCCGGCGCTGCTGATCCAGTGCATTACTGGCAGAACAGGAGGAGCAGGTTACCGTGATGCTCGTGGCGTTTTCGACGTCCTTGTTCATGATGCTATCGGTTCCTTTGTCAGTTTTTTCTACGTCTTTTGGTGGGTTTCTTTGCAGCCCGCTCCGTCTTGATTCGCTCCAGCAAGGCCTCCGCACTGTTCTCCCCGCTGATCAGCTCCGGGTTGTCCTTGCGCCACTGCTCGGTCAGCTCGCCCCGGAAGGCTTTGGCCAGGATGGACTGGGTGAGGTTGTTGACGCGGGCCAGGGCGTTGTTGACCTGTTGTTCGACGCGATCGGCGTGGGCGAAGAGTTGGTTGACCTTGCGGACGACTTCCGCCTGCTTTTCAAGTGGCGGTACTGGAAACTCTAATGACTTCAATATCTTAAGATTGACTCTAGGCCTGGTGACACCCTGTACGTGTTCTTTAATCTGCGCATATGAAATCTGTGAAGTGAGCAGATACAAAACAAACTCAGGTAGCGCTTTTCGCTGATCAATTCGCAAACAGAAGCAATCTGCTTTGTTTATGAAACGAAGTGTCTCGAATGGGAAAAGACAAGCGCGAACTTCCTCGTCCACGAAGGACGAGAACAGTATGTCATTCTTCTCAAGCTTATTTTTTATCAGCGTCTGGTATTTATCCTCGCTGATAAATGTCTCCTTTGAATGGTCAAATTTGAGGTGTCTGATGTTCTCAAGCCGGACAACACCGACGCCTCCATTTGTGTAATCTGACGATTTCAGTTTTGACCCAAAAGGCCCGTCGAAAGCAGTGGTGCATAGATTGGCAAGTTTTGTTAGTGACCAACTTTCATCACCCATCTCTCCGTCGTCCGTCAGCCGCCCACTCACCGCCGTTGCCAGTACGGACTGGCGGAAGCGTTTGAGGATTTGCGGGATGCGTTCGAGGCGGGCTTTGGTGTTTTCCACTTGGGCCAGCAGGGTGTCGAGTTTGTCGGCGATGACTTTTTGTTCGGCAGCAGGTGGTAGCGCTACGGGGAAGGATTCAACAAATGCGCGCGGAACCCGACGCAGACCCACTGCCCCCGTCATGTTTTCCGCACCCTGCTGCATAAACGACTGAGTTTTGATGATTGCAAAGAGCAGGTTTGGTGGAATTTCCTTGCTGGCGGGCCTGAGAACGTAGAATTCCGAACTCCCAGCGCCAATTCCGCTGGGCATATCACGCACAATGGCTGCTTTACCATTCTCGAAACAGGGAGTCACCTTGGCGAATATGACATCGCCATCAGCGAAGTTGGTATAGGACTTTTTAATTTCGCCCCACAGCATTTCTTCGTACTGCAACGCTCCGTGATAATCGGTAGGAGCTAGCGCCATGGGAACAAAGCCAGCCGTTTGCTCAGCGCTGGCGTCATTCTTGGGGTTTAGTACAACAGTATCGCCGAGTGAGCATTGTGCCCAATTCTCTGGTGCGTGATTTGTTCCCTTCACGCCTCACCCTCCAGAGCTGTGACCAATGCTTCCAGTTCACCAAGTGCCGCCTTGAGCTCCCCCATGGCCTCGCCGGCCAACACACTCGGCTCCGGCAGATTGGCCGCATCCACACTTTCGCTGTCCTTCAGCCAGGAGATATCCAGCAAGTCGCCCTTGTGCTCGCTGATCCACTGGCGGCTGAAGCTGCGCCAGCGGCTGTGGGCCAGGCGCGGGTCGACGCCCTCGTTTTCGTCGCTGTGTTCGGGCAGCTCGATGGCTTCGGAATGGAAGCTGTATTCGCCCTCTTTGCGCTCGCTGGCGCCGTTGGGGCTTTCTCCGTAAACCGTTTCAAACGGCTTCAGGTGCTGGTCGCCAAAGGGCGTGCGTTTGCCGAAACTGGGCATGTTGGTGCGCAGGTCGTACACCCAGACATTCTCGGTGCAGTTCTCTTCCTGGTACTTGTCTGCTTCGCTGCCCTTGGTGAAGAACAGTACGTTGGTTTTTACGCCTTGGGCATAGAAGATGCCGGTGGGCAGGCGCAGGATAGTGTGCAGGTTGCACTTGTGCATCAGGTCCCGGCGCACCTCGGTGCCCACGCCGGCTTCGAACAGCACGTTGTCCGGCAGCACCACGGCGGCGCGGCCACCGGGTTTGAGGTTTCGGTAGATGTGCTGCAAAAAGGCCAGCTGTTTGTTGCTGGTTTTGTAGGTCAGGTCGTCCCGGGTGATGCTGGCATCACCGCCCTTACTGGTGCCGAAGGGCGGGTTGGCGAGGATCACATCCGCGGGTTTCAAGGTCTTGCCAGCGTCGCCCAGGGCATTGCCCAGATGCACCACCCCTTCGTCATCCCCTTCCATGCCATGCAGCAGGCAGTTCATCAGGGCCAGGCGGCGGGTACCGGGCACCAGTTCGATGCCCACGTAGGCGCTGTATTTTTGGAATTCGTATTGTTGCAGCGTTAGCCCGGATTTCTCATGAGAAGGCGGCATAAGGAAGGAAGAAGCGGCTGAAAGTGCTATAGTTTCAGGACCTTACACCGTTCACCAACACTAACCGCCGCTATCCAAAATGGTACCTGAAAAGCTGACCTTCTCGCCACTCTCTCGCCGCCAAATTGAAGCCGATTTTTCCGGTGGTCATATCACCTCCGATGCAGGGTTGCTCCTGCTTCGGGAAGTCGACAAACAGCACCGTCTGACTCAGCGCCTGGCCTCGGTGCTTAACGATTCACGAAATCCAGTGCTGGTTCGCCACAAGCTGGAAACCATGACTCGGCAACGGGTCTTCGGCGTAGCCGCTGGATACGAAGACCTGAACGATCACGAGGCATTGCGTTTTGACCAAGCCCTGCAAACCGCGGTCGGCAAAGAGAGCGATTTAGCCGGCAAGTCCACGCTCTGTCGAATGGAGCAGCAAGTAAACCGTCAGTCGGTGGTCAAAGCCCATGAATTGCTGTGGCGGCATTTCATCGAACAGCACGAGACACCACCGAAGGAAATCGTGCTGGATTTTGATGGCACCGATATCCCGGTTCATGGCGACCAACCCGGCAAGTTCTTTAACGCCTATTACGATCACCATTGTTACTTTCCACTGTACGTGTTCTGTGGCCGTCACCTGCTGGTGAGCTACCTGCGCACCAGCAACCGCAGTGACAGCCGAC
>ERZ1673962.938-NODE-938-length-16440-cov-6.667501_pt1 | contig 16440 bp, 12 predicted proteins | sample MGYA00580188_ERZ1673962 | MGnify/ENA primary metagenome ERZ1673962 (study PRJEB41334, sample SAMN05608104) | rock metagenome | biome: terrestrial subsurface; feature: shale formation; material: shale | place: USA: Pennsylvania ... | reverse complement strand
ACTAATCCAGAATTTGGAACAGTTTGAGAGTTAGCTGACATTGGGTTAAGAGTAACTTCAACATCAGTTCCATAACTAGGAGTAACAACAACGTCATCTTCTTCGTTAGAATTGTTATCATCTTCAGAAGAAGTATCTTCATCATCTAATAAACCTTCTAATAAGTCAGATAAAACATCGTCTTCTTCTTCTACAGAAGAAGTCATAGCAGCAGCACCAGCTTCAAATACGAAACCTCTAGTAGCAGGAGTATCGTAGTTAGTAAAGCTAGAAACTACACCGTTCATAGAAGCAAAAGCAACTACTTGTTCTTGCCAAGAAGTACCTTTTGATTCGTCGTACATATATTCGTCTCCGAATGCAGCTTTAACCATCATACCAACAGCTTCAGCTTTTGTAATGTTAGCTTCAGGTCTGAAGTTATCATTAGCAGCAACTAAACCTGCATCTAATAAAGCTTCTACTGAAAAACAAGCCCAAGTATTTGGAGTTGTAGCAGAAACGTCAGCAAAAGAGTTATCACAAGTTGTTTTTTTATCAAGACCAGCAACACCTCTAGCAACAGCAGCGATTTCTTGTCTTAATACATTTTGATCTAAGTTATATCCTGCAGGATCAGCTGAATGGTTATTAATTATACCAGCAGCAGCTAATTCGTTAGCAGCATCAACTTCAGCAGTACTGTATGCAGATACTCCAGTAGAGAAAATCCCTGAAACAAGAGTAACTAAAGCAACAGTAGCAGTAGTTTTTCTAAATAAATTCATATGTTGAAATTATTATAAATAAATAAAATAATATATTATTATTGTAATGAATAAAAAATGTCTTTTAATTGTTTATCAAAATTTTGACTTCAATATCTATCAGTAATACAGACAGAGTTTTTTGAAAACTTATCTAATAATTCATCAGATTGTAATATAGACAATGTTTTTGACATAAACTCACTAGGAGATTTTACCAAAAATCAATTTTGTCAAGATACCACAATTTCGTTTGATGCATTAACATCAAAAGCTATAACAGGAACTCAAAGCGACAAAGATTCAATCATTGTCATACCAAATGAATCTATAGTAGAACTAAAAAGAAAAACACTAGATTTTTCTAAATTTTCTATAATAGACTTTTTGTCTAACAATCATAAGAATTTTATATCAGTATCAGATTTAAATTTATTTTGAAAATAAACCTGATCATCTCCTACTCCTCAAATCAATAATTGTACACTAGGTATATATTTTTTGACATACAAGTAAGTATCGAGAACTTGTTTTAAGTTTTTTCAAGTTGTCCATCTAGCATAGCTAAATATTATAGGACTACTTTTGTTAATAGTTTTTTGTTTGTGTTTTTGAAATTCTTCTTCAACAACTGGGTTGAGAACAAGAACCTTTTTTTTGTAGATAGTTTTCAAATTGCTTTGCAAATATTGACTATTAGATAATAGTAGGTCAATAAAATTGATAGACAATTTTTCAAGTATTTTTTTTATCCATATATAAACGTTTGTATTTTTACTATAATACCAAGGATAATGATGATGCCACCATATAAGTTTAGCTTTTGAAAAAAACAATACTTTAGATAAAACTCATACAAAATGCATTGGAGAGTTTCATATAAATATGTAATCACTATTTCTAATAGAGTAAGCTGTTTTGAAAAATCCAAAACACTTTACATCAAAATCTGTATTAAACATTTTTTGATTATGAGAAAAAGTATACATTGTAACATTGTTTCATTTCTGTTTGAGAGTATTAGATAGATAAACCATCATATTTACAGCTCATCACTTCTTATCCATATATGGATGAAGAATACTAAAGCTTTTATTAGTTGGTATCATATTAATATAGGTATAGTAAAAAATACAAGGTTAAAGCCTTAACCCAAAAGTTGTACACAACCCTGGGAGCCAATCATCAATATATTATATATTAATAACTAACTCCCCAAGGTTTGTATAACAAACTTTTTAGATTAAAACTTTTATTAGTTTTTGTTTTAAAAAATTTGTTTGGCAGTTTATTTTAAAGACCGCTAAATAAATACTGCAGATATATTAATAGATTTAGTCTATAAAGTCAAACACTTAGAGGTAAATTTCACACTATCTTCACATAACTCACATAAATCTTCACATTTATTAAATATTGCTTTTTTTAGACAAAAAAAGCCACTAATGGCTTAACATAAAAAACAATCCAATATATTGACTTTTTTATACATTGGATTGTAATTTTTTTTATTTAATATTTGTGAAGTTTTTTATTGTGTAACTGTATCAGCTAAGTTCATTATTGGTTGCATTATAGCTATTGCAATAAATCATACCACAACTGCCAATGTAACAATAATAAACGGTTCTAAAAGCTTATTAATTACTCATATAGTATTATCTACTTGTTCATCATAGAAATCAGCTACTTTTAGTATAGTAGAGTCTAATTTTGCTGTTTCTTCTCATACTTGAATCATTTGTACCATCATATCAGGAAAAAGCTTATCTCAGTCTAGAGATTCCCACATTTTGATACCTCAAGCAATATCTTCTGATAAAAGTATAATTCTTTGTTTGTAAACTTCATTACCTACAGCATCAGAAGTAATTTTTAGTGATTCTACTATAGAAACCCCTGAACCAACTAATCAAGAAAATACTCTAGAAAACTTTGACAATACTAGTTTTTGATTTATTTGACCAAATACTGGTACTTTCATTTTTATAGAATCAAACATATATTTACCATCTGGAGTTTTTTTCCATACATTAATTCAAGCAATTAATATTATAACAGCCAGAACTAGTAAGTACCAATAGTAAACAAAGAAATCAGAAACAGCTATCAGTGCTTGTGTTGATGCTGGTAAATCACCTTTACCATCAAATATTTCTAATAACTTAGGAACAACAACAATCATCATAACTGATATAACTCAAATAACAACAACCAATATAAACATTGGATACATCATAGCAGATCTTATTTTTCATGATATACTTTCAACCTTTTCTATTTGGTTTGCAAGATCAGTTAAAACTGAATTCAATTGTCAAGTCTTTTCTCAAGACTTGATTATTCATATTTCAGCTTCTTCAAAACTAGCAGGGTATTCTTCTAGACATTCTGAAAGCTTATCTCATTGTTTTAATCTATAAGTAAACTCCCCTAGCATTTTTTTAAATACTGGATTTTTTTCTTGTTTTTCCAAAATAGAAACTGCCTTCATAACTCACATTCATGCATTGGTCATTGTTGACAAAAGACGATAGAAAACTACCTTTTCACTTGTTTTAACTTTTTGAAAAGATAACAGTTTTTCGTTTATTCTATCCATCAAGGTCATACTAGGACCACTACTTTGATGTTTGACATTATTGTCAGATTCTGATTTTTTATCATCATCTAAGATTAAAAAATCTGCCATAATATTATTTTATAAAAATTTAAATTTATTATCAGTTTTGTGATTTTGCTACTCTATAAACTTCTTCTAGAGATGTAAGTCAATTAAGAGCTTTCATTATACCATCTTGTTCAAGAGATATCATTCAGTCTTGTATTGCTTGTCTGTTTATATTGAAGGCACTAGATCAATTAAGTATCATTTCTTTTACTCATGGCGATATTTCTAGAACTTCATATAATCATACTCTTCATTTATATCACATATTATCACATTTTTCACAACCAACAGCTTCATAAAAAGCTGGTGCTTTTAATTTATCTCAAACCCTTGACATTAATTCTTTTTTATTTGTCAGGTTTATTGCGTTTTTTATGTTTTTTAAAGTTTCTCATCATAGTTCATTTAATCAAACTTTTTTCTTACAATGAGGACATAATTTTTTTACAAGTCTTTGTGCTATAATAGCATTTACAGATGCTGGTATCAAAAATGGTTGAACTCCCATATTTAATATTCTGGTAATAGTTTCTGATGCATTATTCGTATGTATTGTTGACAATACCAAGTGTCATGTCAAAGATGCTTCAATCGCTATATCTACTGTTTCCTTGTCTCTCATTTCTCATACCATTATAATATCTGGATCTTGTCTAAGAGCAGTTCTTAATCAGTAGGCAAATGTATATCATATAGCTGGTTTTACTTGAGATTGACTTATTCAATCTACCTGATTTTCTACTGGATCTTCTAGTGTCATTATATTTACATCTATTTTATTCAGATCAGTTAATGCTGAATACAAAGTTGTAGATTTACCAGATCATGTAGGACCAGATGTCAAGATAATACCATTTGGTAAAGATATAGCTCTTTGTATTATCTCAAGGTTTTGTCATTCTATACCTAAGTCAAGCAACTTTGGAATTTGTTTTGTTTTATCTACAATTCTCATTACCACCTTTTCTCAGTGAACAGTTGGTAAAGTAGAAACTCTCAGATCTAATTCTTTTCATTCAATATTGGTACTTATTCTACCATCTTGTGGAATTCTTGATTCATCTATTTTTAAGTCAGACATTATCTTAAATCTAGCAACAATTCATGAATGTAAAAAGTTTTGATACTCAAGTATTTCTCTTAATTCTCAGTCAAGTCTATATCTAAGTCTAACAAAAGAACTAAGAGGTTCTACATGGATATCTGAAGAGTCTCATAATACTGCAGCTAAAATCATATAATCACATACTTTTTGTATATCATCTCATTTATAAACAAGCTCTTTTAGTTGCTCTACAACTTCATTGTACTTCATTTTTTAAATATTAATTATTATTTTGCATTATTATATTATTCTTGTGTTTCTTCTGCTTCTTGCCCTTCTTCTTGTTCTTCAACTAAAGTTAATCAAACTTCGTTCGCATATCTTTCAAATGTTTCTAAATATTTAAAAGAGTCTTTATATGCTTCATCTATAGAGTCTTTAGTAACAAGACTTTCTCTTATTTTTGGTATAACTGTAGTTTCTAATTGAGTAAGAGTTCTAAGTCTAGATTCAGCAATTTTTTTAGTATTAGAAGGAGTGTTAGGATCTCATATTTTTTGTCCTAATAAACCTTTTAGTTTTCAATGTTGTTCTATAAATTTTAATATATTTTCTTCAATTTTATATATAGGTAAACCTTTAACATAAAATCTTAATCCAAGTTTTACATCAACTACTTCATTTCATTGTGTATTTTTTATAAAACCTAGCATATCTGAATAATTATTATTCAAATCATATGAAGAATCAGGATATTTAGGTATTTCTATAAACTCAATATCTGAAATTTGATTATTAAACAAATCATATCACTGTACTCTTTCTTGTCATGATATAGCTTTTACAGCTAAATTATTAAAGTTTTTATCTACTCATTGAACAAATGTTATATCAAAAATTCATTCTTCTGTTTCATGTTCTTGAATTTTACCTACTCTTTGTATAAAGTATATAAAATCTAAAATAGATTCTTTTCTTCAACTAATATCTAAGTCAAGAGGAATATAATATATATTTGTTTCCAAAGAACTATCACTAGTAGATGTAGAATAACCATCAACCAAAGTTACTTCTTTTATACCAATAGAGTTTCTAAAATTTATATTAAATGTATTAGCTAATGATTCTATATAGTTAATAAACTTAAAATCAGTTAAGAAATCATCTCCAAAGTCACTAATTTGTTCAGAGTAACTAGGAAGAATTTTTCATAGTTTTTTTATTTTTTCATCAAACTCTGTAGTATCTGAATACTTATCAGTAATATTAGAAATAAAATCTTCATATGATTTATATTCAGTATTTTTTAAATGCATATTATAAAATTCTGCATCAATATCTTCTAATATTTTTTGAGTATATGTATTAGATGAATTAGATGCTGAAGATGATATTACTGCTTTAAAATCATTAAATGATTGTCATTCTTTTTGAATAGTTTTATAATCATCATAAACTTTTTGAGCTTGTTCTTTTAATCATTCAACCTCTTTAAATCAAGGTATTATATAAACCAATGTACTAATAATCGATGCAATAAAAAGAACAATTATAATTGAAAAATTTATGATTATGGCATTTTTTTGTCTTTTTGTTTTTGTCATTTTTTAAAAATTAATTTTTAATTTAAGGTCAAAATCTGTTTTACTTGTGTATCAACTTCTTTCTCAAGTTATACTTTGATTTGAAAAAATTCTTTGTCTATCAAGTATTTTAAAATCACTAGATTGTTTTTCTATATAATTCAAAAAACTATTAGCTATAGACATAGATGTACCAATAAGATCAGCATCTGTTTTTTCTCAAGTATATCATATAATTTGTCTTTCAAATCATCTAGAAAAAGATGAACACTTCATTGACAAAATCATTTCTTCTGAATCAATTTTTAAATCTTTACATTCGATTTTACTTTTATCTATTCAAACATAATCATTTTTCATTTCATCAAATCTCTCTAGTATACCTAATACATCTAATTTATTATCACTTTTGTCTAACAAGAAAGAAACTTCTTTGGTTTTAGTAAAGTTTTCTTTTTGATATATATTAGTTATCAAAGGTAAGACAGCTTCTGATTGTTCTCTTTTTAATGTTCTGATATATTCATTGTATTTATCTATAGTAAAAGATACAGATGAACAATTACTTACAGTAGAAGGAATAGGAACATTTCAGTTTAAAAGATTACATACAGGGTTTAAAAACGTCTTGTTACTAAGGCTAGAGTTTGACTGTAAATAATTATATCAACCTACAAATATATTAACAAAAAGCAATATAATAAAAATAGATTTTAAAATACTAGTCGCAAGAGATAAATAATAAAATGAATCTCTTTCTCACTCGTCTTTTAGTTTTTGTACTTCTGATAATAAATCAGAGTCCGAATCAAACTCATCAAAGATATTTGATGTATTAATACTTTCGTTCTCAGAAGATTGAGTATTTTTTAAGTTTTCTGACATAAATAAATGTTAGTAAATTAATAACTAATACAATATTAACACATATAATTTTAAAACTCAAAAAAAAGACTTTACAAATATGTAAAATCTTTTATCAATTTTTTTCTAATATATCTAAAAATAAATCTTTTGATCATTTTTTTATATTAATATCAGCAGGAAAAGCTTTATAAAAGGCTTCTCACCATTTTGTATTTATTCTATCATCCAATAAAATAACTAGTCATTTATCACTTTTACTCCTTATTAATCTTCAAAATCATTGCTTTAGTTTTATAATAGCTTTTGGTATTGAGTAATCTCTAAAACTATCTTCAAAAAACACGCTTCTTGCTTGAAAAATAGGATCAGTAGGTACTTGAAAAGGGAATTTATGAATAACTAAATATTTTAAATCTTCTCAAGGTATATCAACTCATTCCCAAAAACTATCTGTTCATAATAAAATAGAGTTATGTGAAGATTCTGTGAAGTTTGATAATAATTTAGTTTTACTTCAACCAATTGATTGAGCATATAAATTAATTCACTGTTTTTTTAATTTGATATTACAAGATGTATATATCTTTTTTATAATATTAAAACTAGTTAATAGCGTTAAAGTTTTTCATTTTGTTATAGAGTAAAATCTATACAAAAAATTTACTATCTCATTTGAGTTATTTTTTATACTTCATATATCTGTTGGTATAAATAATGTAGCTTGTTTTGAATAATCAAAATCACTATCAAATGACAAAAAGTCAAATTCATCTAATTTTAGTATTTTTTTAACATAATCAAAACTATCTCAAATACTAAGAGTAGCAGATGTCAATATGCATGAGTTTAGTTTTTTCCACAAAGTTTCATTTAAATATTCAGCTGGATTTAACAAGGTATATTCAAATGTAATTCAAAATCTATCATTATAACTAAGTATTTTTATATATGTATTTGAATTATTTTTGTCGAAAAAGTTTTTTACATTATTGGCTAGAGATTCAAAAAAACTAATCTCTTTTGAAAAATCATATTCTTCTTTTGTTTTTAAAATGTCGATAATGTCAATCAAATCTAGGCTAATTTTTTGTAGTATATTAGAAAAATCTAAGTCTTGAAAAAAATCCTCTTTAAGTAAAAAAACTTTGTATCATTGATCACTTGGAATTTTTTCATCTAAGTAATTAAAAGCATAGTCATCAACTACTTCCAAGTTTGATAATAGTGATTCTTTTTTAGTTAATATATCTAAATGTTTAATTGATTTTAGTTTAAAAACTTTTTCCAAATTACTAAATTGCTCCTTTGTTGTATAAAGACTATATCTTTGCTTCAGAGAGTCTGTAACAGAATCTTCTATAGAATGTGCCTCATCTATAACTAAATTCTTTAAATCAGGTAATATTTTTGATTCTGAAGCCAAATCAGAATATAGTAAACTATGATTAATAACAACTATATTAGATTTTTTTACTCATTCTCTAGCTTTATATATGAATTCAAAGTCTCTATATTGATTTTTTTCAGAAATATTCACATAACCTTCACAATTAAGGTTTCTTAAATAAAAATATTCATCTGGATAAAAAGTAAGTTCATCTAATTCTCAATATTTGGTTTCTAAGAGCCATAAACAGATTTTTGAATACAGACTAACCTCGTTATAAGTAAGGTTTCATAAAAACACTGAATCAAAAAATGACTTAAGACTAATATAATTTTTTCTTCCTTTTAATTTAGAATAATAAAAATCATATCATAGGTTTTCTTTTAAAAACTTTAAATCCTTATCGTATAATTGATCTTGTAAGTTTTTTGTTTTAGTTGTTATATATACTTTTTCTCATGTTTTTAATGAGTGTATTATAGAAGGAATCAAATAAGCATAACTTTTTCATAGTCAAGTAGGTGCTTCTATAACTGTTTTTTTCTTATCTTTATAGCTAGAATAAACCTGTTTTGTCATTTCTAACTGATTGCTTCTTTTTTCAACTTTTCATCAAAAATCAAAATAAGACTCCATATCTGAGCTATCTATAGCTTCATTTATAGGAAGTTCTTTTTTTATATCTATAGGTCAAATAGTTTTTAATATTTCATTTTCAAAATACTCTAAATCTATAAGATAATCAAATTCTCAAAAAATAAACTTTTTCAAAAAGTTCACATTTTCTTCACTTGATAAATTAAATATATAATATAATAATTTCTTTTCAAAACTTGACTTTTCATTAAAATCAAGTATTTGGTTTTTAAATAATTCTATAGTAGCTTTTACATCATTAATAGCTCTATGAGCTCATTCAAACTCTATATTATAATGCTTACAAAGCATTTCTAAGTTTAAAGAGCTATTATTAAATGTAAGTATATTAGCCAAGAAGAAAGTATCAATTTTTAAATTTTTACTAACATCAATTCAATTATTAACAAAAAAATCAATATCAAAGTTTACATTATGTCATAATAAAACTCAATTTCATATAAAATTTAATATTTCTTCTCTAAGTTCTTCTATTTTTGGTGCTCATGCTACATCATCATCAAAAATATTAGTTATATTTGATATAATTTCTGGTATTTCAACTCATGGATCAACAAAACAACTATATGTTTCTATTATTTCAAAAGTTTTTTCATCAAATTTTATCATAGCTATTTCTATGATTTTATCATTGTATTTATCTAACCCTGTAGTCTCTAAATCAAAACAAATTATCATTTTAAAAAAATTTTCTTGAATAAAATAAGTATAAATATATAATACTCAAAATAATAAATAAAAGAAACTTAAATGAAGAATTTAGTAAAAATATTGATTATAGTAAGTATATTGATTTGATATAATAATACATTTTCGTTTGATGACTATAGTGATTCAAAAAATAACAAAGAAAGGGCTATTTTAATAGAAAAATACCTTTTAACACATAAAAAACAAATATCTAGTTTTACTAAAAAATATAAAATAGAATGAGATTATGATATTTCTAAAGAACTTGACAAAATAGATTTTTTAATCAAATCACTTAAGACAGTTCAAGAAAAAAACATAGAAAAAGAAAGGGAAGATCTTATTATAAACACTATTGTAAATGAAATAAAAACTGTAAATGATAGATTAAAAGTTATTTTACAAGAAAAAAAGAATCAACATGAAGTAAGCTTACAAAAAATCAAAAATAGTTACTGATTACTTGGTGAAAAACTATCAAAAGAAGTAACAAAAATAACTAACTCATTGAGTTATATAGATAAAAAAGATTCTTATATGTTAAGCCAAAATGAGATTAAAATAAAAAAATCAAATGATAGACTAAAAGAATTATCATATTTACTAAAAATATTTTGAAAAATAAATTTTTCAAATGAAGAAGAAATGAAAAATACATTTAAAAAAATAATATTGGAAATAAGAAAAGAAATGAAAAATATAAAAAATGTAATGAATTAAAAAAGACTGCTATAAAGCAGTCTTTTTTATATCTAATTTTTCAAATAAACCATTAATTTCTTTATTTGAAAGATGTTTATATTCTCAAAAATCCAAATTAGATAATTCTATATTTTCTATTCTAATTCTTTTTAGTTTTTTTACTTGATGTCATACTTTTTCTACCATTCTTCTTATTTGTCTATTTCTTCATTCTGTAATTATAATACTAAATTTTCATGCAGCTATTCTTTTAATTTTTGCTTTTTTAGTATAGCTTCAAAGTATAAAAAGACCATTTCTCATTTTTTCTAAAGCTTTGTCATCAATAGGTCAAAATGTTTCAACTACATACTCTTTTTCATGCTCATACTTAGGATGCATCAAATAATTAGCAAGTCTACCATCATTTGTCAATAATATTAGACCTGTAGTTTCTTTATCAAGTCTTCATATAGGGAAAACTCTTTCTTTTGTATTTATAATATCTACTATATTTAAATCATCATTTTGAGCACATGTAGTAACAATTCATCTAGGCTTATTAAGCTTATAATAGACAAGGTTATCTTGCTCTTTTATAGCTTTATTAAGCAATTCAACCTTATCTTGTCATGCAATTATAGACATACCTATTGTTGCTATTTGTCAATTTACCTTTACTTGTCATGCTCATATATATTCTTCAGCTTTTCTTCTAGAACATATTCAAGCTTGACTCATATATTTTTGTAATCTTATTTTTTCCATTAATTTTCTAAACTTTTAATATAACTATCATATATGTTTATATATGTATCTTTTGAATATAAAAATGAATCTTTTTCAAAAAGAAAAAATTCTTTCTTTTCACAAAGCATTTTATTATCTCATGGTAAAGCTCTAGTTCATGAACAAACTAAAGTATTAGCACATTGTAGATAGTCATCACTTCTAATATAACAAAAACCATCCAAAAAGTACTTATAAACCAAAAAATATACTCCCAATATAACTAGCACTGAAACTAAAAGTATCTCTATAAACTTTCTCATAATATTATTTATTATATATTATTCTAACTTCAGGAGATAATTCAAATCAAAACTCTTTTTTTATTTTATTTTGAGCTAATTCTATCAATTCTAATAAATCTTTATAAGTAGCTGTTCAATCATTCATTAAAAAGTTTGCATGTAATGGAGAAAAAAAAGCTCATCATTTATTATATCATTTTAATCATGCTGACTCTATCAAAAATCATGCTGAATTCTCTTTATTAGGATTTTTAAAAAAACTACCACAAGTGTTTCATTTTGGCTGTTTATGTTCTCTAAAATAAAGATTGTCAACATCACTATGATATTTTTCTATTTTTTTAGATAAATCAAAATATGCTGATATAATAAAGTATTTATTTATATTTTCTTTTATATAAGAGTTTCTATATTCAAACTGCATATCATTTTTATTAAAAACTTCTATTTGTCAAGTTTCAAGGTTATATAACTCTGTTTTTAAAAAGTTATTTTCAGTTTCTAAGCCAAAACATCATGCATTTCAAAATATAGCTCATCATACACTTCATGGAAGTCATATAAACCTATGCCATAAATTTTGTCAATAATCTTTTTCTAATGATTCTGCTATATCACTAATCCATTCATTAGAATAAGTGTGAAGAATATGTGAAGATTTATCATAAGACCATCATTCAAGTGAGTTTTTTATAATAATTCAATTATATTCATCAAAAGCAAATAATAAATTTGTACCTCATCAAATAAATAACAAATCTAAACTATTATCAATAGAAAAATCTTTTATTTCTTTTAATTTATTTACATCATCTAATGTTTTTATTTCAAAAAAGTATTTTGATTTAGCAGGAGTTTTGAAGTTTGAAAAAGATGATATATCAACATTTTTTTGTAAATATTTTAACATTTTAACATTTTATATAATAATTATTAAATATCATTATATATATAATAATATTGTTTACAACTATAAAAAAATAAATAAAGACTAAGTTAAAACTTAATCTTTATTTACATATTTTTCAATAGCTTGTCATGTAAAGCTATCTTTACATTTCATAATATCTTCTACTTTTCATTCTGCCATTAATTGTCATCATTCATCTCATCAAACTGGTCATATATCAATTATATGATCAGCATTAACTATTACATCCATATTATGTTCTATAACTAAAACAGTGTTTCATTTATCAACTAAAGAATGAAGTATTGTCAATAATTTGTCTACATCTTGAAAATGTAATCAAGTAGTAGGTTCATCTAATATATAAAAAGTTTTTGTAGTAGATCTTTTTGCTAGTTCTGTAGCAAGTTTCACTCTTTGACTTTCTCATCAAGAAAGAGTATTACTAGATTGTCATAATCTTATATATCATAGTCAAACATCATCTAAAACTTTTAATATTTTTACTATTTTTGGATGGTTAGCAAAAAATTCTAAAGATTCTTCTACTGTCATATCTAAAACATCTGATACTGTTTTTCATTTATATTTTATTGTAAGAGTTTCTGCATTGTATCTCTTTCAAGAACAAGTTTCACACTCAACATAAACTGGTGGTAAAAAATGCATTTCAATTTTTTTAACTCCATCTCAATCACAAGCATCACATCTTCATTCACGTGTATTAAAACTAAACCTACCTGGTCAAAATCATCTTACTTGAGCTTCTTCACTCATAGCAAAAACATCTCTTATAGCAGTGAAAACTCATGTATATGTAGCTGGATTACTACGAGGAGTTTTTCAAATAGGTGATTGGTCAATTATAACAGTTTTGTCTAGATTTTTTAATCATTTTATTTCATCAAATTGTCAAACTGATCTTTTTGCTCTATTTAGTTTATTTGCTAAGTAATTAGCTAATATATCATTAACAAGACTAGATTTTCAACTACCTGATACTCAAGTAACAACAACAAAGTTAGACAAAGGTATAGTAACGTTTATATTTTTTAAATTGTGCTCTTTTGCTCATAATATTTCTAGAACCTTTCAATTCTTTTTTAAGTCATCAAAACTAGGCCTAAATCATCTAGGAACTAAAACTTTTCTATTTCAATTTAAATATGGTCAAGTAACTGAATTTGGATCATTAATTATATCTTGCATAGTTCATTCTGACACAACTTGTCATCAATGAACTCATGCTCATGGTCATATATCTATTATATGATCACACTCTCTCATAATATCTTCATCATGTTCAACGACTATAAGAGTATTTCAAATATCTCTTAATTTTTTTAGATTTTCAATAAGCATATCATTATCTCTAGGATGAAGTCATATAGATGGTTCATCTAAAACATATATAATTCATTCTAATCTAGTTCATAATTGAGTAGCTAATCTAATTCTTTGAGCTTCTCATCATGACAAAGTTCAAGCTCTTCTAGATATAGTCATATAATCAAGTCATACTCAAGCTAAAAAATCTAATCTTTCTAGAGCATTTTTCATAACTTTTTTAGAAATATGTTCTTGAGATTTTGATAGTTTTAAAGACTTTAAAAAAGTAATTGCCTTAGAAACTGACATATTAGATAATTCTCAAACATTTAGTCAATCCAAATATACACTTAAACTTTCTAGGTTTAATCTATGTCAATTACATAAATGACAATCCATATCTACTACAAAATCATCATAATGTCATTTATCAGCTCATCAATCATAATATCTTCTAGTAAGAGTATTAATAATTCATTCAAATCTGGTATTATATGTATTTTTTACTCAATAATCATTTACATAGCTTATCTTATATTTTTTTTCTCCAGTTCAATAAAGTATTACATCTCTTTGTTTTTTGGGTAATAATTTATACTTAGTATTTAAATCAAGTTTAGAAGTTTTTGATACTTCTTTTAATAATTCAAAAAAGTAATCTCATCAAAATCAAGGAGCTATTACAGCTCATTCTAATAAAGTAAGGTTTTCATTTATTATATTTTCTTCTAGAAAAACCTTTTTAACTCATAGTCAATGACATTCATGACATGCTCAAGAATGGCTATTAAAAGAGAAACTAGATATATTTAATTCACTAGGTACATGTCAACAATTAGAACAAACAAATACATTAGAAAATCATTTTTGAGTTGACATATCATCAATTATCAACAATCATTTTCATACCTTATAAGCCAAGTTTATAGAGTCTTTAAGTCTTTTTGTATCATTAGATTCATTATCTAAATAATCTTTTTTTACTAATCTGTCTATAACTATTGAAATATCAGTTAATTCTTCTTTTTTTAGTTCAATCTTATCATTTATTGTATAAATATTATCTCATACACTAAATCTTATAAAACCTAAGTCTAAAATCTCTTTTTTTAATTCGTCAAAAGATTCTATATTTAGTTTTAAAGGTGATTTAATTATAAATTTTTGATTTTCTTCAAATCAATTTATATAGTCAATTATATCAGATATAGAGTCTTTTTTTACATTTGTTCAACATTTTATACACTTTCTAGTTCAAATATTTAAATATAATAATTTATAATAATCATATATTTCAGTTATTGTACCAACTGTTGACCTAGGATTTCTACTTGTAGTTTTTTGATCTATAGAAATAGTAGGTGATAATCAATTGATTTCATCAACATCAGCTTCTTCTCACATACCTCAAATAAACATACGAGCATAACTACTAAGACTTTCTAAGTACTTTTGTTGTCATACGTTATATATAGTATTAAACGCCAAACTAGACTTTCAACTACCTGATACTCAAGTAATAACAGTCATTTTATTTTTTGGAATTTTTATTGAAACATTTTTTAAATTATGGCTTTTAGCTCAAATAACCTCTAAGAATTTAGACATTTTTTTTATATTTATTAAATATAATATATATTATTATCTTTTTATAATACTCAAAAAAAAAGATATTCAAATATTTTGAATATCTTTTTTTTAAAATTACAGATGTAAATTAAATCTAGTATCTAATAATATTGTAATTACATATTTTTTAAGATCTCTATAGTTTACAAAAACTTCTTGCCAAGATCATGATTTATATTTTTTTACTTTTCAAATAAATCTAATATTAGTTATTTGTTTTATATCGTCTTTTTCTTCTAAATTATATACCAAGTTCATTTTTAATTTAACTCAATCTATTTCTATTTGTATATTTGCTTTTTCTTTTTCTATTCTTCAGTAATAATTATAAAAATTAAAACTCTTAGCTCAAATAGTAGATAATTTATATTTTTTTCAATTTCATTTTTGAGATAGAGATAATTTTTCTTTTTTATCTAAAATATCTTCTTCTTTTTGTTTTTGTTTATCTAAAAACTCATCTCAGTGTCAATATCAACAAGTATCTAAATTTTCACACATTCAGTCAAATAAAGAAGCTCAACAATTAGGACAAGTTTGTTCAGACACTAAAACTCTTATATCTTCTTTTACAGATTCTGTATATAAGTCTAAATCACTTGAAGAATTAACCTCATCTATATTTTTATCATCAAAATTAATATCATTTAATTTATTTGCCATAATAATAAATTATAATTATATTTTTTATATTATAACATATAATTAATCAGATGCAATAATAAGTCATATAATTTTTTTTGCATGATTGTCTTTTAATAAAAAAGATAATTCATTAATAGTAGTTCAAGTACTAACAACGTCGTCTAATATAATTATATTTTTTCAATTTATTTTATTTTTAAACTTATTATTAAAGATATAAGCTCATTTTAAATTAACAAGTCTTTGTTGTCTATTTAAATCAGATTGTTGGCTTGTATTTTTTACTTTTTTTAGGATATTTGGTATATATTTTATTCAAGATATTTTTGAAAAATTTTTAGCTAGTATCTGTGATCAATTATATCATCTCTTTATTTTTTTTATAAAATGACTAGGTACTCATGTAACTATATATTCAGATTTATTTATGATTTTTTCATTTAATAAAAACTTTTCATATAAAAACTCTGTAAAATCATCATAAATACTTGTTTTATTATAAAACTTAGAATCTCTTATCAATTTTTTTGTATATTTTTGTCTATAATGATTTAATATTATTATTT
>ERZ1673962.937-NODE-937-length-16445-cov-130.389872_pt1 | contig 16445 bp, 14 predicted proteins | sample MGYA00580188_ERZ1673962 | MGnify/ENA primary metagenome ERZ1673962 (study PRJEB41334, sample SAMN05608104) | rock metagenome | biome: terrestrial subsurface; feature: shale formation; material: shale | place: USA: Pennsylvania ... | reverse complement strand
TGATGTACCTGTTCCTGCAGAACTTCCGCGCGACGCTGGTTCCGACGCTCGCGGTGCCGGTGGTGCTGCTGGGTACCTTCGGCGTGCTGGCGGTGTTCGGTTTCAGCATCAATACCCTGACCATGTTCGCCATGATTCTGGCCATCGGCCTGCTGGTCGACGATGCCATCGTGGTGGTGGAGAACGTCGAACGGGTGATGCGCGAAGAAGGGCTCTCGCCTCTGGAGGCGACGCGCAAGTCCATGGGCCAGATCCAGGGCGCGCTGATCGGCATCGGCGTGGTGCTGTCGGCGGTACTGCTGCCGATGGCCTTCTTCGGAGGCTCGACCGGGGTCATCTATCGGCAGTTTTCCATCACCATCGTTTCGGCGATGGTGCTCTCGGTGCTGATGGCGCTGATCTTCACGCCGGCGCTGTGTGCGACGCTGCTCAAGCCGATCGACAAGGATGATCACCACGAGAAGGGCGGATTCTTCGGCTGGTTCAATCGCACCTTCGATCGCAGCGTGAACGGCTACGAGCGCGGCGTGAGGGCCGTGCTGAAGCGCAAGGCACCGTTCCTGCTGCTGTATGTGCTGATCGTCGGCGTCATGGTGGTGCTGTTCAACCGCATTCCCAGCGCCTTCCTGCCGGAAGAGGACCAGGGCGTCCTGTTCGCTCAGGTCATGACCCCGTCGGGCTCGACCGCCGAGCGCACCCAGCAGAGCATCGACGCCATGCGCAGCTATCTGCTGGAAGAGGAGAGCGACATCGTTCGTTCCGTCTTTACCGTGACCGGCTTCAGCTTCGCCGGCCGCGGCCAGAGCTCGGGTATCGCCTTCATCGGCCTTAAGCCCTGGAGCGAGCGGACCAACGAGGAAGACAGCGTGTTCGCCCTGGCCCAGCGTGCGCAGCAGCATTTCGCCAGTTTCCGTGACGCCCAGGTGTTCGCCTTTGCGCCGCCTGCGGTGATGGAGCTGGGTAACGCCACCGGTTTCAACCTGTTCCTGCAGGACCGCGCCGGCGTTGGCCAGGAAGTGCTGCAGCAGGCCCGCGACAAGTTCCTCCAGCTGGCCAGCCAGAGTCCGGTGCTGACCCGGGTGCGGCCCAATACCCTGCGCGACGAGCCGCAGTATCAGGTTCTGATCGACGACGAGAAGGCGCGGGTGCTGGGTATCTCCCTGGCGGACATCAACAGCACGCTGTCGATTGCCTGGGGTGGCCGCTACGTCAACGACTTTATCGATCGAGGTCGGGTGAAGAAGGTGTATTTGCAGGGCGTTCCGGACGCGCGCATGAGCCCTGAGGATTTGCAGAAGTGGTACGTGCGCAACGACGCTGGCGAGATGGTTCCGTTCAGCGCCTTCGCCAGCGGTGAGTGGACCTACGGTTCGCCGAAGCTGTCGCGTTTCAACGGCGTCAGTGCGATCGAGATGCTCGGTGAGCCGGCCCCTGGCTACAGCTCCGGTGATGCCATGGCCGAGGTCGAACGCATCGCCGCCCAGCTGCCACCTGGAGTCGGCTATTCCTGGACAGGTCAGTCCTACGAGGAACGTCTGGCGGGATCGCAGACGCTGGCGCTCTATGCCCTGTCGCTGCTGGTGGTGTTCCTCTGCCTGGCGGCCCTGTACGAGAGCTGGTCGATTCCGTTCTCGGTCATGCTGGTCGTGCCGCTGGGTATCGTCGGGGCGCTGGCCTTCACCTTGCTGCGCGGGCTGTCCAACGAGGTGTTCTTCCAGGTGGGCCTGGTCACCACCATCGGTCTGTCGGCGCGTAACGCGATCCTCATCGTCGAGTTCGCCAAGGCGCTGCACGAGCAGGGGATGAGCTACGCCGATGCCGCGCTGCAGGCGTGCCGCATGCGTCTGCGGCCGATCATCATGACCTCGCTGGCGTTCATTCTCGGCGTGGTGCCTCTGGCGATTGCGTCTGGCGCCGGTGCGGGCAGCAAGCACGCGATTGGTACCGGTGTGATCGGCGGCATGTTGACCGCCGCGATACTGGCGATCTTCTGGATTCCACTGTTCTACGTAATGATCTGCACGTTCTTCGACCGCTCGAAGTCCGCCAACGAGGGTGTGAAGGAGGATTCGCAGTGATGCACAAGTCTCTGTTGAGCCTGGCGCTGATGGCGGCGCTGGGCGGTTGCTCGCTGATCCCTGACTACGAACGTCCGAACGCACCGGTCGCGGCCGCCTGGCCGCAAGGCGAGGCCTATCCGCAAGACGCGACGCAGGTGTCCGAGCGCGCGCTTGGCTGGCGCGAGTTCTTCCGTGATCCGGCGCTGCAGCAGCTGATCGAGGTGGCGCTGGAGAACAACCGTGACCTGCGTGTGGCGGCGCTCAACGTCGATGCCTATCGCGCGCTGTATCGCGTGCAGCGCGCCGATGTGCTGCCGGCGGTGAGTGCCGACGGCGCGGGGACGCGCAGCCGCACCCCTGGCGATCTGAACATGAGTGGCGAGCCGGCCATCAGCAGCCAGTACAGCGCCACGTTCGGTGTGTCCTGGGAGCTGGACCTGTTCGGTCGCCTGCGCAGCCTGCGCGACCAGGCGCTGGAAGAGTTCTTCGCCAGCGAGGCCGCCCAGCGCAGCACCCAGATCAGTCTGATCGCCAGTGTCGCCAATGCCTGGCTGACCTTGCAGGCCGACCAGGCATTGCTGCAGGTCACCCGCGATACGCTGAAGACCTATGAAGAGAGCTTTGGTCTGACCCAACGCAGTTTCGACGTCGGGGTCGCCTCTGCGCTGGAGCTGCGTCAGGCGCGCAGCGCTGTCGACAGTGCGCGGGTGAACATCGAGCAGTACACGCGGCTGGTGGCGCAGGACCGCAATGCGCTGACGCTGTTGCTGGGACAGAGCCTGCCGGCCGGTCTGCAGTCGGGCGACGGGCTGGAGCGTACCCAGCTGGCGACGTTGCCGGTCGGGCTGCCCTCCGATCTGCTTCAGCAGCGCCCGGATGTTCTCCAGGCTGAATATCAACTGCGCGCTGTCAATGCCAGCATCGGCGCAGCCCGTGCGGCGTTCTTTCCGCGCATCAGCCTGACCGGCGCAGCGGGTTCGGCGAGCAGCGAGTTGTCCGGCCTGTTCGACGGCGGCTCCGGTTACTGGAGCTTCTCGCCGAGCATCAGTGTGCCGATCTTCAATGCTGGCCAGCTGCGGGCGAATCTGGACTACGCGCAGATCAGCAAGAACATCCAAGTCGCGCAATACGAGAAAGCGATCCAGACCGCCTTCCGCGAAGTGGCCGACGGGCTGGCGGCTCAGGCCACCTACACGCGGCAGGTGCAGGCGCAGCGTGATCTGTTGGAGACCAGCGAGGACTACTACAACCTCGCCGAGCGCCGCTATCGCACGGGCATCGACAGCTACCTGACCGTGCTCGATGCGCAGCGCCAGCTGTTCAGCGTGCAGCAGCAACTGATCACCGATCGCCTGGCGCAGATGACCAGCGAGGTCAATCTGTTCAAGGCGCTGGGTGGCGGCTGGCAGGACGCGGTGCAGGCGCAGCCGCAAGAGGAATGAGGCGATGCGGTGGTCGCTTGCAGTACGACCACCGCCGACAACACGCAGATACGAAAACGCCGCCCATCGGGCGGCGTTTTCGTTTGTGGCTCAGGCTTCGCGGTTGCGCGTCAGCAGGGCCGGCTTCTCACCTCGTGGCCGGGTTGGCAGCTGCTCGAGCTGGTCCAGACTGGGCAGCCGATCGATCTTCGATTCCTTGTGGATGATCACTGGCTGCTTTTCACGCGGCTTGGCAGCTTCCTGGCGAGCGACGGCTGGCTCTTCGATCCGTCGGCTGTCGTTCTTGCGCCGTGGCTGGCCGTTGCGCGGCTGGCCGCTGCGCGCCGCCTGGCCTTGGCCCGTACCCGGACGTTTGCCCTTGCCGGCGGGAGCACCAGCAGCGCCAGGGCGTGCGGCTCCGGCGGCACGTGGCGCGGCACCAGCCGGAGCCGGAGCACCAGGGCGCCGGCCGCGGTTCTGCTTGTTCTGATACGGGCTGACGTAGTCGACGCGATTGCCGAAGTTGTCCACTTCGTCATCGAGAAACTCGTCCGGAGCACGGTTTGGCGGCAGCTGCGGAGGTCGAGCAGCGGTTTGCGCTTCACTGGCGGCTCCATCGCGAGCAGGCTTGCGCGCCTTGCTCTGGCTGCGGCGGTTGCGTTCCTTCTGCTCGGTGCCTTTCTCTGCCGGCTTTTCGCGCTCAGCGCGAGCCTTGCGTTCGCCACGCTGCGGACGCGGCTGGCGCGGTTCGCGCACCTCCGGCTTCTCCGCCTCGATGGCGCTGGCATCGAAGCCCATCAGATCGCCTTCAGGGATGCGCTGCTTGGTCATGCGCTCGATGCCCTTGAGCAGCTTTTCCTCGTCCGGCGCGACCAGCGAAATGGCTTCACCGCTGCGCCCGGCACGGCCAGTACGGCCGATGCGGTGTACGTAGTCTTCCTCGACGTTGGGCAGCTCGAAGTTGACCACATGGGGCAGCTGGTCGATATCCAGACCGCGGGCGGCGATATCGGTGGCGACCAGAATGCGCACCTGGTTGGCCTTGAAGTCGGCCAGAGCCTTGGTGCGGGCGTTCTGGCTCTTGTTGCCGTGAATCGCGGCAGCCGGCAGGCCGTGCTTTTCCAGATACTCGGCCAGACGGTTGGCGCCGTGCTTGGTGCGGGTGAAGACCAACACCTGCTCCCAGGCACCCTGGGTGATCAGGTGCGCGAGCAGAGCGCGCTTGTGGCTGGCAGCCACGCGGAACATGCGCTGCTCGATACGCTCGACGGTAGTGTTCGGCGGCGTGACCTCGATGCGCTCGGGGTTGTGCAGCAGCTTGCCGGCGAGGTCGGTGATGTCCTTGGAGAAGGTCGCCGAGAACAGCAGGTTCTGGCGCTTGGCCGGCAGCTTGGCGAGGACCTTCTTGACGTCATGGATGAAGCCCATGTCGAGCATGCGGTCGGCTTCGTCGAGGACGAGAATTTCCACGTGCGACAGGTCGATGGCTTTCTGGTTGGCCAGGTCGAGCAGGCGACCTGGGCAGGCGACCAGCACGTCGAGACCCTTGGCAACCGCCTGGATCTGCGGGTTCATGCCGACGCCACCGAAGATGCAGGTGCTCTTCAGGGGCAGATCGCGGGCGTAGATCTTGAAACTGTCGTGAACCTGGGCGGCGAGCTCGCGGGTCGGTGTCAGCACCAGCACGCGCGGCTGTTTCGGGCCGTAGCGGTGTTCACGATCCGGGTGACCACCCGGAAACAGCAGTTCGAGTACCGGCAGGGCGAAACCGCCTGTCTTACCGGTTCCGGTCTGGGCGGCGACCATCAGGTCGCGGCCTTGCAACACGGCGGGAATGGCCCGCTGTTGCACGGGAGTAGGCTGGGTGTAACCGGCGGCCTCGACGGCACCGGCCAAAGCCTCGGAGAGACCGAGGGAAGCAAAGGACATGAGTAATCCTGTCTTGTTAGGGGCGAGGCCCTGGGATGATCATGCCTGGCTCGAATCGCGACTGGCGTGCGATCCCGTCCGGTCCTGCCGCGGGTCATATATGGCGGCATCCGGGCGTAAGCCTGGCGGAAGCGCGGAGTATAACAGAGCCTGTTAACGCCGCATTGCTCTGACAGTGTCGCAGGTCACGGGTTCATTAGCCAGCTCCGTATTTCTACGGAGCCGGTTGGTGCTCAGCGTGACAGCCCGAGGTTGTTCCAGATCGCCAGGCTCGGCTCGGCCTGGTTCAGCGTGTAGAAGTGCAGGCCGGGCGCACCGCCGGCCTGCAGCTTCTCGCACATCTCGGTGATCACCTGCTCGCCGAAGGCCTGGATGCTCTGCATGTCGTCGCCATAGCTTTCGAGCTGCTTGCGCACCCAACGCGGAATCTCCGCACCGCAGGCATCGGAGAAGCGTGCCAGCTTGCTGTAGTTGGTGATCGGCATGATGCCGGGCACCACCGGGGTTTCCACTCCGAGTTTGCGCACGCGCTCGACGAAGTAGAAGTAGCAGTCGGCGTTGAAGAAGTACTGGGTGATGGCACTGTCGGCGCCGGCCCTGGCCTTGCGCACGAAGTTAGCCAGGTCGTCTTCGAAGTTGCGCGCCTGCGGATGCATTTCCGGGTAGGCGGCAATCTCGATATGGAAGTGATCGCCGGTTTCGCTGCGGATGAATTCCACCAGCTCGTTGGCGTAGCGCAGCTCGCCGCTGGCCATGCCCATGCCGGAGGGCAGGTCGCCGCGAAGGGCTACGATGCGCTTGATGCCGGCATCCTTGTAGAGGTTCAGCAGTTCGCGCAGCTCGGCTTTGCTGTCGCCTACGCAGGACAGGTGCGGTGCGGTCGGCACCTTTACCTCGCCGTCGAGCTGCAGCACGGTGTTGAGCGTGCGGTCACGGGTCGAGCCACCGGCACCGTAAGTGCAGGAGAAGAAATCGGGTTGGTAGCCGGCCAGCTGGCGGGCCACGTTCAGCAGTTTTTCGTGCCCGGCTTCGGTCTTGGTGGGAAAGAACTCGAAGCTGATGGATGGGCGGTTCAAAGCGGTCATTCGGTTATTCCTTGGGCTGCAGGCTGCTGGCGACGAATGCAGGCACAGTTCGTCGCCAGCAGCATGACCTGCTTAGTAGCGGTAGCTGTCCGGCTTGAACGGGCCTTCGACGGTCACACCGATGTACTCCGCCTGCTTGGTGGTCAGCTGGGTGACCACGCCACCGAAGCCCTTGACCATCTCCAGCGCCACTTCCTCGTCGAGCTTCTTCGGCAGCACCATGACGGTGACGTTCTTGCTCTTCTCGGCCACTGGCAGATCGGCGAACTTCTCGTTGTAGAGATGGATCTGCGCCAGCACCTGGTTGGCAAACGAGCCGTCCATGATCCGGCTTGGGTGACCGGTAGCGTTGCCCAGGTTCACCAGGCGGCCTTCGGCCAGCAGGATCAAGTAGTCGTCGTTGGTCGGATCGACGGTCTTGCCGGTGCGGTGGATCTTGTGCACCTGCGGCTTGACCTCTTCCCAGCCCCAGTTGGCGCGCATGAAGGCGGTGTCGATCTCATTGTCGAAGTGGCCGATGTTGCACACCACGGCGCGCTTCTTCAGCGCCTTGAGCATGCCGGCGTCGCAGACGTTGACGTTACCGGTGGTGGTGACGATCAGGTCGATCTTGCCCAGCAGGGCCGCGTCGACGCTGGCTTCGGTGCCGTCGTTGATGCCGTCCTTGTAGGGGGAGACCAGCTCGAAGCCATCCATGCAGGCCTGCATGGCGCAGATCGGATCGACCTCGGAGACCTTGACGATCATGCCTTCCTGGCGCAGCGACTGTGCCGAGCCCTTGCCGACGTCGCCGTAACCGACGACCAGCGCCTGCTTGCCGGAAAGCAGGTGGTCGGTGGCGCGCTTGATGGCATCGTTCAGGCTGTGACGGCAGCCGTACTTGTTGTCGTTCTTGCTCTTGGTGACCGAGTCGTTGACGTTGATCGCCGGGATCTTCAGCGTGCCGCCCTTGAGCATGTCGAGCAGGCGATGCACGCCGGTGGTGGTTTCCTCGGTCACGCCGTGGACGCGCTCGAGCACCTGCGGATACTTGTCGTGCAGGATCTGGGTCAGGTCACCGCCGTCGTCCAGCACCATGTTGGCGTCCCACGGCTGACCGTCCTTGAGGATGGTCTGCTCGATGCACCACTCGTATTCCTCCTCGGTCTCGCCCTTCCAGGCGAACACCGGGATGCCGGCAGCGGCGATGGCGGCAGCGGCCTGATCCTGGGTGGAGAAGATGTTGCAGCTCGACCAACGCACTTCCGCGCCGAGCGCGATCAGCGTTTCGATCAGCACGGCGGTCTGGATGGTCATGTGAATGCAGCCGAGGATCTTCGCGCCCTTGAGCGGCTGCTCGGCGGCGTATTTCTTGCGCAGGCCCATCAGCGCGGGCATTTCCGATTCGGCAATGATGATTTCGCGGCGGCCCCAGGCGGCCAGGGAAATATCGGCGACCTTGAAGTCGGTGAAACCGGCAGGCGTCATGACAGCACTCATCGAAGAGTTCTCCATTCGTATAGATGCGAATGGGCGCCGTTGATGCGTTCTGGAAACGCCCCATCCGAGCCTGACAGGTTTCATCCTGCTGCAGCGCCCCTCGGACGGGTGGCGGGCACGGTCGAAGCGGAGTCGACCGGGGAAAAGCCCGGCGATTATAGCTGCGCCGCGCGGCAATCCCAACCCCGCGTCGCGCGAACTACAGCGAGCGAGCGCGGGTCGAAAACTACAGGTTCGGTGACCCTTGCCGGGCGAAACCGTTTCAGGAGACCGCCATGAACCCCATGCTTCGCTTAGCGCCCGTGTTGCTTGTCGGCGCCTTCAGCCTGCCTGCCGCCGCCAAATCCTGCTACGTGCACAGCGAAACCTCCGGCGCGGTTCCTGCGCCAGTGGTGACCGAGCAGTGTTTCGAATTCCACGGCGTGGACAAGGACGACGCCATCGACTGGGTCTGTCAGGACAACGAAGCGGTGAAGAACTCCCGCCGCGAGCTCCGCGACAGTTGTCCCGACGGCCACTTCGGTGTCTGCACCGCGCCGATGACGGCAGAGACCCTGGCCAACGAACGTGCCACTGGCTCCCAGGCGAAGAACGGTACCTTGCCCAGCCAGGTGGGCGGCGATGCGACGATCGTCACCTATCACTATCACGCCACTGATCGGGCCCAGGCCAAGATCGATTGCGAAAGCGCTGGCGGCAGCTGGTCGCAATAGCCTGTTGAGCAATCTTGGCTGACGGAGTCGAAACCCGACTGATTTGTTCAACCGCGCATGGACGGGGATAATCCCGCGCTTTGCATCGATGAGTGGTTGAACCATGAAGCTGAGTCTGCTGAGCCTGTCCCTGATTGCTGTCCTGGCGCTGACGGGCTGCGACCGGGTCGACCCCAATTCCCCGTTGGGCAAGCGCAAGGCGATCTACCAGGCGATGCTCGATACCAAGGAAGACCTTGGCGGCATGCTGCGCGGGCGCATCCCGTTCGACGGCGAAGGCTTCAGTGCAGGCGCGGCCAAGCTGGACGAGCTCTCGCGGCAGCCTTGGCAGCATTATCCCGATGTGAAGGAAGAGCAGAGCGACGCGCGTGACGACGTCTGGCAGCGTCAGGAGCGATTCAAGGAGATGGCCCGCGAACTGGAAGCGACCACGGCTGCGCTGGTGAGCGTGACGACCTCCGCCCCGGTTACTGCACAAAGCGTGGCGCCGGCGTTCCAGCGGGTCGAGGATGCCTGTGAAGCCTGCCACAAGGAGTTCCGCGCCTACTAACGGCGCAGCGATTCGAGCTTTTCCCGCGACTTGGCCAGCTGATTGCGGCGCAGCTCGATCAGCTGGGCATCACCGGTGCCCAAGGCCTCACGTAGCAGCGTCTCGCGCCGCTCAACCTGGCGATTGGTGTGATCGTATTCGACCTGATGCGGGTGCAGGGCAACCACGCCCTGGCACTGCTCGGTCAGGCCCTGCAGTTCGCTGTCGAGTTGCGTCTGGCGCAGCTTGTCACCCTGCAGGCGCGCCTGCTGCAGCTGTTCGCGCAAGGCCTGGCGCTGGTCGTGGCACTGGCTGTCGGCGTTGGGGGCCGCGCTAGCCAGCGGGCTGATGGCGGTAGCGCCGATCAGCAGGGCAATCGGCCAATGTCGCAAAGACATGCCTCGCCTCCATAATTGTTATCCAGCTCCTATCGACCGCGACATTGGGGGAAAGTCCCTTCAAAACCCCGAAACACCGACAGCGTGCAGCCTGTGACGCAGCAGCTGCAGCTCCGGTGCATGAAAGAAGGTATGCAACTGTTCTGCGCGTGCCTTTCCAACCCCCGGTTCCGCCTGCCATTGCGCCACGCTGCGTGCCGCCAGTACGTCCCAGTCGGGCTGCAATGTGAGCGGCAGATTGACCGGCATGCCGAGCGCCTTGAGCCATCGGCCCGCTGGCCTCTGCCGGGCGAGAGCGAAGCTCGCGACCAGCTTGCTGGCGCGCGCCTTGCCGATGCCAGGGACCTGTTGCAACGTCGCCGCGTCCAGCTCCAGCCAGGCGAGCAGATCGGGCAGCAGTCCGGCGTCCAGCAGGGCCTGCCAACTGCCTTGGCCTACCCCGGCAAGGCCAAGCCCCTGCTTGCCGCTCAGCCAGACCATACGGGCGATGAACTGCTGCTCACAGCCCGGCGTTGGCTGCCAGCAGCTGTGCGCGTGATACTGCGATGGGTCCGGTGCCGCGACCTCTGCCCGTTCGGTGCTGCGCCAGACCACCGAGTCCAGTTGCGGGATGCTATGCCCGGCGAGCGCAACTGCGACCTGGTCGCGGGGGCGCACATCCAGTTCGCGCCAGCGCTCCAGCGAGCCGAGGCTGAGCGTACGGATACGGCGATCATCGAGGTGTACCGGCGCCAGCTGCAGCATGGGCGTGATGCGCCCGGTGCGGCCGATGCGAAACTCCACGGCGCGGACCTCGGTCACCCCCTTGCGCAGCGGATGTTTCCAGGCCGCCGCCCAGTGCGGCTCTGCCTGCCAGCGCTCGGCAGGCGGGCGCGTGCCTTGCCGCAACACCACGCCGTCGGTGGCGAACGGCAGCGGTTGCCGATACCACTGTTCGCGCCAATGCTGCGCTTGCGCGGGACCCTGTAGCGGAAGACTGAACCGCTGACTGTCGCTGAACCCCATGGCGGCCAGCCGCTGCAGACGGAGGGTCATCTGCTCCGGCCCGTTCGGCCAGTCCCAGACGAAAAGGCCGATCTGCGCCGCCGTATCGGTGTCCAGCCGGTTGCTGGCCATGGCGCCGGCAACACGGCCGCGCGCGCCAGCGCTGCCACGCTCCGCCTGCACATGCTGCTCCAGACGCCAGTAGAGTTCGCCCTGCAGTATCACCTCGCCAGGCGCTGCAAGTCGGGACGGAACCGCCGGCAGCTGCCGGACGTGGGCTGTCCAGTCCTGTCCGCTGTAACCATCGCCGCGGCTGATGGCCTGCTGCAGCAGGCCGCCACGATAGACCAGGGTGACCGCTACGCCGTCCACCTTCGGCTGAATCCACAGGTCCTCGCGGCGCTCGATCCAGGCGGCAACCGCCTGCTCGTCGGCGAGCTTGGCCAGCCCGGTCTGCATTACCGGATGCCGTACCGGACCGCCGGTCCCGGCCAATGGGTTCGGGGTCGCGAGGGTGCTCGGGAAACAACGCTGCCAGTCGTGCAGGCGCGCACGGCTCTGGTCGTAGATTTCGTCATCCACCAGCGACAGGCCGCGGCGGTGATAGGCCTCGTCCCAGTGTTGCAGCTGTCGTTGGAGGCTGGTGATTTCCTGTTGCGCTCGCGCATCGTTCCAGGTCGGGCAGACGGCGAGGCAAAGCGGCGAGAAAAGGCACAATAACAGTGCGATCAGGCGTTGCATGGCGAGCATCCTTGCTCTGATGAGTTGGTCTGGCCTCCCTCGTTGAAGGCCAGCTCATTGTCGCCGGCTCGACGCGGCACGACCGTGCGTCAGCGCATATTGAACAGTTCCTGGTGGAAGTCTCTTGGTGGCAGGCCGTGGCGTTGCAGGTCCCTGCTCAGATCCTGACCGAAGCCCGCCGGGCCGCAGAACCAGACGTCGCTGTCCTGCCATAGCGGCGCCAACTGGCGAAGGCGCTCGGGCGTCAGGCGCCCGCCCTCGCTGGCTACCAGCACGTGCAGGCGCACCCGGGCGCGTGCGGCCAGCTCGCGGATACGCTCGATGAAACTCTGGTCCGGCGCGCTGGTGCAGTAGAACAGATCGACGTTGTCGCCCTTGCCGCTCGCGGCGAGCGCCTGCAGCTGGCCGATGAAGGGCGCAATGCCGATGCCGCCGGCCACCCAGATCTGCCGCGGCTTGCGGCTATGGAAGTCGAAGCAGCCATAAGGCCCTTCGACCTTCACCGCATCGCCCACCTTCAGGGTGTCCGGCAGGGTGCGGGTGTAGTCACCAAGGCCCTTGATAGAGAAGGCCAGCTTGCCGTCGTTGCACCAGGCTGAGGACAGGCTGAAGGGGTGCGGCCCTTCCTTGTCGTCGAAGGTGACGAAGGCGAACTGCCCGGCCTTGTGCCCCGGCCAGGGACCATCGAGCTTGATATCGACGCGCAGCACGCGGTTGTCGCGATGATGGGTAAGCCCATCAATGCGGCCAACGACCTGATGCTTGCGGCCGATGCGGCGCAACAGCGAAATGCAGGCCGCCACAGAACCCGAAACCATCATCACGGCAAGGACCAGGCCCAGCGGCGATGTCCAATAGTCGGGCGGCGTCAGCACTACCGAGTGCGCCACCAGCGCCAGATAGACCAGCGCCAGCCAGCGGTGCGTCTTGAAGAACCAACGGTAGGGGAAGCGTTTGACCAGCGCCAGTACGATCAGAATCGCCGCCGCGTAGAAGGCCCATTCGCCGATCGTCTCGGCGAGGCCGCGAAAGCGCTGCAGCAGCGCAAAGATGCCCTCATGCATCTGGCCCTCACCGGCACGTCGCGCCGGCTTTTCCAGCCAGCCGAAGCCGACCAGCCATTTCGGTATCTGCCCCCAGCCCCAGTGGAAGATAGCGATCACCAGGGCGCTGATGCCCAGCCACTTGTGCAGTCGATAGGTCTTGTCCAGGCCGTCGAAGAAGCGTTCGAAGCGCCGCGGCCGCACCGCCAGCACCATCGCCACGCTCATCGCAACGATGCCGAGCACGCCGCTGTAGTGCACCAGTACCTTGCGCAGCGGCCAGAACTGATAGCGCGCCATGATGAAGTCGTCCACCAGCAACCAGAGCAGCGTCAGTCCGACGAACAGCGCGACGTAGGTGAGTTTTATCTGTCTCATCTCGGGAAAGCCTCCTTGCTGGCGTCCCGTGTGCCAGCGCTTCCAAGCATGTATGCAGCGCTGCGACGCCGCCATGATCACGGTCACTGCGAGTCGTGACCGGGAGATGGCGGGCGCCCTACGGTGCGTTTTTATCTACAATTCCGCCCCTGATTCCTCGAAGAGACGAGCCCGTGCAACCAGTGATCGCCATCGAGCAGCTCACCAAGACCTACGCTTCCGGCCACCCGGCGCTCAAGCGCATCGACCTCGAGATCCACAAGGGCGAGATATTCGCTCTGCTCGGGCCCAACGGCGCCGGCAAGACCACGTTGATCAGCATCATTTGCGGCATCGTCAACCCCGGCAGCGGGCGAGTGCTGGTCGACGGCCACGACATCGTTCAGGACTACCGCGCCGCCCGCTCTAAGATCGGCCTGGTGCCGCAGGAGCTGTTCAACGAGGGCTTCGAAAGCGTCTGGGCGACGGTGCGTTTTTCGCGCGGCCTGTTTGGCAAGGCGCCGGACGATTCGTTCCTGGAGAAACTGTTGCGCGATTTGTCGCTGTGGGACAAGCGCAATGCCCGCATCCTCGAGCTTTCCGGCGGCATGAAGCGCCGCGTGATGATCGCCAAGGCGCTGTCCCACGAGCCGTCGATCCTGTTCCTCGACGAGCCCACCGCCGGCGTCGACGTCGAGCTGCGTCGTGACATGTGGGAAATGGTCCGCGGCCTGCGCGAGCGTGGCGTAACCATCATCCTCACTACCCACTACATCGAAGAAGCCGAGGAAATGGCCGACCGCATCGGGGTGATCAGCCGCGGCGAGATCATTCTGGTCGAGGACAAGGACGTGCTGATGCACAAGCTTGGCAAGAAGCAGCTGACCCTGCACCTGCAGCGACCGCTGGCCGAGATTCCCGCGGAACTGGCCAGCTATCCGCTGGAGCTCACCGATGCCGGCAACCAGCTGGTGTTCACCTTCGACGCCCAGCATGAGGATACCGGCATCGCCGAGCTGCTCCGGCGCCTGGCGGCCCACGGCATCGACTTCAAGGATCTGCAGTCGAGCCAGAGCTCGCTGGAAGAAATCTTCGTCAATCTGGTTCACGGTCGCTGAGGAAAAGCCCGCATGAATTTCTACGCGATCCGCGCGATCTACCTGTTCGAACTGGCGCGCACCTGGCGCACCCTGCTGCAGAGCATCGCCACCCCGGTGATCTCCACCTCGCTGTACTTCGTGGTCTTCGGCTCGGCCATCGGCGCGCGAATGGAGGCGATGCACGGCATCCCCTACGGCGCGTTCATCATCCCCGGCCTGATCATGATGGCGCTGCTCACCGAGAGCATCTCCAACGCCTCGTTCGGCATTTACATGCCGCGCTATTCCGGAACCATCTACGAGGTGCTGTCGGCGCCGGTGTCCTATGTCGAGATCGTCATCGGCTATGTCGGTGCGGCGGCGACCAAGTCGCTGGTGCTCGGCGTGATCATCCTTGTCACCGCGCGGCTGTTCGTCGATTACGAAATCCAGCACCCGCTGATGATGGCACTGTTCCTGGTGCTGACGGCCGTCACCTTCTGCCTGTTCGGCTTTATCATCGGCATCTGGGCCGATGGCTGGGAGAAGCTGCAGATCGTTCCGGCGCTGATCGTCACGCCGCTGGCCTTTCTCGGCGGCAGTTTCTATTCCATCGAGATGCTGCCGCCGCTGTGGCAGAAGGTCACCCTGTTCAACCCGGTGGTGTATCTGATCAGCGGTTTCCGCTGGAGCTTCTACGGCGTCTCGGACATCAGCGTCGGTGTCAGCCTGGCGATGATTCTTGGTTTCCTCGGCGCCTGTCTGCTGGCGGTGTGGTGGATATTCAAGACCGGCTATCGGTTGAAGAACTAGCCCGTAAACGAAAACGCCCGCAGATGCGGGCGTTCTTCATTCAGGGATGAGCCATTACTTGCCGAACACGGGCGTCAGAGCCCTTGAGGTAGGAAGCGAGTAGCACCACTTACGTCATCGATTTTCTTGATGCGAAGTGCTTTCTGACAGGTTTCGTCCCGCGTGCCCGCGGGGCAGTAATGATTAATGAATGCGTCAAGCGTCATGTCGCTACCGTCGACGGTCAGGACCCTGCTGAAATACTCACCCTCGATACCCTGAGCCTGACGTGCCGAGGTTTTTTCTTGGTCAACTTCCAGGCGGCCGCGTAGTTCCACACTAGGAACACTTGCCGCCGGTTCTTCATTCTTACAGCCAGACAACGCCAAGCATGCAAGAGCCAGCATGGTGATGGGTTTCATGAGAGCTACCATAGAATAGCCCCGGCTCGCCGGGGCGGCGGTCATTCGAAGATGCGCTTGGAGCGGTTCACTTCGGCCTGCCCTGCATCCTCGAGCAGTGCCTTGGTGCCGGAAGTCACATTGCGAAGCGAATCTGCCTCTGACTGGATCACATCAGTGCGGGCGGCCTGATCGCGCAGCTCCGCATCGATGTAGTCATTGGCGCGAGCGGCGCGGGCCCGCTTCGCCTGAAGCTCGAGACGACGCTCCTCAAGCTCAAGTGCTCGAAGTTCGTCCTCGAAGGATTCCTCGCGAGAGCGGGCGCGCTTCTGTTCCGCCTCAGCGAGTGCGCGTTGCTCGTCGGCTCGCTTTTGTGCGGCCTGTTGAGCAGCCGCACGCTGGCGTCGCTCTGCTTCCTCACGCGCGTCAGCGCGTGCGCGCGCAGCGGCCGCCTCGCGGATGCGCTCCGCCTCGGCAGCTGCCTCTGCCTGCTTGGTTTGCTGCTCGATCTGATACAGCTGCTCGAACTGGTTGGCAGCAGCGGGCAGGCTGATAGCCAGCGCAGCTGTTGCGAGAAGGGCAAGTTTCATTTCTCTCAACCCTTCTGCGGCTCGGGGCAGGTCGCGTTCGGCTGGATGCGTGTTTCGTTGTTGATGGTCATCACCATCAGCGAGATTTCGCCGGCCTTGAATTCGCAAGGGCGGCCAACCTGAGCGGAAGTGAAGATCTTGCCGTTTTCGGAGTAGCCGATAAGCACCCCCGGAACAAGGGATGTGTCGCTGACCAGCGAGCCAGCCATGGCTCCGGCAGCGCCACCTGCCACTCCGCCCACGATTGCAGTGTCGGTGTTGTTCTGGTTGCCCAGCGCTGCGCCACCGATGGCGCCCAGCAGGCCACCAACCATCATGGCGGCCTTCTTGTTCTGTTCGTTACTGACTTTGATCTTGGTAGCAGAAACGGTAACGATCTTCACCGTCTTGGCTTCCTGTTGCGTGTTGACCTGGGTGGCGTCGAAGACGTCCGCCTGGTATTGCTCGCCAGTACTTTGGCAGCCGGTAATCAGCGTGGCGATGGCGAGTGATAGGCAGCAGCGTTTGATCATGATCTCTTCCTTATCCCTGATCGTTGTTTCAAATCCGTAGTGGACCCTTACATGGGTGGCTATTTGATATCAGTTTATGCGGTGCATGAAATAAGGGTAAACCCTGGGTCAGCTGTGCTCGCGGAGGGTCAAGAGTGCAGAAGCCCCGCAGATCCTGAGGATTAGCTATCGGCTGCGGCAGAAGGTCGCGGTGCCGACTCTATCCGTACCGGTGGTGGGCGGTGAGGATGAAAAAAACCCGCGCGGCTTGCGCCGGCGGGGCTTCTGGTCAGGCGCAGTCGCGCTTACAACCCGGCAGCGGCGCGCAAAGCGTCGGCCTTGTCGGTCTTTTC
>ERZ1673962.935-NODE-935-length-16477-cov-7.409512_pt1 | contig 16477 bp, 11 predicted proteins | sample MGYA00580188_ERZ1673962 | MGnify/ENA primary metagenome ERZ1673962 (study PRJEB41334, sample SAMN05608104) | rock metagenome | biome: terrestrial subsurface; feature: shale formation; material: shale | place: USA: Pennsylvania ... | reverse complement strand
AACTTGTTTCTGAATATATTTTTTATGGAGTATTTCGTAATACGCTCAAACATCTTTAAATACTAATTATTAATAACTTTTTTTAGTTTATATATTTAAGTTTTTTTTGCAAACTTTATAAAAAACATAAAAAGCTATTTATATAAAATTAACAAATTGTCAATAATTGATTTTTGATTTGATTATATATATATGTTAAAATAAATATAAATAATAATTTTATAAAAATTTAAAAATGAGAAATAATCCTGAATTTAATAGTTTTCAAGAAGCAAGAGAAAAAGATTTAAGTTTAAGAGAAATAAAAGAGTCTATAAGAAAACTTTCTATAGAACAAAGACAACAACTATCTCATGAGATAAATAAACAAATAATTTCAGAGCTACATAATTGAATGCAAGTAAAAAGATGAGATGAGTTAAACTTTTTAAGAGCATTAACATTAGAATGAAATACTATTAGCTGGACAAATCAAAAAGAAGCCGACTCAATAGTTCCTTGAGATATTATAAAAATAGAATGAGAAAATATATTAAAAAATTGAAACTCTATATGAAAAGTTCAATGATTTAAAGTAGAGAATAATCAAAACTTAGAAAGCACTAATAATGAACAGACTCAAACACAAAACACTCAAGTTATAGAAGAACAAAATCAATCACAAGCTAATCAAGAAGAAAACACAACAGAAGCTAATGAAGAAAATCAACAACAACAACAACAACAACAACAACAACAACAACAACAACAAGAACAAGAACAAGAACAAGAAGTAGAAAACGAAAACTTATGAACTTGAAGTGTAAGAGAAACTGTTAATGAAACAACAACAGAACTAAGAGAAGATTTTCAAGAAATTTTTGATAATCTTAGTTGAGAAAACTTATGAGAAGAAGAAAGGCTTGATGTGAGAGCATATTCTCAAGATTGAAAATACTATATAATTTGAGAAAATTGAGAACCAGAATTATATAGTTCATTATGATTAAATGAAAACTTTAGAGAATCTATAGAAGCTATTTGAGAATCAAATAAAAAAATATGAAACTTTGAACTTATAGTTTCAGCTCTTGTAAATTCAGAAGAAGAAGATTATAAAAGTATAAAAGAAGAATTTAATAATAAAATACAAGATTTAGATTTATCATCTATGGAGTCTATAAATAACCTATTATTATGGATAGATGAAAAAAATAATGAAATAACTGAATGAGAACCTGTAGACTTAAACAACAAAGTAGAAGTTATAGGTTTTATTAGAGAACTAGATAGTAATTGAGCAAATAATTTATTAGTTAATGAATTATTTAATTTAACAAATATAAGTGAAGAAGATTTATACGCATTTATAGATAACCCTTCTAATAACGCTGAAAGTATTAGAACTTTATTGTGAGAAGAAAAATATAGAGAAGTAAGAGAAAAAATAAGAGAGAAAAAAACTCAAGCTGATAATCATTTTGATGATAATAAAGATTTATTTATCAGACAACTTATAGAACAAAACTGAATGGATATTAATCAGGCCACTGAATTAGTTGAACAACAATATAAACAGTCTATAATAGATAGCTTTGTCTGAAGTTACGCAAGAAATGAGATATTACTTTCTTATGTTGAGTGATTATCAGAAACATGAAACTGGCATTGATATGAATGAGAAAACAAACTAATGGAAATGTTTTCAGATATACAATGAATTTGATATTTAGATGCTAGTGACAGTACTTTGGATTCAATTGCATTTTGGTCAAAAGAAGGATTTTATATATTAGGGACTCAAATAATCGCAATAGCAGCTTGAGCTGTAACTATGTGAGCTGGTTACGTATGAGTTAACGCAGCTGTATGGTGAACAAGATGATATAGATGAATAAGGGCATTACAAACTGTAAGCACAATAGCTAATTCTGGCTCAAGAATTGCAAGAGTAGCTCAAGTATGAAGATGGTGAGCTATGAGTGCTGTATGATGAGCTAGCTTTTACACTTGATATGCTTGAGTTCAATCTGTAGCAGAATGAGAAAATATGTATTCGTGGGAATGATTATGAGAATCTATACTATACACATGAGCTTTTAGAGCATTATCAGCTATACCATGACTAAGATTAGATCCTAGCAAACCCCTAAGTCAACAAAAACTTAGATTAACTAGAGCAACTACTTTGGATGCAATAGCTTTTTCTTCTATATGATTAACTTTGGAATGAGTATTATTAGAACCAGGAGAATGGAATGCTGAATTAATAATGCAAGCAATAGTTATGGCTGCAATATTTAGAACATGATGAGCTACTCTACAAAGAATGAAATTTAGAACAAATTGAAATAATGTAGAAATACTAGAATCAGCAACTAGTACACCAATAAAGTTTTTCAGACATAGTCAAACATGAAAAACTTATACTAGAACTCTAGATTGAAAATTCCGTAATGAAAATGGAAGAATAGTAAGCAACTTAAAAGCAGATAACCTAGTTGAAGTTCAAGTAAGTGAACAAGCAAGAAGATCAACTATGGATAGGATAAGAACAAGCTCTAGAGAATCTATATCAAATGCTTGAGAAAGAATTAGATGATCTCTATGAAAAATAAATGAAAATGAATTAATATCTTCTTCTCTATCAAAATTAAACTCTTCAAGAAGAGTTGCTATAGAAAAAGTATTAAAATTCTCTTGAAATAAGTTTAGTGAAACAATAAATTGAACTAAAAGTTTTTTAGCAAAATTAACTTATAAATGATTCTGAGAATGATGACCTGCTTTTAAAGGTAAACTATTTTATTTTTGATGAACAGCTGTTGCTTCTTGGGAAGAATTAAATACATTATTTGATTCTCTTAACAACAAAGACGATACTATTTTCAAACTAAGTAATACTGATGAAGTAATATCTATTTTATCAAACTTATTCCTTTTTAAACACCTATGATTAATTCGTGGGTTTGCTTATGAGTGGTGAATAGATCAAGGTTTAGAATATTTATTTTGAAATGAAGAAACTTTACAACAAGAAACTACTGAATAAATCAGTAGTTTTTTTGTATTAATCATTTAATTGTGATAAAATAATTACAAATATATAATAAATAAAAAAATATGTCTATTGAAACTATTAATCAAACAAATACTATAGAATCAGAAAAAACAGTAGAACAAATATTAAGAGAGAACCCAGAACTTGATGAATCTAAATATCAAGAGTATTTAGATATTAGATTAAATTCAAATCAAGAAAGACAACTACTTAAACAAGAACTAGACGCTGAACATTTAGAAGAAATAAAAAGCAATTCTCTATCAGAACAAAATAATATATCTCAAGGTTATGAAAGAGCTTGAGAAATAGTAGAAGAAGAAAGAAGAAACAGCGAAAACAATAATGAAAATAATATAGAGAACTTTACATCTAGATTAAATGAAGCTACTCAAAGTGCATGACAACAAGTAAGAGAAAGAGCTAGTGAAATAAAAGAAACTGTAGAAAAATCTGAATGAATATCAAATGTTTTTAGCTGGCTAGAACAAGCAAAAGAAAAATGATGAATAATGTGATTTATAGCAGGTATAATACTATGAATAGCAGGTGTTTTTTGATATAAAAAAGAAGTAAATGAACAAATCCAAGAAGCTAGAGAAACTATTGAAAATGCATTAGAACCAGAACAAATAATAGAAACTAAAAACACTGTAAAAGATACAATAAATGATTCTCTTTGAGACTATATGACAGATGATAATAGAGAAAGATTGAATAGTGCTATAGATTGATTATCTGAAGAACAAGTAAGAAGACTATATCATTCAATAGAGTCAAGAAACTTTTGAATATGAGATATAGAAGAAATTGCTCCTGATTTATTCAAAGATATACTTGATGAACCTCAAATAGAAAAGATAAGAGATGAAATAGAAACAACTATAATAGAAAAATTATCAACATCTATAAAAGAAGAATATGGTATAGATGTAGAAATGGATGACCAAAAAAAACAAGACTTAGAAAACTTAGTTAGAGATAACCTAGAACTAAGCGATGAAAGAATAATGGAAATCAGAGAAATAGTAGAAAAAAAAGAATTTAGATATAGTGATTTATCAGAGGTTGGTTGAGAAGTAATGTTTAATTCTGTAAATGTTATGTTTTGACTGATATCAAAATGAATAGTCCCTATGTCCAATTTTACATTCAATTTTGTGGAAGCTAGTTGAAAAATGATAGCTATATGAGCTTGAGCCCTATGAATAAGTGAAAACATAAGCTTTGAAAATTTTCAAGAAAAAATAGAAGATATGAATGAATCAGAAAAAGCTATGTTTGTATGAATGCTATATAGAAAATGAGGGTTATTCTTATCTCTAGTATCTAATATATCTGAACAAGTAAGTAGATTAGCTATAACATCTGTAACAAGTACAACAGTATCATCTACCAGTCTATTATCAGCATCTGCAATGAATAATTTTTCTGCACAAGCTGATAATATAGACAGAATAGCTAGAACTCTAGACCCTAGCAACTTGACTGATCATAAAAATATATTGAGAGCTGCTACAGATAATCTAGCAAAAGTGAGAGAAAACTATGTAATGATGGATATTATTCAAGGTCTTGAATGAGATAATGCAAAAAAGTATGGTGACTTAACAAGAAGATTAATAGAAGAAAAAATTGAGATACCAAGACATGCAACTGATAGCTTTGATGATTTATTAAGAGTATTAGGAGAAAAAAATAATATTACTTCCGCTGCTAGTAACAGGTGATCAATAACATCTAGAATAGGTTTTTGAGCCAATGCTGAATTAAATAGACTTAACAGAAAACTAGAAACAATATCAAATGCTCAAAAAAGAATGTTTAATCCAAACTTTTTGACTGGATGACTTTCAAAATTAAGAGAAGCTATAAACATACCTGAAATATCTAGAATGTGAGATAGATTAGCTTTTCATTTTGATTCACCAAGCCAAGCAAAGGATGCACTTAGGAGACTTAATACATTAGCAAACAGATTTCCAGAGTTACTAAAATGAGCAATCGATAAAGCACCTATAATAATGGTAGCATGAATAGCTGCAAATTCTGAAGAATGAGTAATCGAGTCTCTAAAGGAACAAGTACTATACCTTATACCTTTTGTATGACCAGTAATGATATTAATGGACTCATGATGGACTTGGAAAGATTGAATACCAAAACCAATAGATCCTATGAATGTATGAATATGAACAGTTTTATTGACTATTGATTGAGTTATTATGTGAAAAGAATTTGTTAAATGATGAATATGAATGAGATGAGTATGATGATATATGATAAAACCCTTTATGGATGTATACTCTATGGGTAGATGAGTAGCAGATATTGGTTATTCTGCATCTAGGACAGTAGCTAGATGATGAGTTAGATCATGATTATCTCAGCTATGAAGAGAGGCAATGAGAAGAGTAAAAAATGTACCTGGATGAAGTAGAGTTAGAGCATTAGCCTTGATATGAGTAGTTGGTTATTTATGAATAAATCAATTATTAAGAGATGGAGAACAAATAGAATGAATAGAAGACTTGATGACTAATTGAGAGTTAAATATGGATAGAATAAATGAAGCAGCATGAGAATTGACAGATTGACAAAAAGAAGATGTAATAAATGCAAAACTAGAAGAAGATGATTTAGCAGAATGATTAGAAGTAAAAGTAATAGCTGATAGAGTACTTATAAGATCTAGAAACCCTAATATAAAAGCAGACTGGTTTATAAATGATAGCTACAATAGACTATTTGAAATGTTACAAATCAATCCTGATTATGAATTTGAATATGTTGCAAACGCATAAACTACACTTATATAAGTGTAGTTTTTTTGACTAAAAAATTAAAAATATATAATATTTTCGTTAAAATTATATTTAATATATTTATTTATAAAAAATAATAAAATGAAACTATCAGATTTTGATTACAATTTACCAGAAGAATTAATAGCTCAAACTCCTATAGAACCTAGGGATCACTCTAGATTATTAAAAATAAATCCTCAAAATCAAAAAATAGAAGAATCAAAGTTTTATGAAATAATAAATAACTTAACAGAAAATGATGTTTTAGTTCTAAATAAAACAAAAGTTATTAATGCTAGATTACACTGAAAAATAGAAAACTCAGAAAAAATAGCAGAAATTTTTCTCCATAAACAAATAGATGATAAGTCATGGGATTGCCTTGTATTTCCATGAAAAAAATTAAAACCATGAAAAGAAATATATTTTTATTTAGAAAATGAAACAAATCATATACTAAAAGCAATAGTAAAAGAAGTTTCTCAAAACTGAAGAATAATAGAGTTTGATAAATGATGAATAGAGTTTTTAGAAATAATAGATTCTCTTTGAGAAATACCATTACCTCCATATATAAAAGAAAAACTTGAAAATTCTCAAAGATATCAAACAGTATGGAATGAAATAGAATGAAGTGTAGCAGCTCCTACAGCAAGCTTACATTTTACAAATGAATTAATCGAAAAAATAAAAAACAAATGAGTTAAAATAGAAAAAGTCTTATTACATGTATGATTATGAACTTTTATGCCTGTCAAAACAGATAATATATTAGAACACAATATGCATAGTGAATATATAGAACTAGAAAAAGAAGTATCTCAAAGACTTAATAAATATAAAAAAGAATGAAAAAGAATAATCGCAGTATGAACTACATCTATTAGAGTTTTAGAAAGCTTTAGTAATGAAAATTGAGAACTTAGCTATTGAGAAAAAGATACTGATATTTTTATTTATCCTTGATATAAATGGAAATTTGTAGATGGAATAATAACAAATTTTCACTTACCAAAGTCTACTCTCTTAATGTTAGTATCAAGTTTTGCATGAAAAGAATTTATTCTAAAAGCATATAATCATGCTATAAAAAATAAATTTAGATTTTTTTCTTTTTGAGATGCGATGTTAATAGAAAAAAAACAATAATTTGACTTTTTATAAAATTGTGTTATTTTATATAGTACAATTATTTATATCAATATAATAAATATGAAAAATACAAGCTCTTCAGATTTAGAAAATCTTATAAAAAATGATGAGATTTTCAAAGTAAATGAAAAAACAATAAAACAATTCTCTCGTATATCAAAAGTATCTCAAATGGTAAGTGTTGCTGCTTGAGAAGAAGTAGAATGATTAGATGAAAGAAATCTAGATAGATCAAAATTAAAATCACCTGAAGTAGTAGAAACTGCTAATATAATAATAAAAAAAATAGAAGAAACTTTATCACTAGATGCAAGAGAAATAGGATGATCTAGCATAGAGTGAGTTGCTTTAAAAGTATGAGATAAATTAATAGAATCATGAAATGTACAAGATTTTATTATATGAAACTATATAAAAAGAATAGCATATCAAGTATCAAATATACACCTAAGATATCAAAGATATACTAAACATATAGAAAATAGAGAACTAAAAATAAAAAATAGAATTGATAATCTTACTTGATTGTTAACTAAACAATCTATAAATAATTATATTGACCTTGTTGTTGAAAAAAAATTATTATGAACTGATCATAGTAATTATTGAGTTATATTAATAGATATTGATTACTTCAAAGTCTTAAATGACAACTTTTGACATGTAGCATGAGATATTGTTTTAGAAGAAATAGCAAAAATATTTAAAAAACTATTTAGAGAAACAGATAAAGTTGCCAGATGGTGATGAGAAGAATTTTTAGTATTTATGAAATGATGAGACTCTAAAAATTATACAAAAAAATTAAATAGAGTTAGAGAATATATAGAGAATAACTTATTAAATATAGTTAATGCTAGAATATTAAAAGAACAACAAATAAGACCTATTTGACTTAATCAAATCACAATAAGTGCATGAGTAACTGAGTTAACAAATGATGATTGTTTAACAAGTGTAACAACTAGAGCTGATGAAGCATTATATAGTTCTAAAAGAGGATGAAGAAATACAGTAACTCTTATAAGTAAATACAATGCTGAAAAAGAGGAAGACTGTGAAATGTACTGCTCAACATGATGTAAATGAGATGAAGAAATCAAAAAAAAACTAATTGATAAATCAAATACTCAAACAATAGTAATTGAAGAAGCAGAACAAAATAAAAACACCTATGTATAGGTGTTTTTATTTTGTTAAGAAATATCTACTATTTCTAAATCAAATTTTAAAGTTTTTCAAGCTAGTTTATGGTTTGTATCAATAACTACATTTTCATCAGTAACATCAATTATAGTTAATGGTCAAAATTGAGTTGGTAAAACATTTCATGCTTTTAATTCAATACCATTATCTTCAAAAGTTTTTAAATCAAGTCTAGGAACTACTTGTCTATTATCTTCACTATATTCTCAATATGCTTCTGCTGGAGACAAAGTTATAGACTTTTTTTCTCATATAGACATTCATAATACAGCCTTGTCAAAACCAGGAATCATTTGACCTGATCAAGCTACAAATTCTAAAGCTTCTCATCTATCATAACTAGAGTCAAATTTTTCTCAATCTTCAAAAGTTCAAGTATAATGAACTTTTACTATTGAATCAACTCAGATTTTCATAGATTTTTTAGCTTCTTTTTTTGAGTCAAGAAAACCTTCATAAGCTTTTAAAGCAGAATATTTATCAAAATCATAATCCTTAAAACTTGCTCAATTGTATTCTTTTATTTTTACTGAAATAATTTTTACTTCTTTTTCTGGTCTATCACTAGAGTCAGTTTTTACTTTTGATAGTTTATCAACATTATCAATTCAATCTACTACTTCTCAAAAAACAGAATGTTTATCATCCAAATAATTATTATCAGCAACATTTATAAAAAATTGACTTCCGTTAGTATTTGGTCAAGCATTTGCCATAGAAATAGTATATTTGAAGTTTCTTAATTCAGGATGAAATTCATCAACAAATTTTTCTCAATAAATACTAGTTCCTCACATTCATGTACCATCTGGATCTCATCATTGAATCATAAATCATTTTATTATTCTATGAAAAATAACCCCATCATAATATCAACTAGTTGCTAAACCTATAAAGTTATTAGTAGTAATAGGAGCTAAATCTTTTTCTAATAATATAGTTATAACTCAAGAATTAGTTTTAACTTCAGCTACAACATCTCATTTTTCATATTTATACATCTTTATATTCTTTTTATTATATAATTATTTAACTATTTCCATTAACTCTATATCAAAATTTAGAGTTTCACCTGCTAAAGGATGATTCATATCAACAGTAACATCTTCTCCTGAAATTCATACTATTTCATAATTACCATACATTGTTGGTAATATAGCTCATGTTTGTATAACTATACCATTTTCTTCAAAAGATGATAATTCTTCTTTTTTAATAACATCATAATTTTCCTCAGTTCTATCACCATAAGCTTCTTCTGGAGAAAGGCTTATTGATTTTTTTTCTCAAGTAGTCATTCAAATAACAGCTGCATCAAATCAAGCAATCATTTCTCCTGCTCAAGCAGTAAATTCTAAAGGTTCTCATCTATCATAACTAGAATCAAATTGTTCTCCATCTGTTAAAGTTCATTTATAGTGAACTTTTACTGTATCTCAGTTTTCTACAACATCAACTGTAGAGCAAGAAGCCATAAATATAGCCAAAAAAGATAGTAATAATGCTTTTTTCATAATATATATTATTAAGTTTTAAATTTTTGCTTTTAATTTTATTTTTCTTTTTCAAGAAGTTCAATTAAAAATCAGTAGTAAGTATTCTACAAATTTTTCATCATGTGCAAAGTTTTTTATAGAACTTCTTAATCTCTTTGGACTTACAACTACAAAATTTGTATCTCTATCCATATCTAGAAATTTCCTAAGATGTGCAACATCAATATCTTGATCAAAATCTATTTGATAGTTTATACCTATTTTTTTGATAGAACTAATTTTATATTGACTTGATAATATTTTAAGTCTTAATAAATTAAATAAATTCAAACTTTCTTTTGCTAGATTGTTATTTAGTTCTTCAAAATCTGATATAAGATTATTCAAATCTTCAAGAGTTCTAATACTTTCAATTTCTCTATAAAAATTTATTTTATCTAATTCTCAAGAAAAATATTCATCAGGTATATATGATTCAATATTTAAATCTATAGTTGTATTTATTTTTTTTGTTTTTATTTCATCTTCTCAAATATCGATATTTTGTTCATTTTTTAATTGTTCAATTTTATCTTCTAGCATTTCTAAAAATAGACTAACTCAAACTTCAACAGAACTTCATGATTGCCTTATTCATAAAATATCTCCTCATCATCTTATTTCTAAGTCTTTGACAGCTAATTCAAATCAAGCTCAAAGATGACTATAATCAACTATTGTTTTTAGTCTCTTTGCAGCATCTTCTTTTATTTTGTCTTTTCTAAACAATAAATAACAATATCAATTATTTGCTCATCTACCTACTCTTCATCTAAGCTGATGAATTTGGCTAATTCAAAAATTCATAGCATCATTTATAAAAATAGTGTTTACATCTCTAAAATCTATTCAGTTTTCAATAACTGTTGTAGCAAGAAGTATATCGTATTTTTTTTGCTTAAAATCAATTATTCTTTTTTCTAAAAGATCTCATCATAGTTGTCAGTGAGCTATAACAACTTTTTTTCAAGGCAATAGTTTTTCCAAATATGAAGCAAATCAAGATATAGTTTCTACTCTATTGTGTATAAAAAATACTTGTCATCATCTAGAGAACTCCCTTTTACAAGCTTCTATTATTAACTTGTCATCAAGAGAAGAAACTATTGTTTGTACTGGTTGCTTTCAAACTGGAGCAGTTGTCAACATAGACACTTGTTTTAATCAATTCAAAGCCATGTTTAGACTTCTTGGTATAGGAGTAGCAGACATAGACAATATATCAATATTACCTTTGAATCCCTTAATCTTTTCTTTGTCTTTTACTCAAAATTTATGTTCTTCATCTATAACAAGTAATCATAAATCCTTGAATTCTACATCTTGACTAAGTAATCTATGAGTACCTACAATCAAGTCTATTTTTCACTCTGCTAATTTTTTCAGAGTTGACTTTATAACAGAAGGTTTTTCAAATCTAGTAACAACTTCTATATTAAAAGGAAAATCATTAAATCTTTCACGTGCTTTTTCAAAATGCTCATAAGCCAACACAACTAATGGTGATATTAATGCTGCTTGTTTTCAGTTTATAAGTGACTTATATATAGCAGCAAAAGCTACTTCTGTTTTTCAAAATCATACGTCTCAACTAAGAAGTCTATCCATAGGATTTTCAGACTCCATATCTTTGTAAATTTCATTTATTACATTGTATTGATCTGGTGTATAAGTATATTCAAAACTATTAAAAAACTCGGCTTCAAGTTCTGGCTTTGATTTGAAACTATGTCATATTTCAAGCTTTCTTTTTGCGAATATATCTAAAAGCTCTCATGCTATTTGCTCAACATCTTCAGATACTTTTTTTAGTTTTTTAGCCCAATCTTTTGTAGACAATCATGTCAATTTTGGATTTTCTACTCATACATATTTTGATAGCCTGTATACCTCTGTTATAGGAACAAAGAGCTTGTCATCATTTTTGTACTCTATTGTCAAGTACTCTTTTTTTACTATCGCTCAGTTTTTTCAAGAAGGAAACTCTTTTGTTATGATTTCTTTAAAAACTCATATTCAATGATCTATATGAACTACATAATCTCATGATTTTATTTGCATTAGCAAGTCCATATTTTCACTAATACTTCTTTTTACTCTTTTCTTGATAAATATTCTAGAAATATTGTCATCACATATAACTAATCTAGTTTTAGATTTAAAACTTTTTAAATTATTTAGATTAGATTCAAAAACAACTACATCATCTAAATTATTTAAATCTAAAAAATTATTAACAGTTTTTTTGTTTTTTGTAAAAATAAACTTTTTTATATTTTTGTCTTCTAGTTTTATCTTTAGGTCATCTAGATTTTGAATAAGCAAATCACTATATCATAAATCTATTGAGTTTTCATGATTTCACAAAGATGAAAAAACTATATAATTATCTAATCATGAATATATATCATCAAAAGAAGCATAAAAATCTATATTGTCAACAAGGGTAAAAATATTATTTGAAGATTTATATTTATCCAAAAAATAATTATTAGAGTTTCTAGTAAATTCTAAATCATGTAAAGATTTATTACATCAAAAAACAAAATAGTCAAGATTTATATCTCAATATATTATTTGATCTATTTCATTATCCCAAAAACTTATTTTTAATAATTGTCAAGTTTTGTCTGTATAAGTTAAAGTATCTCACATTATAAAAAATGTGTATGAATTCTGACTGTCTGAGAATTTTATATTTAACTCATTTAACTTTTTACTAAGCTCATTTATTTCTATTTTTTGTCACTTAGAAATCTTAAAAATATTATTATATTCAAAATTAGATATATTATTTGTTTCTAGGTTAAAAATTTCTTGAGTAGCTATATAATTAGATATATTATTATAAAAAACATTAACAAAATCTATAAGATTATCTAACTCATAAAGTTTTAGTCATAAAAAAGATGATATCTTTATATAATTGTTAACTTGTTTAGAGTTTTCTACTACAACTAAAAAACTCTTATCATCAGATAAATAATCTTTTGATAAAAGTAACTTATTAAAGTTGTTTGAAAGTCATGTGTAAATATTATTTTTTTCTATTTTTTTTAGAATATCAATCACTATATTTCATCTTATATTATACAAATTGTTGATAAATTATATAAAAAAATTAAAATAAGAAAAATTATTATTTTAGTTAATTTAAAAATGAATTTATTTATAGATACTATATCAAAAAACTCAACAATGATATTATTTGATAATGATAGAAATATAGTAAAAGAAAAACAATTTGAAATAAAATGAAATGAATCTAGTTTACTAATACCAAATATAGATAACTTTTTAAAAGATAACAATACAGAGTATTTTGAATTGGAAAACATAGTACTTGTAAATGGACCTTGAAGCTTTACATGAGTTAGAACAAGTGTTTTAGCTGTTAATACAATAAACTATATAACTAAAAAAGATTTAACATGAATTAGTTATTTTGATCTATATACAAACTACCCCATAATAAAAACAAGCTCTAAAAGAGACTGTTTTGTAAAGTTTTCTAAAGGAGAGGATATAAAAATAATAAATAATGATGAGATAAAACAAATAATAAAAGAAAAAAATATTGATATTATATATTGAGATGCTTTATTTGATTGAATACAAACAGTTGAAAAAATAGATTTTTCTGCTATAATAAAGGATATAAACTTCCAAAAAAATAAAAAACTAGAAGCAATGTATATAAAAAAACCTAATATTTGTTAATAAAACAAAAATGCTAAAACTAGAAAACATGAAAGAATGAGAAAAAATTCTCATGGTTATAAGAAGACACTGGTTCATATATGTAATGTTATGACTATATTTTTTATGAGCAGCAGTTTTTAGTGTGATATTGTACTTTTTATTATGAGTTAATACATTAACAAATATAGCAAATGTAATAATATGGATAATATTTTCATTGTTTTTGTATTTGGAATGGTTAAATCATGAACTAGATCTTTATGTCGTAACTGATTCAAGAGTTATATGAATAGAACAACATTGATTTTTAGATAGAACAGTTAGTGAATGTAATTTATGACAAATACAAGAAGTAAATTCTCATACTAAATGATTAATTGCAAACTTACTTGATTTTTGAGATTTAAAAATACAAACTGCTTGAAATATAACTACAATGAGTATGCAATATGTACCTATTCCTATGCAAAATGCTAGAAAAATACTAAACATAGTAGACGAATACAGAGAAAAATATCAAATATCTAAAAATAACGAAATATAATATATAAAATAACAACAAATTAATGCAAGAATTAAACCTACAAGACATTTTGGACAATACAAGCGACATGTCAAAACAAAAAAAAGTATGATATGTAGCTATAATATGAAGACCTAATGCTTGAAAGTCGACATTTATAAACTCTCTTTTATGAGAAAAAGTTTCTATAACAACTAATACACCTCAAACAACTAGAAGAAGAGTTCTAGCAATATATAACGATGATAATAGTCAAATAATATTTTTTGATACTCCTTGAATTCATAAACACGCAAAAGACTTCAACAAAAAAATAAATGAAGTAGCTATAAACTCTTTCAAAGAATCTGATTTGATACTCTATTTTATAGACTCAACTAGAGAATGATGAGAAGAAGAAAAATATATTAGAGAAATAGTAGATATGGTAAATAAACCTGTTATAAAAGTATATACTAAGACAGATTTACCAAACAAAATAAAAATACCTGAAAATGATAATGTACTAAAAATATCAAGTCAAACAAAAGAATGATTTGATGAACTACTAGAAAAAACAAAAAGCTTTCTACAAGAATGACCTTTATTATTTCCTGAAGAATACTACACAAAGCAAGATATATATTTTAGAATAAGTGAAATAATCAGAGAAAAAGCCTTTTTAGAAACAAAAGAAGAACTTCCTCACTCTATATACATATCTGTAGAAGAAATAGAAGACAATGAAGATATACTAAAAATAGTAGCATATATATATACTGATACAGAAAGTCAAAAATACATAGTAATATGAAACGCTTGAAAAAAAATTCAAGCTATTTGAAAACAAGCAAGAATAGAACTAGAAAAGATATTTGAAAAAAAAGTTTTTCTAGCATTAAGAGCAAAAACACATAAAAACTGGAGAAAAAATGAATGACTTATAAAAAAGATATTGAACTAATCAATATCTTTTTTTTGTACAAAAAAAGACTGATTTTAGAAATCAGCCTTTTAATATTAGTCTACTAATAAGTTATCTATTAAATCTTTGAAAGAATCAAATGGATAAGCTCATGGTAATACTTCGTATTCACCAGTAGTATTGTTTATTAAAACATTGTTTGGAGTTCATTGAACATTGAATTTTTCTTGACCAACACTCATGTGGTAATCAATTCTAGTTGAACCTCTTTTTTCTGATACACAAGCATCAAAATCTTCTTTGTTTACACTAGATGAAACTAAATCATAAAATTGACTAGCTGTAGATAAAGAGTTAGCAAAACCTCCATCTATAGCTGTATAATAAGCATCAGTTCAAGCTAATTCTCATATACATTCAACAGCTTCAGAAGCTTCTCTATTTCTAAATGGCATATTCATAAATATAATATTTACTTTTTCACCATATTCTTCTAAAACTTTTGAAGGAGTTTTATCAGTAGCATGCATTTTTTGACAATAAGTACATCCAAAATCACTAAATTCTAACCAAGTTACTTCAGCATCAGTATTACCTTTTGTATATGAGTTAGATTTGATTTCTTCTAATAATCATTCTTCCATTATTTTGAAACCTCTTTCACTTCTTTCTACAAATGGATCATAAGTAGCTCCTATTTCTAAGTAGTATTCACCATTAGGAAGTGGATATAAGTATTCGTTTATTTTGTATTGTTGACCTGGTTGAATAGGATCATCACTAACATCAAATTTTTTAGTACTAAATACTAAAGCTGGTAGAGTTTTTATATCGTTTTCTTTTAAGAAATCTGAAACACCTTTATCAGAAAAGTCTTTTTCAACTATATCTGCTTTTGATATAGAAGGTAATTGTTTTAACTCATCCAAAATAGAATCAACAGGAGTAGTCATATCTCTAGAATCAGTTATAACTTGAATAGTTAAATCTTCATAATTAGCTTGTGTTTGTCCATTTGGAGAAACAACAGTTCAAGATTGTTTACCTAACATAAAAGCCATAACAATTATAGCTACAAACATAACACCAATTACAGCTATTAAAGCTATAATTTTTGTATCCATACCTTGTTTTTCTTGCATACAATTAATTAGTAATAAAATAAAATCTTAAACATTTTATAATTTAACTATAAAATGTAAAGTATAAAGCCAAAAACATATTTGACTTAATAGTAATATATTTTTTTATATATAAATAGAATAGAATAGTAAAATAATTCTATTTTTTTTTGTTATAAATGCAAAAGATAAGAGATGTTTAGGTTAAAATATAAAAGACTTATTTTTTAACCTAATCCCAAACATGTCATATAAAAATATAATACAAAACACCAAATACAACAAAAAAGAAACTGATAGAATGATTAATTATATATCAAATTTAGACAAAAATATAGAATTATATTTTTGATTTGATATAGCTAAGGGGTTTCATTATTTGAGTATTATAATAGATAACTGAGAAAAAGAAATTTTTGATATATGAGAAATAAACAACTCTATAGAATGATTTGAAAAAATAAAATATATAATAGATAATCTAGAA
>ERZ1673962.934-NODE-934-length-16490-cov-3.957165_pt1 | contig 16490 bp, 13 predicted proteins | sample MGYA00580188_ERZ1673962 | MGnify/ENA primary metagenome ERZ1673962 (study PRJEB41334, sample SAMN05608104) | rock metagenome | biome: terrestrial subsurface; feature: shale formation; material: shale | place: USA: Pennsylvania ... | reverse complement strand
ATGCGCGTTTATTACGATCGCGATTGCGATGTGAACATCATCAAAGACAAAAAAGTCGCCATCCTGGGCTACGGCTCGCAAGGTCACGCCCACGCGCTCAACCTGCGTGACTCCGGTGCGAAGAACCTCGTCGTCGCTCTGCGCGAAGGCTCTGCTTCGGCCAAGAAAGCCGAAGCGGAAGGCCTCAAAGTCATGGGCATCGCCGAAGCCGCCGCGTGGTGTGACGTGATCATGTTCACCATGCCCGACGAATTGCAGGCCGAAACCTACAAAAAATACGTCCACGACAACATCCGTGAAGGTGCTGCAATTGCCTTTGCTCACGGCTTGAACGTGCATTTTGGTCTCATCGAGCCGAAAGCGGGCGTTGACGTGATCATGATGGCCCCCAAAGGTCCGGGTCACACCGTGCGCGGCGAATACACCAAAGGCGGCGGCGTGCCCTGCCTCGTGGCCGTCGACACCGACGCCACTGGCAAAGCGCTTGAAATCGGCCTGTCCTATTGCTCCGCCATCGGTGGCGGTCGCTCGGGCATCATCGAGACCAACTTCCGCGAAGAATGCGAAACCGACCTGTTTGGTGAACAGGCTGTGCTCTGTGGCGGTCTGGTCGAGCTGATCCGTTGCGGTTTTGAAACGCTGGTCGAAGCCGGTTACGCGCCGGAAATGGCGTATTTTGAGTGCTTGCACGAAGTGAAACTCATCGTTGACCTGATCTATGAAGGCGGCATCGCCAACATGGATTACTCGATCTCCAACACCGCAGAGTACGGCCAATACGTCACCGGCCCGCGCATCCTGCCCTATGAGCAGACCAAAGCCGCGATGAAAGCCGTTTTGACCGACATCCAGCAGGGCAAATTCGTCCGCGACTTCATGTTGGAAAACGCTGTGGGCCAGCCGACGATCAAAGCGTCCCGCCGTGCCAACGACGAACACATGATCGAAGAAACCGGTGCGAAACTGCGCGGCATGATGCCGTGGATCACTGCCGGCAAAATGGTCGACAAATCGCGCAACTAAAGCGCAGTGTCAAAGATGACGAAAGGCCCCGGCGGATGCGTCGGGGCCTTTTTCATGAGAGGATCAGCATGCCAAAATTTACGCCAGACACCGCGCTCAAAGACGGCGGCACCTCCTCCGCCTGCGGGTCCTATGAAGCCCTTTTGTTCAGTGACAGCGGCGGCTTGACCCAGTTTGGCGCCTTTCTTGAAATCCTGCCGCCGGGATCGGCCTCGTCGATCAAGCACTGGCACCAAACCGAGGATGAAATGGTCTTTGTGGTCACAGGCGAGGTGCAAGTGAGCGAAGGGGCAGAGGCCTACGTTTTGCGCTCTGGAGAGGCTGCGACCTTTAAGGCCGGCGTCGCCAAAGGCCATTACCTGACCAATGTCAGCGATCAAGAGGCGCGCTATCTGGTGATCGGCACCCGCTCCATGGGCGACACGGTGACCTATCCTGACCATGACCGCATTCTGACCTTTACCCGCGATCCCGGTGCCACCGAGGTGAAAACACGCCACTACACCACATTGGATGGCCAGCCCGCCCAGTCCCCCTACGAGGATTAACCATGTCGCCCCTCCCCAATATCACCCGCGCCTCTTGGATCATGGTCGGCGTCTTAGGATTTGTCTGGGGCTCAACCTTCATGGTGATCGAGATCGCGCTCACCGGCATTGCACCGTTTTGGTTGGCGACCTTCCGGCTGGCCATTGCGGCAATGGTGATGGCAGTGTTTTGGGGCAAGGACGGGTTCAAAATGGGTACCGATCCGGATAACAAGCCACATCCCATGGCGTTGATCTGGGCCGGGGCGATTTCCTCGGGCGTGCCGTTTTTGTTGCTCAATTGGGGGCAACAATATGTGACCTCGGGTTTTGCCGGAACCTCGATGGCGGCCGTGCCTTTGGTGGTCTTGCCGATGGCGCATTTCATGGTGGCAGGCGAGCGCCTGTCCCTGCGCGCGGTCATCGGTGTGACGCTTGGGTTTTGCGGCGTGGCCTTGCTCATTGGCAAAAGTGCGTTGGACAGTACGGGCGCCGATTTGGAATTTTGGGGTCGCATGGCCTGTCTCACCGTGGCATTTTGCTATGCGCTCAATTCCATCACCATCCGCCGTATCCCGCCAATCAACTCGACCGCCTTAACCACGATTATGATGGCGACCGGGGCGCTGATCACCCTACCCTTTTCGATCTTGACCGAAGGCGCGCCGGGCATCCCTCCGCTCAAAGCCTTTGTTGCGTTGATTTTCCTGGGTGTGGTCTCGACTGCGGCGATGAACCAGTTGCGCGTTTTGGTGATCCGCTCTGCCGGGCCAACCTTTATGACTTTGGTCAATTATCAGGTGCCCGTGTGGTCCGTGGTCTTGGGCGCACAGGTTCTGGGCGAGCCTTTGCCGCCCACGCTGTTGATCGCGCTGGGGCTGATCCTTGGCGGGGTGGCGATTTCGCAATGGGCCTCAGTGAAACGCATCTTTGTGCGCGGATGACAGAGAGGTCCTGCGGAAACGTTATATTGTAACGCATCCAGCCCTCCCCATATCCCCCCCATGATACACACAGTGGACACAAGACAGGGGCTGCCAGAAGAGATGCAGCTTCTGCTTCGGGACTATCCGCGCGATGTCTGGCCGGATCACCCGAATTTCGCCAGCTCCATCCAAAATTGGATGGGCGCTCACACCATGTTTCGCACGCTGTCCTCCTATGTTTTGGAGGACACCGAGGCCTTTATCGACACCGAGTTGGACGATCAAATCTATGCTCAAAAGCTCGCCAAATACGGCGATCTCCTGTTGCGCAATCTGCATGGGCATCACAGCTGGGAAGATCGGAAATTCTTTCCCGAATTGGGGACCGCAGAGGGGCGTCTGATGGCAGGGCTTGAGATGTTGGAGGCCGATCACGCGGCCCTCGACGCCACATTGGATCGGTTCCAACGCAGCGCCAACCGCGTGGTGCAACTGGCGCATTTGTCGCCTGTCGATATGCGCGCTGAGGTCGGCGATGTTGAGAGCAGCGCCCGAGACATCAGCGCCCTTTTGGCGCGGCATTTGAGCGACGAAGAGGACCTTGTGGTGCCGATCATCCTGCACCATAAACTGCGCGGATAAGCCCAAGACGACGCCCAAATGCGTCGAAAGAGCGCCTTGCGGGGCGCTCTTTTTCATGTGCAGATGGGCCAAAGGAGTTTCCCATGACCAAGACGCCACATGACGACCACATCCCCGCCGATTTGACCCCGGAAAATGAGGGCGAGATCCAAGCCGAGCGGGCGCGGATGTTCACTTTTGGGTTTTGGAAAAGCCTATTGGCCGGGCGTGAGGGCCTTGGCGATACGTTCTGGGCGGGCAATTATTTGGCAGGCCTGTTGTTTTTGCCCGTCATGGTTGTTTTTTTAGCGCTTGCCTCATTCGTTCCGCTCTTGTCGCCACTGTTGAGCGCGTCGTTCGTCGTCTTTGGCGTCTACCTTTTGGGCGTCGCGCGCGCCGTCGCGGTTGCTCAACCCAAAGGAAATTCTGGGATCGGCCTGCGTATCGTTGGCGTGATCTGGACATTGATGAACGCTGGCATGTGCCTCGTCTATTCCCCTTTTGCGGCGGGCCAGTAAACGAAGAACTTGCACAAATACGATATATTATAAAAAAGGCGGCCTATTAAGCCACCTTTTCTTATCTTTATCCAACATATCGGCTTACCGCGTTGCGGTCTCAACCGCAGCCACCACCTGATCCACGGCTCCGGTCAGCACCGCCTCGCTGACGCTTTCCGCCATCACCCGGATCAACGGCTCTGTACCGGATTTACGGATCAACAACCGGCCATTGCCCGAAAGCTTGGCCTCCGCATCCGCGATCGCCGCCTTCACGCCGCTGTCGTCCAAAGGAAACTGCCCAGTGGCATAGCGCACGTTTTTCAAAAGCTGCGGCACCGGATCGAACACCTGTGACATCTCAGAGGCCTTTTTGCCGGTCTCAACCATAGCGGCCAGGAATTGCAGGCCCGCCAACAAACCGTCACCGGTCGTGGCATAATCGGTCATCACGATATGACCGGATTGCTCGCCGCCAAGGTTGAACCCGCCCTGGCGCATCCGTTCGACCACATAGCGGTCGCCCACGGAGGTGCGTTCCAACCGGAGGCCCTCCGCCTCCAGGAACCGCTCCAACCCGAGGTTCGACATCACCGTTGCAACCAAAGCACCGCCCGCCAAACGGCCCTGATCGGCCCATGATTTGGCCATCAACCCCATAAGCTGGTCGCCATCAGCCACCTGCCCGGTCTCGTCCAAAATCATCACCCGGTCGGCATCGCCATCCAAGCAAATGCCAACATCCGCGCCATGTGCCACCACCGCTTCGGCGGCAGTTTGAACATAGGTCGAACCACAGTGATCGTTGATGTTGCGGCCATTGGGATGGGTGCCTACAGGGATCACTTCGGCACCCAATTCCCAAAGCACCTCAGGGGCGGTGCGATAAGCCGCGCCATTGGCGCAATCAATCACCACCTTGAGACCCGAAAGGGTCATCCCACGCGGCAGGGTGGATTTGACTCGTTCGTTATAGCGAAACCGACCATCATCAATCCGCTTGGCGCGGCCGATATTGTCGGCCTGCGCTGGTTCAATTTCGGTCTCCATCAGACGTTCAATTTCACTCTCGGCCTCGTCCGACAATTTGAACCCATCGGGGCCAAAAAATTTGATGCCATTGTCCTCGGCCGGGTTGTGCGAGGCGGAAATCATCACGCCCACGTCAGCGCGCATCGAGGTGGTCAACATGCCCACGGCGGGTGTCGGCACCGGACCAAGCAGAAACACGTTCATGCCCGTCGAGGTAAACCCCGCCGTCATCGCGGTTTCAAACATGTAACCCGACAGGCGCGTGTCCTTGCCAATCACCACGCGATGTTCGCGCGAGCCATCGCGGCGGAAATACCGGCCAGCCGCAGCCCCAAGTTTCAGCGCCATCTCCGCCGTCATCGGTGCGGAGTTGGCCCGCCCACGCACGCCATCCGTGCCAAAAAGTTTACGCGTCATGCTGACCTCCCTCGCCACTCACTACCTGCCACAGGGCAAGCGCTTGTTTTGTCTCTTTGATATCATGGACCCGCAGCACCTGAACCCCCTGTGCTACGGAGGCCAAAGCCACAGCGATTGAGCCCGGCGCGCGATCTCGCGGCGCAGGGGCCTGACCGATCCGACCAATAAAGCCTTTGCGCGAAACGCCCAAAAGCACGCCACATCCAAGCGCATGAAACAGCGAAATTCGGTGTAAAAGTGCAAGATTATGATCCTGAGACTTGCCAAATCCGATGCCCGGATCGACCAGAATGCGCGTGCGGGCAATCCCCGCCGCCTCCGCCACGGCAATCCGCGCCGCAAGAAAATCATAGACATCCAACAACACGTTTTCATACTCGGGATGCTCTTGCATCACCTCCGGGTCCCCTTGCGCATGCATCAAACACACAGGCGCGCCCGATTGCGCTGTCACCGCCGCCAACTCCGGGTCATGGCAAAACGCATAGACATCGTTGACCAAATCCGCCCCCGCCGCGAGGGCCGCCGCCGCCACAGGGGCTTTGCGCGTGTCGATCGAGATCGGCACCGTGGAGCCCGACCGAATGGCGGCAATCACCGGCGCAGTGCGGGTGATTTCGACCTCGGGGGCAATATAATCCGCACCGGGCCGGGTGCTTTCGCCGCCGATATCAAGAATATCCGCGCCCTCAGAGACCATAATCTGCGCCCGTGCCAGAGCGGCTTCGGGGGCGTCAAACAGCCCGCCATCGGAGAAACTATCGGGCGTGACATTGAGAATGCCCATCAGGTTTGGCCGAGTGAGATCCAGCCCAGCCAAAGGCGCACGGGGGACGGTCAGGCGGGTTTTGACCTCCTCGGGCAGATCCGCGGCGGGAATGATCTGCGGCGGTGCTGTGCGCGACAACACCTCGACCTGCGAAAACCAGACCCAGCCGCCCGCCAGCGACAAAGCGCCTGAGGGGCGCGAAGGATCAATAGAACAGATGGGACGATAATAGAGCGAGGACATAGCTAGGCTCACTGACCCGCAGGAAGCTGACAGGGGCCAGCCAGATCAAGCGCATGCGCGCCGTCAATCGGGGATTCCCCCAAGGTCAAAAGCGCTACTGCCGACATCTCTTGCGCCAACCACACGACCAGATCGGCAACATCGCCCTTTGGCCCGTGCACCGCATCAAGCACCATTTTGGACGGGGCCCAAACCGAGATATGGCCTTGCCGCGCCGCCCAGTCGAGTTCGGTGCGCGAGGCGCGCACCACACAACGCGGATCACGGCCCGCAAGCGTCCACGCATTTTGTTCTATCGCCAAAAGGTCAATCCGCCGCTGCGCAGGCTTTGCCTCCGACTGCGGACGTTCGCTCAACGGCAGGCCAACCGTGACAATCACCGGACGCGGGTCGGCATCCATCGCGTCGATCCAAGCCGTAAGATTTGGATGGGACAACGCCTCAGGCGAAAGATGCACAATCACCGGATGCGGCACGGGTGTCACACTCTGCGCGCTTATGGGGTGATCCGTGGCGGGGTCAGAACTGCGCACAATTTCAACGCCCAAAGCGCCCGGCCCCCGGTCCAGTTTTTCGATGCGGACAAAGACCCGAAACGCGCGCGGCTCGGACAGGATGCGCAGGGCAATGCGTTCGGCCAGAGTTTCCAACAGGTTGAGACGCTCTGCGGCCAATTCGATCTGAATGGCCTCGGTCAGACGATCATAGGACAGGATGCGGTCGACATCGTCGTCAATGGGGCCACTGACCGGCGTCAATTCAACCACCACGTTGAACACCACCCGTTGCCGCACGCCGCGCTCGGCCTGAAAGGCACCGATTTCGACCTCGACCACATGATCGCGCAGGGAAATTCGGTCGTGTGGAGCCTCTGCTGCGGTGGCGCTGGCGCGCACTTCGGGATGCTCAAAGGCCTGTCGGATCTCGGACACGTTTGGGTCTTTCGTGGTTATTTTCGCCTTGCTACAATTATTTTCCCGGCGCGTCCAAGGCCAATGTCCCTTTCGCCCCTCACCTCGCTGCGAACGGCAAAACCCCGCCGTTTTACCGGCGGGGTCTGAAACAAATCCGTGATCTGCGCTGTTAGACTTTGGGTTTGCGATAGAAATAGTGAACCCCGATCTGCGCTGTGCGGGCAAATTTGCGCGCCCAGCTCGGCGTCACGGCACGGGTGTGATAAAATGTGGCCCCTTCGGTGAGCGGGCGCGGCGCACCATCCAACATCAGGCGGGCGACCTTGCTGACCCGATCCCATGCCGCCGGCTCTGAAATCACTTCGGCGCGGCCATCGCAGGTATAGGTGAATTGGCATTGGTATTTTTTGCCGGTGCCCTGATGGATGACGCCACAAACGGTGTTCGGGAAAGCCGGGGAGGACACGCGATTGAGGATCACTTCGGCCACGGCAAACTGACCTTTGACGCTTTCACCGCGGGCCTCGAAATACAGCGCCTCAGACAGGCACTGCCATTGTTCGCCACCCGTCGCTTTGGGCTGTTGCAACAAGAACGCGTCGGAATACTCGACGCTCACGGGGGGCGTCGGTTTTGGCTTTGGCTTGAAGCTGGCCAACAACCGTTCAATCGCATCCGCATCGACATTTTTCAAACCGTTGCGCTCTTGGTCCAAAAGCGCCGTCAGCGGCAGGCCAAGCGCGAGGCTTGGGTCGTTTGACGAGCTGAGTTTGACGTCAGCCTGGCCTGCACCGGGAAGGGCGCAAAGGCCAAGTGTAGCCACAAGCGCAAGCGCCGTCAGCTTGTTTAAGGATCTCATTTATCCCTCCATTGCGCCCAACCTTTGGGCCTCACGGGGTGTCATTCGAACGGCGGGATAGGGTAATTTTCCTCAAAGGTCCAGTCTAGGGCGTTCCAAGGGGTTTCTGGACAGTCAAGACACAGTTGCAAAAACCCATAAAATTCTCAAAAAACGGCCAGTAAGAGCCTTTATTTTCAGCAGGTTGAAAGGGGAGTGTGATCACTTTGCCTCTTCGGCGACAAGTTGCGCAGCGGCAAGGCGCGCGACCGGCACGCGGAACGGTGAACAGGACACATAGTCCAACCCAATGGCCCGACAAAAGGCGATAGATTCGGGGTTACCGCCATGTTCGCCACAGACCGCCACGGTGAGGTCCGGACGGCTACCCCGCCCGCGCTCCGTACCAATCCGCAACAACTCCCCCACCCCTTCGATATCGAGCGTATGGAACGGATCTTCGGGGAACACGCCCTGTTGCACATAGGCGTTCATAAACCGACCCGCATCATCGCGCGACAGGCCATAGGCCATCTGTGTCAAATCATTGGTGCCAAAGGACAGGAAATCGGCGTGTTGGGCGATGTCATGGGCACGCAACGCGGCGCGCGGCGTTTCAACCATCACCCCAAGCCGATAGGTAAAGGCGGCACCAGTTTCGTTTTTCACGGCCGCCGCCACCCCGTCGATCTGGGTTTTGACAATCTCCACCTCGCGGCGCGCCGACACCAGCGGGATCATGATCTCGGGCACCACAGGCGCGCCATGTTTGGACGCCTCCACCGTGGCCTCAAAAATCGCCCGCGCCTGCATTTCGTAAATCTCGGGGAAGGTGATGCCCAAACGCACGCCACGCATCCCCAACATCGGATTGAACTCGGACAGCCATTCGATCCGGCGCGTCACATCGGAGAGCGGCAAATCGAGCGCTTCGGCCAGTTCCTTGGCCCCTTCGCGATCGGAGGGCAGAAATTCATGCAGCGGCGGATCAAACAGCCGAATGCACACTGGCAAGCCTTCCATGATCCGAAACAACTCAATGAAATCAGATCGTTGCATCGGCAACAGCCGGGCGATGGCTTCGGAGCGATCTTCATGCGCGGAGGCGAAAATCATTTCGCGCATCACCGTCAAACGGTCCGCCTCAAAGAACATATGCTCAGTCCGGCACAGCCCGATGCCCTCGGCCTTGAAATCCCGAGCCATGGCGGCATCTGCCGGCGTGTCGGCATTGGCGCGCACACCCAAATCGCGGATCGCGTCGGCCCATTCCATCAATTGCAAATACCAATGGTCCTTCACCGGCGGCAACATTTGCGCCTCCCCGACCAGGGCCTCGCCTGCCGAACCATCGAGGGTCAAAATGTCCCCCTCGGCCAGTTTGCGCCCGTCTTCCAAGGTCAGCGTGCGTTCGCGCGTGTTGATGCGGATCGACGCGCCGACCACACAGGGCACGCCCATGCCGCGCGCGATCACCGCCGCGTGCGAGGTCACGCCGCCGCGTTCGGTCAAAATGCCGACCGAGGAATGCATGCCGCGGATGTCTTCGGGCGTGGTTTCGCGCCGCACAAGGATGCAGGGCTCACCGCGCGCCTCATAGGTTTGCGCCACCGTGGAGTTGAACACGATCCGACCAACCGCGCCACCCGGCGAGGCGGCGATGCCTTTGGCGATCACGTCACGCGGGGCGTTTGGATCGACTTGGGGGTGGAGCAATTCGGTCAACGAGCGCGGCGGCACCCGCAAAATCGCATCTTCGTGCGAAATAATCCCGTCTTCGGCCAATTGCACGGCGATGCGCAGCGCAGCCCGCGAACTGCGAGGCACCCGCACCGCGTCCAGCACGCTCAATTTCCCACCCGAAATGGTGAATTCCACCTGCATCTCTTCGCGCAGCCGTTGACGGCAGAGTTTGCTCATCTCAACCAATTCGGCAAAGAGTTTCGGCTGTTCTTCCTCAAGCGACGGGCCACGCACGTCCTGCGTCAGGTACATCGCGTTGCTCTGTGCCGAGAGCGCCTCGCGCCCCTGTGCCTGACGTTTGTAGCGGCCTTTGATCAACGGCGCGCCGGTCGTGGCATCGACAAGCTGCATCACCCCCGCCCCGGATTCGCCCGGCCCAATGCCCAAGGACATCGCCTGAACGATCAAGCCAAGTCCGGCATCCGCAGGCGCGCCTTTGGCCTGACGCAACAGCCGTGCGGTCGTGCCCTCCCACGCGCGCGCCATCGAACGCAACACCTGCCCCAATTGAAACGCCGGATCTTGCGGGAACGGATCGCCGGTCTCGTCTTCATGGGCGCTCAGAGCCGATTTCAAAGCGTCGGACACCGACATAGACGCGTCAAATTCGAACACTTCCGGGTCCAAACGCTCGACATGCACGGCATAAGATTGCACGAATCGAAGATAAAGCGCGTCCGCCGCCTCTGGACCGTGGGTTTTGGTCAGCTCGGCGTGGCGGGCATCATTCATCCCGATGTTGAGAATGGCGCCGGGGCCGCCCCAATCGGGGTCCTCGGACGAGGGCCGCACAGAGAGCAGTGGCGCATCGCCAAACACCCGCAACAGCGCATGTTTGTCGAACGTCTGCCCTTCGGCCAGCCGGTGCACCGCATCAAAGCTCAGTGCGATGGTTTCAGGCACGGGGAGATCAAGCCGGATCAAACGCTGAAGGCATTTCGCCCGCCCGCCATGGGTGTTCACGGCAATCGGTGCGACGCGGCGGATGCGGGTAAACCCGAGGTTTTCATTGTCTTGCTGCACTGCGGCACTCCCTTTGTGGCGCAGGGTACGCTTGGGGAGGGCGTGAGCGCAACTGAAAGGTTTGCGCTCACATCAAATGTTGCAGCCCCAAAGCCGGGTTTAGCCCTCTAGCTTGGTCAGGTCAGCGACAGAGAGGCAAATGTCGCGAATACGACCCAAAAGGTTCAAGCGATTGCGGCGCAGGATGTCATTGTCGGCATTGACCTGAACCGCCTCAAAAAACCCATCCACCGCTGGGCGCATCGCGGCCATGGCGGACATGGCGGCGGCGAAATCTTCTTCTGCCATCGCGGGTTTGATCGCGGCTTCGGCGGTGTCGAGTGCGGCAAACAACGCCTTTTCTGCATCGTTTTCGGCAAATTTGATGTCCGGGCCAAAGGAATATTCGACGCCATCTTTCTCCTCGGCCTGAGTGAGGATGTTGTTGGCGCGTTTGAAGCCTTGGATCAGGTTTTTGCCATCTTCGGTGGCCAGTGTTTCCGAGAGCGCGCGGGCGCGTTTGACCAGAAGAGTGATGTCGTCGGCCCCGTCCATCGCGAGACAGGCGTCGATCACGTCATGGCGGATGCCTTCGTCACGCAGGAAGACTTTCAGGCGGTCATGGAAGAACGCGAGCAGATCCTCGGACGTATCGGGTACAGTGCCCGCCGCCGAAATCACTGCATCCTTTTGCGCCTCAGACAGCTTGTCTGCAATCGCCTCGAACGCTGCGCCGAACACGCCATGTTCCGCGATCTCTTCGAGAATTTCTTTCAGCGTGTCGATGATACCGTCATTCTCGTCCGCTTCGGCGATCTTGTGCTCCAGAAGTTGCGCATCGACAAAACGGTCGAGGTTCAGACGCACGTTGTTTGTAATCAACAGGCGGATCACCCCCAACGCTGCCCGGCGCAGCGCGAACGGGTCTTTCGATCCCGTGGGTTTCTCGTCAATCGCCCAGAAGCCTGTCAGCGTGTCGAGCTTGTCGGCCAAAGCCACGGCGACGGAGACCGGGTCGGTCGGCACGTCGTCTGAGGGCCCAAGCGGCGAGTAGTGGTCGCGGCAGGCGTCGGCGATGGCGTCAGACAGCCCGGCTTTTTTGGCGTAGTAGCGCCCCATGATGCCTTGCAGCTCGGGGAATTCGTAGACCATTTCAGAGGACAGATCGGCCTTGGCGACTTTCGCGGCCAATCCCGCTTCATCCGCATCGGCCCCAACGATGGGCGCGATTTTACGGGCCAAGGCGGCGATGCGGGCAATGCGTTCGGACTGCGAGCCAAGTTTGTTGTGGAAGGTGACATTGGCCAAGGGCGCGCCCATGGCCTCAAGGCCCTTATTGTCTTTGGCGCGCTCCACCGTGCGCACGTCATTTTCCCAAAAGAATTTCGCATCTGAGAGACGCGCGGAGAGCACCTTTTGATTGCCCGCCAAAATCGTCGCGCCATTGTCCGCCGTTTCGCGGTTGGCCACAGTAACGAATTTCTCGATCCGACCGGTTTTGGGATTGCGCACGGAGAAGAATTTTTGGTGTTCTTTCATCGAAGTCTGAAGCACCTCAGGCGGCAGACCAAGGAAAGCGTCGTCAATATCGCCCATCAACACCACCGGCCATTCGATCAGCCCCGCGACCTCGGCCAAAAGGCCTTTGTCGTCCACGACTTCCAGACCCTGTGCAAAGGCTTGGGTGGTGGCGTCCTGCCAAATATGATCAGCACGCTCAACCGGGTCCAAGACCACGAAATTCTGTTTGAGTTTTGCGACATAGCCGTCAAAGTTCGACACCTTGAACGATCCTTTGGACATAAACCGATGACCCCAAACGGTATTGCCCGCAGTGATCCCGTCGATCTCCAACGGCACGACGTCTGCGCCCTCCTCAGAGGACAAGATGCAAACGATAGAGTGCAGCGGTCGCACCCATTTCAGGCTGCCATTGCCCCAACGCATGGATTTGGGCCACGGGAAAGTGCGGATCGTGTTTTCCAAAACCTCGGCCACGATCTCCGCGGCCGGACGACCCGGCTTGGTGATCTTGGCGACATAGACCTGGCCTTTTTTCTCATCGCGGATGTCCAAATCATCCTTGGTCACACCCGCGCCACGCAGGAAGCCATCAAGCGCCTTTTCCGGCGCATCCACACGAGGACCTTTGCGCTCTTCAACCGTGGTCGGCGAGGCGGCCAACAGCCCCTCAATGGACAAGGCCAAACGGCGTGGCGTGGCGAACGCACCGGCAGAGGCATAGGTCAGACCCGCCTCAACCAGACCGTTGGTCACAAGGGATTTCAAATCCTCAGAAGCGCGCTTTTGCATCCGCGCCGGGATTTCCTCAGAGAAGAGTTCGATCAGCAAATCGGGCATGGATCAGTTTCCTTCTGGCGCGGGGGGACAATCCGCAGGCGCGGGATCGCCGTCAAACACGGCCGCGCCACAATGGTTGATTTGGTTCCAGGCATAGCCGCGCCCGTCCGGGTAAACGGCGACCACACGGTCGATGCCGTAGGGGGCGTTTTCTTCGCCCAGAAACGCCACGGCGGTCCCGGCTTCGATGTCAGCGCCAATGCGCCCGGCGTCAAAACAGTCAAACCATTTCTGCGCCACCAAAGGGGCCGCGTCCGTATAAGGTTTGAAGGTCTCGGTCATCATTGGCAGCGAGAGCGGCGTGGTGAAACAAGCGCGGAATTTGATCGGCGAGGTGTCGGCGTCGATGCCGTTGAAATTCTCGGCCAAAATATCCTCTGTCACTCCGTCAAACGTGGTCAGGCGCACGGTGGCGGCGGGGGCATTGGCGTCGATCGGTTTATAATAGGCGTAGATTTGCGAGTAATAGAGACCCGCGCCAAAAACGATTGCTGTCAACACGATGCCACCTGCGACGAATTTACCATTCATTGCGCTGCTGCCTCGGGGGCATATCCACCCGCCGTGGTTTGCACGAAGGCATCGGCACAGGCCTTGGCCAAGGTGCGCACGCGCCCGATATAGGCCTGACGTTCGGTGACCGAGATCACACCGCGTGCATCGAGCAAGTTGAACAGATGCGACGCCTTGATGCATTGGTCATAAGCCGGGTGGACCATGATGATGCGCTTGCCGGTTTTCGGGTCCTGTGCATCATTCGCCAGCAAAGCATGGCATTCGGCCTCCGCCTCTTCGAAATGTTTGAGCAACATCTCGGTGTTGGCGGCGTCAAAGTTGTGGCGCGAATATTCTTCTTCGGTCTGTTTAAAGATGTCGCCGTAGGTGAGCGGGATCGGCGATTGCGGGTCATTGAACGGCATGTCCATGACGTGATCAATGCCCAAAACATACATCGCCAGACGTTCCAACCCGTAGGTCAATTCGCCCGACACCGGACGGCAATCATGGCCACCGACCTGTTGGAAATAGGTGAACTGCGACACTTCCATGCCGTCACACCAGACTTCCCAGCCCAGCCCCCACGCGCCAAGGGTGGGAGATTCCCAGTCATCCTCGACAAAGCGAATGTCATGCAAATCAGTGTCGATGCCGATGGCTTTCAAAGAGCCAAGATAGAGGTCCTGAAGATCGGGCGGGCTTGGTTTGATCAGCACCTGGTACTGATAATAATGCTGCAAACGGTTCGGGTTTTCGCCATAGCGGCCATCGGTCGGACGACGCGACGGCTGAACATAGGCGGCGGCCCAAGGCGTTGTGCCGAGCGAGCGCAGGGTCGTGGCCGGGTGAAAGGTCCCCGCTCCCACTTCCATGTCATAAGGTTGCAAAATGGCACAGCCCTTTGCGGCCCAATAGGCCTGAAGCCGTAGGATGATCTCCTGAAAGGAGCGCGGTTTTTCGGTCATCTCAGACATGGAGTACTCTCAGCCTTCGGAGCTTGGGAAACGCGGCTTCTCACTAGCCAAGAGCCGACGGGGCGTCAATCGAAAGGGACATGCGCGTGCGCATTCAGGCGGATTTGCCTGCCACACCTGACTTTTTTCCGTCACATCTCACCGGGTTGTTTGTTGACCTTCCCGTAAAACATGGTTTCTTTGCGAAAAGTTACAAGAATTGGGCCAAGCCCAGTCATCAGCAAGTAAGGGTTTCTATGCATAGGTTTTTCGCCGCAGTCCCATTTGGACTTGCCGCCACGTTGTCTTTCACTGCGGCCAATGCCCAACAATGGATTCAGGTCGAAGCCCAGCCGACCCTGACCCAAGCCACCGACGCGGCGCAAGGCTATGCCGCAAAACTGCCAAATGTGGTGGGGTTTAACCTTCCGGGCCGCTGGCATGCCATCGCATTGGGCCCCTACGCGACCGAGGCGGAGGCCGAAGACGCCCGCCGCGCCCTGCGCGCCCAAGGCATCATTCCCGGCGACAGCTATCTGACCGAAGGCGACCGCTTTCAACAACCGTTTTGGCCCGTGGGCGTCAATGTCGCGACCCTGACCCCGGCGGCCCCCGCTGAAACGGCTGCGCCTGTGACCGAACAGGTCGTTGAGACCGCGATGACCCCGGTGGAGATCGACGAAACCCCGGCCCAAGCCCGGCAATCCGAACGCGATCTGGACCGTCCGTCACGCGAGGCGTTGCAACGTGCGTTGAAATTCGCGGGTGTGTATAATTCCGGCATCGACGGCGCTTTTGGCCCCGGCACGCGGCGCGCCATGTCCGACTGGCAGGCCGCCAATGGCTATGACGTCACCGGCGTGTTGACCACCCGCCAACGCGGTGCCGTTCTGGCCGCCTACAACAGAGTTATCGACAGCCTGTCCTTGGCCCCCGTCACCGACGATGTAGCAGGCATTGCCATCACCCTGCCCACCGGCATGGTGGGCTTTGATGCCTACACGCCGCCCTTTGCCAAATACTCTGCCAAAAACGGTTCCAATGTTCAGGTCATGTTGATCTCGCAAACCGGCGATGAGGCGACGTTGGGCGGGCTCTATGAGATCATGCAGACGCTTGAGATCGTCCCCATGGATGGCCCACGCAACCGCGACAGCACATCCTTCACCCTGACCGGGATGAATGCCAACATCGTCTCACACACCGAGGTGCGGTTGGCAAATGGAACGGTCAAAGGCTGGACCCTGATTTGGCCAGCAGGGGACGAACAACGCCGCGAGATGGCGCTTGCCGCGATGAAAGCCTCTTTCACCCCGATCGACGGCGTGCTGCCCGATGCCTATGGCAACGGCGCCACGCAGGACATCGACCTGATGGCTGGGCTTGAGATTCGCCGTCCTGAGGCCGCCGGAAGCGGCTTTTACGTCAATGCCTCCGGCGCGGTTTTGACCTCCGCCGCTCTGGTGGCGCAGTGTACGAAAATCACCTTGGACGACAGCTATGAGGCCACGGTCACCGCGACCCAAGGCGGTATGGCGCTTTTGACCCCCACCGAGCCTCTCGCCCCCCTCTCTGTCGCCCAATTCGACAGCCACTTGCCTCGGCTTCAGTCCGAAGTGTCTGTGTCTGGCTTTGCCTATGAGGGCCGCCTCGGCGCGCCGACCCTGAACTATGGGCTGATGGCCGAGCACAAAGGCTTGAACGGCGAAGAGGATTTGTTGCGTTTGGCGATGACCACGCTGCCGGGCGAAGCGGGCGGGCCGCTTTTGAACGGTCAAGGCGCGGTCATCGGCATGTTGGTGGACAAAGACGCCATCTCCGAGTCTCAAGCGCGCACCCTGCCCGGTGATGTCGCCTTTGCCTATGACATGGAAAAGCTCGCGACCTTCCTCTCAAACAATGGCATCGCCGTGTCGGCCTCGGACGCGGCGCGCGATATGTCGGATAGCGAACTGGTCACGGTGGGCCGCGATTTGACGGTCTTGGTGAGCTGCTGGAACTAAGTCAGCCCCCTCGTAAAATCGAAAGCCCCGCACATTTTGCGGGGCTTTTTTATGGGATGCGTAGCTATGCGCGCTTTAGGCACCGGGGACGATTTTGCGCATCAACCGGATCGCGGA
>ERZ1673962.933-NODE-933-length-16508-cov-5.725217_pt1 | contig 16508 bp, 14 predicted proteins | sample MGYA00580188_ERZ1673962 | MGnify/ENA primary metagenome ERZ1673962 (study PRJEB41334, sample SAMN05608104) | rock metagenome | biome: terrestrial subsurface; feature: shale formation; material: shale | place: USA: Pennsylvania ... | reverse complement strand
ATTTAATTAAAAAAGAAACAAGATTAATTAATCTTGTTTCTTTTGTTTACAAACTCTAAGAAATTATCATCTGGAGCTATTTTATTTAATATTTCTTTTCAACATTTTTTGCATTTATGTTTTATCATCCATCATTTGTTTTTTTTGTAATCAATATCTATTGGTTCCATTATTGATAAGCATTCACTATTTCTATCTCAAGGATAATCTTTATCTAGATGTTTTGAATGTAAGCAATGAGGACAATGATTTCTAGCGCTTCATTCAGGATGTTTTTCAATTTGTTTTCAACAGTTTTCACATGTAAAACTATCATTTATCATTTTAAATCACATAAATTATTTTTGTAATATATAAAACATAACTCAAAAAATAGAAAAAATTATTCATATTAACCATAACCTAAATACTACATTTTCTTCAGACCAACCTATAGCTTCTAGATGATGATGAAATGGTGCAATTTTAAAAACTTTTTTACCATTTCTAAGTTTTTTGCTAGTTAATTGAATTATAACTGATATAGTTTCAAATATAAATATTGCTCATACAATAAACAATATAAATATAGTATTTGTTAACATTGCCATAATTCATAAGTTAGCTCATAATGCAAGGCTTCATACATCTCACATATAAAATTTTGCTGGCTTAACATTAAACCATAAAAATGCTACTAAAGCTCATATTATTGTTATACATAATGTTGATAATAAAAACATTCATTGGTCATATGTAATGTATGCATAAACACTATAAGCAAAAAGTAATAATCATCATGCTAATCAATCTAGTCAATCAGTTATATTTACGCTATTTGCAGATGCTATTATAACAAATATAAATAATGGTATAAAAAATAATCATAGAGATATTCATTCTCAAATTCATAAATTTAATGCTACACTTCACCAGTCTAGTTTAAAATAAAACCATAATGATCATAGTAGGGCAAATAGAAGTAACCATATCATTTTAAATTTTGCTGATATTCATTTTGTTCTTCAAATTCATTTTATATTCATATAGTCATCAATCATTCATAAAAATCATACTGATGCTAATGTGAATAATGATAAATAGGTTTCTTTTTGATTTAATAAACTATTATTAATTAAACCTATTTTTTGAAAAATAATACTAAATAAAACCATAAAAAATGTTATTAATAGTATCATTGCTCATCACATAGTAGGTGTTCAAACCTTTTTTTTGTGTAACTTCAAAAACTCAACAGCTTTTCACATAGTTGCTTCTTCTCTAATTTGTTTTCAAAGTTTGAAGTTTATTAAAAAGTTTATGAAATATGGCATTGTTATCATTCATATAACATAAGTTATTATTCAGAATGAAAACATTAAAACTAAATATGAACTCATTTTTTCTTTTTTAAAAAATACTTGAATTAGTTTATAAAAAAGTCTTAGATTTACAAGTTTACTTTACAAAAAACAATTAAAGACTAAACTAGTTTTCATATTTAATTTTTAAATAAATGTTTAATAATGGAATTAACAAAAGTTATAATTACAGCTATGAAAGAAGAGGCTGATTTAATAATAAAAAAGTTTGATTTAAAAGAAGTTAAAAAACTAAAAAATATATCTATATATGAATGATATAGAGATTTAAATTGAGAAAAAGAAAAAATAGTTTTAGCTTTATCTTGAATATGAAAAATTCAATCTTCTATCGCTACTACTTATCTTTTTGAAAATTATGAAATTGATAAATTAGTTAATATTGGTATAGCTTGAAGTCTTAATAATATGGATGTAAAAGTTTGAGATGTATATTTACCAAATACTTTTATTCAACATGATATGTATTTACCTTTTGAAGGTGAACATCTGGATTATGCTAAAAAACCAATATTTTTGAATTATGCTATATGAGAAAATATTGATTTAAATAAGTTTGGTTTAGTTTTAAACTGAGTTTGTGCAACTTGAGATGAATTTGTTGATAATGAAGATAGAATTAATGATTTAAATAATTCATTTGCAGCTGATGTATGTGAAATGGAAGCTTTTTCTGTATTGTCTGTAGCAAGAGAATATGATGCATTAGATAAATGTGTTGTAATTAAAGCTGTTTCTGACTGAGCTGATAATGATGCAAAAGAGGATCATATGAATAATCTGGATTTTGCAATGGAAAATAGTATTTGAGTTTTAGAAATTGTATTATAGTATGTTTTTAAATTATTTAAATGTTTTTTTAGAAGAACCTATCGCTCAATTAATTGGTTTATTTGCACTTTTTTTTACTATAATCTGATTTGTTTCAAAAAAAGATAATATATTTATTATTTTTATGGTTATTGCTTCTTTTTTATGGTGAATTCATTTTTTTATGTTGTGACTTTTATCAGCATCTTTTATAAACTTTTTTGATACTATAAAAAATTATTTAGCCTTTAAATACAAAAAAAATAAATATATTTTTATCTTTTTTCTATTTTCATATTTCTTAATAGGTCTTATTAGTATAGATTTTAATAATTATATTAGTATAATACCTGTATTTAATTCAATTTTTTGATTAATATTAATATTTTATTTTAAATGAATAAAATTGAAATTATGATTTATTTTTATTGTGAGTTTATGGTTTTTGTATAATTACTTTTGAAACTCAATAGCATGAATGATAAGTGACTTAATTTTATTTTTTTCATGATTGATAGGTGTATATAATTTGTCAAAATCAAAAATACTAGATAATTTTATCTAGTATTTTTTAGTACTTTTCAGTATATATTAATTCTGGATTAAATCATTTTTCTATAAGTAATTTTTTAGCAGAGTCTATCATTACAGGAATTCAACATATATAGAATTCTTCATAATTTTTAATAATTTCTTTGTTTAAAAAGTCTGTTACATATCCTTTGTTATATTTTTTTTCTTCAGACGATGTGTATATATGAAAATCAAAATTATTATATTTTTCTTTTAGTTTTTCTAGTTGTTCTATATAAAATAAATCTTTTTCTTCTCTTGTTCAAAAAATAAGTGTAAAATTACAGTCTAAATTGTTTTCAAGTCATCATATGATTTGATTGTATAATGGAACAAATCATGTTCATGTTCATAAAAATAATTTATTTTTATTTGAGTTGTTTAGTATAAAATGACCTGCAGGTCAAACTCATTTTATTTTTTCTCAAGTATTTAGTTCACATAAAAACTTACTACCTCATCTTCATCATTCACTTAACTCCCGTTTTTTTATAATAAGAATTATTTCTCTTCATTTAGTTTCTAGTATAGAATATGCTCTTCAACCAATTTTTAATAAAAATGTTATAAATTGTCATGATTTAAAGCTAAATTCTTTTTCTCATTCAAATGTTAATTCATAAACATTATGAGTTAATGCAGTTTTTTTTATTAATTTGAATTCTTGTATCACCTTGTATTTATTAGTTATTATTATTTTATTTATAATTATTTTAGTATTAAAATCAAAAAAATGTAAATAAAAAAGGGGATTGATAATTATATCATCCCCATCGTCTAATCATTTTTTACCTGGTTTAAGTGAAATTTCACCTCTAAAAAACTTCCTTAATTCTTCTTCGCTATTATTTTTTGCAACTGTATTATATATTATATGTCTCTGGTTTCCATCATGAATATGATCCATGATACCTGCCCTTATGCATTTTAGTTTTGTTTCTATGTCAGGCAGATTTTCCGCTATACTTTTTATTGTTATTTGTTTACCTTGTTCTGAAGAATTTTGATTAGACATTTTGACCTCCTTTTTTATTCCAAGTTTTTAATTTATAAAATATTTTATAATTAAGTCAAAACTTTTTTCTTAATTAGTTTTTAATTATCTTTTTGTAGTATATACTTTTATAGCTATTTTACTCTATTTATATGATTTTTATGGAAAAAATTTATAAAATATTAGCACTATTAATGATATTTTTTGTAGGTATATTTCCTATCTCAAATACATTTACTGCTGATTATACATGATACAATGTCTCTCCCGACATGGAAAATGTACCATATCAAAATAAATTAGATTTATTTTTGAATAAGGTTTTAGAGTCTAGGAAAGACTTTACTAGTGAAAGAAATTATTTAGTTTTTGTTTCTAAAATTGAAACTAAGTTAAACACTCTTAATTCTAGTTATTCATGAAATGAAGAAATAAAACAAATGCTTGTTTATTTAGAAGAATGAGTAAAAAATATTAGAAATATATCTAATCAAAACTGAGAATTAGATGACTTTTTTTGTGAATTATTCTGAGATTGTGATGGTGAACAATGAAGTAGTTCTTCATCTAGTTCTAGTAGCTGATGAACTAATAACATGTCTTATGTAAACATCGTTGACGGTAGATGATTAACTGCTTGTAATAATCAAATAAAAGAAAAATTATGAAGTAATACTAGTTATTCTTGTTCAATGTGAGGTTGATGTTCTGTTGATTGAAAACCTAGTTCATCTACTAATCCATCTGCAAATCCTAGTTTAGCCGGTGCTTGTATATTAGAGTCAGTTTGGAATCAAATAGTTTATCCATCAGATAATAACGATACTAGTTCTTCTTCATCTAGTTCTAGCAGTTGAGGATCTAATAATCCTAAACTTGAAACTTCTAGAATTTCTTCTAGTTGAGTTGTTTCTTGTAAATTTGAATGAGATACTGATACTTTATCTCTTAGTTGAAATAAATGGTGTGAATACGCTAGGGATAATAATAGATTATGAGATGGTTTTAATATTCCAAAGACTCAAAAATTAATAAGTTCAACTGTTATTAATTGAAAATTAGATTGTAAATTTGAATCTTACTGAAGAACTAGAACTTCTGTTGAAATATGTAATAATACAAATTTTGTTGAGTACTTGAGTTATGTTAGATCTTGAAGTGATAATACAAACACTGATACAAATACAAATAGTTCAGAATACAACTACTTAAAATATTTATGAAAAAAATCATATAGTTGAGGTGATTTTGATACTTTTAAAATTAATATTAATTGATTTGAAGGTTGTAGTATCTATAATTGTAGTTGATCATGAATCCCTTCTAAACTTGAAAATTGAAGTATAATTAGTTCTTGTAACTGAACTACTTCAACTACTGGAGCAGAGAATAAAATTTTTGATAAAGAATTTTTGGATACTCAAAAAAATTCTGATAATTATATATCTGTTCAGTGTTATAAAGAATCATATATGAAGGATTGAAAAAAATATTATCAATCTAATTCATGAGAATATGTTTTAAATCCAACTAAAATTAGTTCTATAAAAAGATCTCAAATTAATTTTAGATGATTATCAGAACCTACAAATAATAATACAACTTGAAATGATAGCTCATCTAATGATAACAATACAAATAATAATGATACCTGAAGTAATAATACAGCAAATTCAACTGAAAGAGTTAAAAATTCATGATTTTGAAAAGTTGTTGAATATTATACTTGTTGAACTACTGAATCTTGACCTAAAAAAAGAACTTACTTTTTTGATAAAGAAAAATGGGATTCTAGAAGTTCAGGTACTATAGATTGATCAAAATGACCTTGGATGAGTTGTGGATCATGTTCTTCTAGATCCTCTGCTAATACTTTATGTTGAAATGATAAAATAACTGAATCAAGTAGTGATTCTTATACTAATATTTCTACTTCTCAAACATCTGTTAATATATCAAAAAAATCAGTTCCTAATGGATGAGGTATAGTTACATTATATTGATATATAAAATCATGAGATAGTTGTAGGTTAGAATATTCAACAAAATGATCATGAGGTGGTTATTGATTATGAGCTGGTAAATCTTTTTCAGCTACCTATTTTGTTGATTCAAGCAGTAGTATAAAAGTAAACTGTAATTCTGGGATTTATAGCTTTGATTTTTCAGAAGAATGAGTTACTTGAATCATGTGTGAATGATGAGCTCGTATTTGATGACATTTAATGAGTTCATGAGAAAAATGATCTGTTGTCGAAAAAGTATTAGTTTCAGGTGACTCAAAATGAAGCTTTAGACAAACTACTAGTTTTAGATGTAACAATAATTTATCTTGGGAAATGGTTTCATGAAGTCAAGTAAAAAAATATTCAAGATGTAAAAGTGGTTATGTTCTATCTTGAACTAATTGTGTAGCTGAATGATCTAGTAGTTCATCTTCTTCTTCATCTAGTTCTAGTAGTTCTTCATCATCTTCTTCTTGATGAACTAGTTCTAAAACTTTTTCTCAATCAGAAGTAAATACTTATGTAAATAATGTATGAAAAACAAGTTATTATACTATTGCTAATGCTGTTAAAACTTTTGAATGACAATGATATACATGAGTTAGATCACAAGTTGCAAGTGCTATTTGAGTAAGTGAATCTGATGTTACTTGATATGTTAATTGAATAAATTCAGGTAATATAAAAAGAGCAGATAGTGATTTAGATTGTTCAGTAGCAAGAGATCAAATTTGAAATCTTTATTACAGTGTATGAAGATGTCCTGATGTTGCTTGATATAACTATTGGAAATCACAAGTTTCATCTAGATGAATAACTCAAGTATCTGCTGATTTTACATATTGAGTAAATAAAGCATGTTTAGATAATGCTTGAACAATAAATAAAACTACATGTTTTAGTAAAATGTTCTGTCCAAGTTGATATACTTATGTTCAATGAACTGACTCTTGTAGTAAATAAAAAAAACACCTTTAATAGGTGTTTTTTTGTAAAATAAAAAGCCACTTAATTAAAAGTGGCTTCTTTTTAAGAACAACGGATAAAACTTATGCTTTTATCCCTTGTTCTCTCAGCTCTTGCTCGTAGGTTTTCTTCCTGTCTTCAGCGTTAGGTACGTCTTGTTGGAAGCTCCGTCCGGTAGCTTCTTGATAATTTTTATTACGACGACCTTTCCATGAAGTGAATTTATCCCAGTTGCTTTGCAGACCTAGCTCTGCTTTAGTTTGTGAGTCGAGCATGATGTTTCTCCTTTTTGATTGATGTTTACCCTCATATGGGTATTATCTATTATATATGAATAATCCTTGATTTGTCAATTTTTTATTAAAAATTACTTCTTTACTTTTATGTATTAATTTTTATTATTATTTTAATATTTAATAATATAAATAGATGAAAAAAATTTATTTAATAGATTGAAATAGTTTTATATATCGTATGTTTTTTGCTCTTCCTGAGTTTTCGACTAGTGACTGAAAAATTGTAAATGCATTATTTTGAATGGCTAAGTTTTTTGTTTCAACTTTAGTTAAAGAAAATCCAGATTATATTGTTTTTGTAAAGGATGCAAAATGAGAAAATTTTCGTCATAAACTATATGGTGATTACAAAGCTACTAGAGATAGAATGCCTGATAATTTGAGGTCTCAAATTAGTTATATAGAAGAGATGATAACAAAGATGAATATTGATATAATTGAAATACCTTGATATGAAGCTGATGATGTTATATGAACCCTTGCAACTGATCTTTGAAAAGATAAAAACAATCAAGTATATATTTTGTCTGGTGATAAAGATTTATATAGTTTAACAACGGATAATGTATTTATTTATGATACAATGAAGAAAAAAACTTATAATTCTGAAAAGACTAAGGAAAAATTCTGAGTAGAATCAAAATTAATAATTGACTATCTTGCTATTGTTTGAGATAAGGCTGATAATATACCTGGTATTGATTGATTTTGACCTAAAAAAGCTATAGATTTAATTAATAATATATGAACAGTTGAAAATATATTAGAAGAGGTTGAGTTTGTTAATTCATGATCTAAAGACTTTAGTGATTATGATAAATCTATACAATCATGTTTTAAATGAAAAACATTTGAAAAATTACTTAATTCTAGAGATGATGCTATTTTAAGTAAAAAATTAGCAACTATAGAATTATGAGTTGATTTAGAAAAATTTGATTTAGAAAAATTTATATTTCATTGAAATAATTTGTTTAATGATGATATTATAAAATTTTTTAAAGATTTTGAATTTAATTCTTTGTTATGAGATGATCATATAGAAAAGTTGAGTAACTTTGATGATTTAGGTCTAAAGGTTAATATAATTGATAACGATGATGAATTGAATAAATTATCAAGTTTAATACAAAAATATAATAGTATAACTCTTGATACCGAAACAACTTCTTTAAATTATATAGAAGCAGAGTTAGTAGGTGTTTCTGTTTATTTAGATGATAATAATATTTATTATATAAACCGTTTACACGATTGAAAAGCTGTGAGTGATAATTCTTTATCTGATTTTTTAAATAAATTACTTGAGTCTGATATATTGATTGTAGGACATAATCTAAAATATGATTTACAGATATTGAAATTATATTTAGATTGAAACTATAAAAAATATAGTGACTTTTCTTGACAAACTAGCTTAGATTTATAATATAATCTATATTATTTAATATTAATTAAAAATAAAATATGATAAAAAGAGTTTTCTTGTTTTTGATAACTAACTTTGCTGTTCTTATTGTCCTTAGTTTAGTTATGTTACTTATTGAAAAGTTTTTCTGAATAAACATAAGTTGATATGTTTGAAACTGATATATATCAGTTCTTATATTTGCTTTGATATTTTGATTTTGAGGGGCTTTTATAAGTTTGTTTATGTCTAAATGGATGGCTAAAAAAGCTTATTGAGTACAAGTTGTTTGAACTGATAGATATTATGATTTAAATGATAAACAAAAGGTTGTTTTTGATGTTGTAAAAGAGCTTGCAGAAAGAGAGAATATAAATATGCCTGAAGTTTGATTTTATAATTCATCTGAACCAAATGCATTTGCTACTGGAGCTTCTAAAAATAGTTCTTTGGTTGCTGTTTCTAGCTGATTATTAGATCTTATGGATAAAAATGCTATAGAATGAGTAATTGGTCATGAAATGGCTCACGTATTAAATTGAGATATGGTTACTATGACTCTTTTACAATGAGTTTTAAATACTTTTGTTATTTTTATATCAAGAGTTTTAGCTTGAATAGTTGAATCATACTTAAATAAATGAGAGGAATCTAATTGAGTTTCTTGGGCTTATATTTGAATAAGTATGTTATTTGAAATTATTTTTTGAATTTTAGCATCTCTTATTACTATGTGGTTTTCTAGATATAGAGAATATAGAGCTGATGAATGAAGTGCAAAGTATGTTTGAAAAGAAAAAATGATTGCTTGATTAGAAGCTTTAAAAAATATGCAAAATCTTGCATCTAAAGATTCTTCAAAATTTGCAACTATGAAAATATCAACAAAATGAAAAACTTGATTTATGAGTTTATTTTCTACTCATCCTGATTTAGATGATAGAATTAATGCTTTAAAAAATTTGAATATATAATTGTGTCTAAAATAAAAACTAATTTTTTATAAAATTAGTTTTTATTTTTTATCTTTTTTGTTAATATAGAATTATTAAAATTTAAAAAAATTATTATCTCTAATTGTTTTTATCTTTAGTATTTCTTCTGTTGCTGCATTGTCTTTATCAGCTGATGTAGAATATGCTAATAAACTAGCATTAAAATGAATAATTAATGATCATAGTAATAATCCATCAGATTATAACTTAAATGATAATGTTTTAAGACAAGAAATAGCAGCAGTTGCTAGATGAGTTTATGAATCAAGATTATGAAAAGAAATTTGAAGTCTTAAAAAAACTACTTGTGATAATATATTCTCAGATGTTAGTTCTACTAATCCAAATACATGGGCTTGTTATAGTATTGAATCTTTAGTTGATAATGATTTAATTGCAAAAAATACAAATTTTAGACCAGAAGATAAAATAACTAAAGCAGAATCTTTAGGAATGCTTATAAAAGCTATTTGATTTGAATATTCATATAACTCTAATTTAAATACTTCATGGCAAGAACAAATAGTAGATTTTTCAGTAAAAAATTGAGTTATATCAAACTTTGATGATTATGATACTCAAGCAACAAGATGATGGATTTTTGAAGTTGCTAATCATGTTATAAGAGTACATGAAACAAGACAAACAGAAAAGAAAAAACAAGAAACAATTAGTGGGGAAGTTTTATAATTAATTATTTATTTATAATAAATGGAAAATAAAGAATTACTTGAAAATTACAGAGAACAAATAAACACTCTTGATAAAGAGCTTATATATTTATTTTTTAGAAGATTTGAAATTGTTAAAGAAATCTGAAAAATAAAAAAGGATGAATGAGTTAAGCCTTTGGATAATAATAGATGGAATAAATTATTAGAAGATAATTTAGAAGTATCAAGAGAATTTGGTCTTGAAGATGATTTTATTTTAGATATATGGAATAGAATACATTCTCAAAGTTTAAAAATTGAAGAATAAAAAAAGAAATACTAAATTAGTATTTCTTTTTTTATGATTTTAATCCAAGACTATATGCTTTTCAGTTAAATCATGTTAATCTTGCATATTCAGCTGCTGATATATTTTCACTTACTTTGGCACTTCCTCAAGGTATACTTGATTTATAATAACTATAATAATTATTATCATTTCATTTTATTTCCACATGTCAGAATTTTCTTCTAGCATTTGTTGCACTTGATGCTTGAGCATCTTCATTGTAAACTAATATTTCTCATGCTAGAGCATCTTTTGGATAATTTATATCTCTAATTTTTACTTCAATATTATCATTTATAATATTATTTATATCAATTCATGCATCATTTAATTCTCTAGAATTTTTTATTTCTCATGTACTATTTCACCATTGTAATATAAAAGGATTGTTTGAATTTATTTCTCATGTTAATATAGAATCAAAATTTGCTCAGTGTCTTTGGTATGATATATTTAAAGAATTTCTTATCGACTTGCTTCTCATAAATGTATCTATGAGTCTATAAACTGCTAATCAACAACTGTTTGGTCATGTTCTTCATAAATGTTTCCCTCATTCTCTTGCTAACCATTCTCAAAACTCTTTTGATAAGTTTGATTCAATATTTTCTCTAATTGTTTCAGTTTGTAAGTTTTCAGGCCTAGGTCTAGGTCTTATGTTTCATAAATTACTTTCTTCTGATGAATTTATATTTCATATATTTTCAGGTCTAGCTTGAGGCCTTATTTCTCATAAGTTATTATCTTGATTCTCTCACTCTATACTTGAAAGTTCTCTCGAATTAGAGTCATCTTGATTAATTATAAATTCTTCAATTTTAAGAACTTGTCAGTTAAATATACTTAATCTTCTTCATGATTCTGTTAAAAAATCTCAAATTCAATTATTTATATATAATTCACCATCTATAACTAATTCTTGATAATCTCAAAATAAATCAACTGCTCTCATTTCTCTATTAAGGTTTGCTTCAGGAAGTTTTATTTCAACTCAGTTTGAAGTTGTTTGAGAAAACATTTTTCTAGCTTCTCTTTGATAGTTATATTCAAATATAATATTTCTTAATTTATTAATATAATTTACTCTATCATCTTTTCTTCATAGTAAATTTAATTGATTTAAGATTTTTGATAAATCTCTTTGTATAAATGATTCATGTAGTAATCATTCTATAGATGCAGTTTCTGAAAATACTAATGTATTATTATTGTTTCATTTATCCATTATAGTTATATTTCATTTATCATCTATAAAAATAAAACTATCTGGACTTATATCATTAGATAATATTATAGCTAGTAACTCACTATCTACTCAATTTAGTTTAGAGAAATTATCTATAAATCATTTTACATCTTCTCATACTCTTCTACCACTTGAAATTTGTTTTGGTGTAAAGATATCACTAATTGGAGCATTTTTATATTTTATATATGTATTTACTCAAAAAAGACCATCAACATATGATCATGTAATATATTGAATATTTTTTACTTCTTGTCTTGATAATGATTTTATTTCATTTTCTATTTCTTCAAAATCATTAGAATCTTCTATTATATTTTTTAATTCTATCTCATTTTTTATTTCTTGTATTTGGTTTGAAGTTTCTTCTTGAATACTTTCTCTTTCTAAACTATATTGAGATAAATATTCATTTATTTCATCTTTTTCATTTTGATTTAAGTTATTATCTTCTAATGATTTTATAGCTAATTCTAAAAAATTATTATCTTGTGATAAATCATTTATTTGTTCATTTTTTGATGGAATTTCGCTCATAAACTTATTTGTTATACTTTATATAATATTTATATTTTATTATATTTTTTAGATTATTACAAAATATTGATTCTTTTTCTTGAAAAAAGATAAAAAATAGTTATAACTTATTTAAGTAAAAGAATACTTCTATATATAAGTCGGGATGGAATCCGTACTTGAAATATTTTTTTGCAAAAGAAAAAACTTCCGGGTGGAACCGTCCTTTTTATCAAAAGGACCCTGGAGACAATATTTTCAAAAGAAAAATGTCTCAATCAGGGTCTTTTTCTTTTTGAATAAAAAATTTTTATTTTTTAATTATTGTCTTATGAGTAATTTTACAATGAAAGATTTAGTTAATCTTTCTCAAACTAGAGGATTTGTATATCCATGATCAGAAATATATGGTTGATTGGCTAACTCTTGGGATTATGGTCCTTATGGTTCTTTAATGAAAGAAAATATAAAGAACTTATGGATAAAAGAGTTTGTTCAAAAAAGAACAGATATGACATTAATAGATTCTTCAATACTATATAATCCAAAAGTTTGGGTAGCTTCATGACATGTAGGTGGTTTTAGTGATCCTTTAATCGATGATAAAACTACAAAACAAAGATTTAGAGCTGATAAATTATTAGAAGATTTGATAGAAAAATTAGATGATGCAGAAAATTATCTAAAATCAAAATACTCAGTTAACAATCTTATTCCTGAATCTTGGCCTTTAGAAAAACAAACTGAGGTTATGAGAGGAGAAAAAGTTTTAAATCCAGAAACATGAGAACCATGAGATTGGACTGATGTGAAAACATTTAATCTTATGTTTAAAACAAAACAATGAGTTACAGATGATTCATCTAATGAAATATATCTTAGACCAGAAACTGCACAATGAATTTTTATTGATTTTCCTAATGTACTTAGAACAAGTAGAAGAAAATTACCTTTTTGAGTAGCTCAAGTTGGTAAGGCTTTTAGAAATGAAATTACACCAGGTAATTTTATTTTCAGAACAAGAGAATTTGAACAAATGGAAATAGAGTATTTTTGTGAACCAGGTACTGATTTAGAAGTTCATGAAGAATGGAAAAATGCTTGTATGAACTTCTTAAAAAATACTCTTTCTATAAAAGAAGATAATTTAAAACTTAGAGATCATGAAGATGATGAATTATCTCATTATTCTAATGCTACAACTGATATTGAATATAAATTTCCATTTGGTTGGGGTGAATTATGGTGAATAGCTGATAGAACAGATTTTGACCTAAAGGCTCATATGTCTGAATCAAAAGCAGATATGAGCTATTTTGATCCAGTTAATAACAAAAAATATATTCCTTATGTAATTGAACCGAGTGTTTGATTAAATAGATTATTCTTAACTTGTATGAGTGACGCTTATACTGTTGATGAAGAGAATAATAGAACATATTTAAAACTTGATCCAAAAGTAGCTCCTATAAAAATTTGAGTTTTACCTGTTGTTAAAAAAATAGGAAACTTAGCAAAAGAAATTTATGCTCAGTTAAGTGAAGATTTTGTATGTGAATATGATGAAGTATGAAGTATAGGAAAAAGATATGCTAGAATGGATGAAATATGAACACCTTTCTGTGTAACTGTTGATTCTAATAACTACGAAGCTTGAAAAGTTACTGTTAGATTCAGAGATACTATGGAACAAGAAGATGTTTTAATATCTGAATTAAATGATTTTATTAGATCTAGAATGAAATAAAAAAAATATCACTTTTTAAAGTGATATTTTTTTTATAGTTCATTATTTTTTTCTACTTCTTTATTTTCATTTGAAGATTTATTTTCATCCATTTTGTATCATACTAGTGGATACATTATAAAAGGAATAAAAATAAATCAGATAGTAGTTCCAACTCATCTACCAGTTCTTACTGATATAGCATGTACAAGTCTAATCCACATTACAAGAGCATAGATATAAGCTATTAGTAAACTTACTCAAAAAGTAAATATTGCTAAGAAAGCTCATACTATTACAGCTAAGATAGGGAAAACTAAATAGTGTAACCAAGATTTTTTTGATGCACTAAAATAACTATATAATTGAACTAATGGTATAAATGCAACCCATGGGTATTTTTCTCATAATTTTTTATTTATAAGATAAAGACCAATAGCAACAGTTATATACATTATTAATGATAAACCATTCATAGCCATTCATATTCATGCTAATGTATCCATCATTGCAGGATCAATACTTTGAGCTGCAGTTACATCCATTTGAGTATAATCAGTCATATTTGCTTCATACTCTTGCATCATTTGATTTATTTGTTCTTCGTTCATAATATAATTTTTAGGGAATTAAACTTGTTTATTATAAACAATTATATATTATATAAAAGTATTTTATTTACAAATTTTTTGTTTATGTCAGCTTTTGAAAATGCTATGGATAGAATAGAAAAAAGTTTCTATTTATATAAAAAATGATTTATAAATTTAAGTATTCCAATGCTTATTTATAACGTTTGAGGATTAATTATATTACCTTATTTATTGGTTTTATTATTATTTCCATTCTTCTGATCTATTTATTCTTTATTTATGAATAATTTTAATTGGTGATTTGTTTTAACTTTAATATTCCCAATTATTTTTATAATTTTCTTTTATATTTTCTTTTATATAGCAGTATTTATAACTACTATTAAATCTATAAGTTTTTATTATAATAATGAAGGAAATTTAGATAATTACTCTATATTTACTGAATTAAAGCAATCAAAAAGTTATTTATGGTCTATAATGAAAACTTATTGGTATATATTTGCTTATGTTGCATTAATTCCATCATTAATATTTATAGCATGATGAATATTGTTTAATTTAGGTTATTTTTTAGGATGAGTTGAGATACTTACTATTATATGAGCTATATTTATGTGAATAGCTGCAACTATATTTATAGTGTTCGCTATTTATAGATGAATTAAAACAAGTTTTGCATTGTTTCATGCTATTTCAAATAATGATTATTCTAAAGATAATTTCTCTGAAGCAGTTAAATATTCTAATAATAATTGGTGGAAGATATTTTTAAATAGTTTACTTATAGGATTAATTATAGGACTTAGTTCAGGAGTAATATTGAATTTTGTATATTTAATAGTTCCTGGTTCATCAGAAATGTTTTTGGAAGATATTTTTGTTTGAAACTTTGATTTAATGGCTTGATTTTGATTTTTAATTAGTTCATTATTTGAATGATTTATAAACACAATAGCATGAGTTTTTATGACAATATTTTTATTTATTCTTTATAAGCAAATTCAGTGAGATAAGTCAGAAATTAAAGAAGAAATTATAAATAAAGATTCAGAAGTAAAAAACGAATTATAAAATAATCTGGTTATTTTTTTAAAAAGAATTATAGTAGACTTACTTAGCTACTATAATTTTTTTAATGAATAAAAAATATTATTTAGCAGCTCTCCATAAAATATGATTAACACATAAAAATTTATTTGATCTGTTTTCTGATAACTATGATTATGATAAGGTCTATAATAGTTTAGATTATAAATTACTTTCAAATTTTAATCTAAGTGATTTAAAAATATCTAAAATATTGAAGAATAAAAAAGATTTAGATTTTTCAGATTTGATAGAAAAGATAGATAATTTATGAGTAGAGATAATTACTTTTTATGAAAATAATTATCCAGAAGAGTTAAAAAATATATTTAATCCTCCATATGTCTTATATATAAGATGAAATATTAAATTACCATGAATATCTTTTATTGGTTCTAGAATGATGACATTTTATTGAAAAAAGATAATAGAAAAATTTGTCCCAGATATTTGAAAACATTTTACTATTATTTCTTGATGAGCTATTTGATGTGATACATATTCTCATCAGATAGCATTAAAAAATAATATTCCTACAATAAGTGTTTTCTGAACATGAATAGATATAAGTTATCCATCTTCTAATAAAAAAATGTATGAAGATATTATTGTTAAATGATGAGCATTAATATCAATTTTTCCGTTATGAGAAAAATGATTTTCATATAATTTTCCTATAAGAAATGAAATAGTTGCATGATTATCAAAGTGAGTTTTTATTGTAGAGGCAAAAGAAAAATCTTGAACTATGATTACTTCTAAGCTAGCTCTTGATTTATGAAAAGATTTATTTTGTGTAGCTTGAGATATATTTAAAACTACTTCATGAGGTTGTAATAAATTAATTTCTAGTTGAGAAGCAAAATTCGTTTTTCAGCTAGATGATGTTTTAAATGAATATAATATTTATTCAGAAACAAAAATTAA
>ERZ1673962.932-NODE-932-length-16516-cov-53.373246_pt1 | contig 16516 bp, 9 predicted proteins | sample MGYA00580188_ERZ1673962 | MGnify/ENA primary metagenome ERZ1673962 (study PRJEB41334, sample SAMN05608104) | rock metagenome | biome: terrestrial subsurface; feature: shale formation; material: shale | place: USA: Pennsylvania ... | reverse complement strand
CGCCCCAGGTCTTGATGTCCTTCTCGCCACCGCACAGGCGGGTGCTGGAGAAGATGGCATCGACCTGCTCGATGTCCAGGCTCTTGATCGGGTTGTCCTTGTGCACGAACACGGCCAGGGCGTCGATGGCCACCGGTACGGCGGTCGGCTTGTAACCGTATTTCTCCTCGAAGGCCTGGATCTCGTTGTCCTTCATCGGGCGGCTCATCGGGCCCAGGTTGGAGGTGCCCTCGGTCAGCGCCGGCGGTGCGGTGGAGGAGCCGGCAGCCTGGATCTGTACGTTGACGTTCGGGTACTGACGCTTGAATTCTTCGGCCCACAGGGTCATCAGGTTGGCCAGCGAGTCGGAACCGACACTCGACAGGTTGCCGGAAACGCCGGAAGTCTTCTCGTAGCTTGGCAGGGCCGGATCGACCGCTGCGACCGCACTGGCCGCGCCCACTCCAGCCGCGACGAAGGTCAGGGCCGCCATCAAACGATTCAGTTTCATACCATGCTCCTAGCAGGGTTGTGTTCGTGTGTGTTGGAACGGTGGCCAGTATCGGCAGGCCGTATGAACACTCTATGAACCGAATGTGACAATCTGGTGACGGCGAAACGACTTGATCCAGATCGGTCGCCCCGGTACGCAGGCAGTCGGTATACTCGCCCGACCCAGACGGGTCTGCGCCACAAGAACAACCGCGCCGCGAGTCTTCACGATGAAAGATTACGAACAGGAAGATCCGATCCCCCAGGGCGACCTGGCCCTGCAGCTGACCGCGCTGCCCCGCGAAACCAACGGTTTCGGCGACATCTACGGTGGCTGGCTGGTCTCGCAGATGGACCTGGCCGGCACGGCGATGGCCAGCCGCGTGGCCGGCGGCCGGGTAGCCACGGTATCCATCGACCGCATGGCATTCATGGTCCCGGTCGCGGTCGGCGCTCAGCTCTCCTTCTATACCCAGACACTCGAAGTCGGCCGCAGCTCGATCCGCATGCTGGTGGAGGTCTGGAGCGACGACCCGCTGTCCAGCGAATGGCGCAAGGTCACTGAGGCGGTATTCGTCTTCGTCGCCATCGACGGCAGCGGCCGTACCCGCCCGGTCCCGCCGCGGCGCAGCTGACTCAGCCGGCGGCCGGCGCAACCGCGACGTCGATGCGGTTCTTGCCCGCCTGCTTGGCCCGGTATAGCGCAGCATCGGCGTCGTGGTAGAGCTGTTCGGCCGTCTGCTCGGGCTGCAGCATGGCCAGCCCGATGCTCACCCCCACCCGACCGCTCGCCGACTGGGGATGCGCTATGTTGCGTGCGGCGAACGCCGCGAGGATCTGCTCGGCGATGCGCCGGGCGGAGTCGGCGTCGCAGTCGTACAGCAGGACCGCGAACTCCTCGCCGCCGACCCGCGCCACATGATCGAGCGGCCGGCGCGCGAAGCTCTGCAGCAGCTCGCCGCAGATCCGGATCAGGGCATCGCCGGCCGGGTGGCCGAGCCGATCGTTGTAGGGCTTGAAGTCATCGATATCCAGCAACAGCATCGCCAGCGGCGTCTGCTCGCGATGCGCCTGCCCGGCCAGACGCGCCAGCGTCGCGTCGTGGCTGCGGCGGTTGGCCAGCCCGCTCAGGGCATCGTGCTCGGCGACCCAGCCAAGCAGCTTGCGCACCAGGAACTGCTCGCGCTGCGAGTATTCATGGGCATAGCGGCTGACCGCCCCGATGATCAACAGCACGCCGTAGTAGCTGACCGCAAGCCAGTGCTCGGGCAGTTGCTCGGGTGCCAGCAGCAACAGCGCGAGCAGCACGTCGATCACGATCATCGCCGTGGCGCAGAGCAGGGCGCGCCAGAAGGTAATGCCGAGAAAGAAGAACGAGGCGATGATCAGCAGCCCGGCGCCATAGCGAAAGGCGATGTCCAGACCGATGCGCTCGTACTGGATATCGATGCGCGAGGCGATGGCGCCGATCAGCACCAGCAACAGCGGGAACAGCCGGTCGGCCTGCGCGCGCACCCAGCGGTTGAAGAAGGACAGCGCCAGCACCACCACCCCGGGCACCAGCTGCAGCAGACGCAGCAACGTGAGTTCGCCGATCCAGCCGCTTTTGCCGATCGGCAGATAGCGCCATTCGACGTACAGGTAGCTGCTCACCACGAGAATCAGCAGCAGCGCCGCCAGCTGCTGCGAGAGCCGCGCATGACGGTCCAGATAGCCACGGAAATCCCCCTCCAGCGGCGCGCGGAAGCGCAACAGGCGGAAGCCTTCATGCAACTGCCGCCCATACGGCGTGTCGCGGAAGTCTTCGACATAGGGATGAGCGGGCTTGCGCATCGGGAACCCCGGTTTTCTGGCGCCAAGAATGATATCACCTGGCCATTACGTTGAAAGGGAAAACTCCGCCTCGCGCGCAGGCGCCCGCCGACCGGTTGGTCGCGCTGTGGCCGCCGCACCGCTCAACAGAGCTTGTCTGATACGACACAGGACTTGCGGCCGGCGTTGCGTCAGCCCTAGATTGCCCTGACCTACAAGAATGGATGTATCCGTGACCGACCTGCTGCTGGCCCTGTGGCCGCTGTTCGCCCTCATCGTCGCCGGCTATGCGCTGCGCCTGCGCGGCTTCCCGAGCGAAGCCTTCTGGCCCGGCGCCGAGCGACTCAACTATTTCATCCTCTTCCCGGCCCTGCTGTTCAGCAGTCTGGCCCGCGCGCCGCTCGACAACCCCGCCCTGCCCGATCTGGCCGGTGCCGTGCTGCTGGCGCTCGGCTGCGGCTGGGTCGCGCTGTTGGTCTGCAAACGCGTGCGCGGCTGGCCAGCCAGCCGCTTCGGCGCGCTGACGCAGGGCACACTGCGCTTCAACACCTACCTGGGGCTGGCCGCGGTCGGCAGCCTGTTCGGCGAGCAGGGCCTGGCCCTGGCGGCGCTGATGCTGGCGCTGATGGTGCCGACAGTGAACGTGATGTCAGTCTGGTCGCTGACCGCCGAACGCGGTGTCAGTGCGCGCAGCCTGCTGCTGCCGATTCTGAAGAACCCGCTGATCCTGGCCTGCCTTGCCGGCGCGCTGGTCAACCTCTCGGGCCTTGGCCTGCCAGGCGGCAGCGACCGCCTGCTGGGCCTGCTTGCCGCGGCCAGTCTGCCACTCGGCCTGCTCTGCGTGGGCGCGGCGCTGAAACCCCAGGAACTCGGCGGGGAAGTCCCGGCGCTCGGCTGGAACAGCGCGGTGCGCCTGCTGCTGGTGCCGGCAATGGCCTACGGCGTGGCGAGGCTGACCGGCCTGCCGACGATGGAGACCACCATCCTGGTGCTGTTCTTCGCGCTACCCACCGCCCCTACCGCCTACGTCCTGACCCGTCAGCTGGGCGGGGACAGTCACCTGATGGCGGGCATCATCACCCTGCAGACGCTGCTCGCCGCCGCCAGCCTGCCGCTGATTCTGCTGCTGCTCGAAGGCTGATCAGCGCGCCACCTGGCCGCGCAGGGCGCGCAACAGCACCGCCGCCATGCCCAATCCGAGGCTGCCGAGCAGCAGCAGCGGCCCGAGATAGCCCAGCGCGCCCTGCAGCCAGTCGAGCAGTGGATGCAGCCAGGCGGCACGGTGCAGCGGGTCGACCGCCAGGTAGCCCTCTGCCTGCCAGACGCGATAGGCAACCTGCAGCGGTACCAGCGCCAGTGGCAGCAGCAACAGGCATAGCCAGTAACCGCTGCGGCGATGCCGGCCGAGCAGGCCCCAGGGCAGAAAGGCCGCGCGGATCAGCCCGAAGAAGCAGAACGCGTAATAGATCACCAGCGCCAGGGCGAACAGCGACGGTGCGCCGGGGCGTAACCACAGATTGGTCACGGCCAGGCCGCCGAGGCCAAGGCTGCACAGCGCCCAGAGAAGGTAAAACAGCTTTTGCATAGGCCCGCTTCCGCTCGCGTCAGACAGCCGCGCATCGGAGCAGAAAGCCCTGGTACAAACGCACAACCGCTTCACGAAACGACGCATCGAGCGCCGCAAAACCGGCTGCAGCCCGCAGCAGCCGTGGGCTGCAGCTCAGTTGCGCTCAGAACAGGCTGAGCTGGTCGCCATCGGCTGGCGCTGCGACAGCCGGTGTCGTCGGCTCCGCAGCGGCCAGCCGCTCGGCCAGGCCGGACGCACGCTCGGCCCGCGCGTTGACCGCCTCGGCCAGCCGCGCCGGCAGCGCCCACAGCTCGACCCGCTGGCGCGCCCGGGTGATGCCGGTGTACAGCAGGGCACGGGTCAGCAGCGGGCTCGGCTGCTCGGGCAGGGCCAGCAGCACTTCGCTGAATTCCGAGCCCTGACTCTTGTGCACGGTCATCGCGAAGGCGCTGTCGTGGCTCGGCAGGCGGGCCGGGGCAAAGCCGCGGAAGCCCTGCTCGCCCTCGAAGAACACACGCAGCCCGTCGCCGCTCGGCAGGCACAGGCCGATGTCACCGTTGAACAGGCCCAACGCGTAATCGTTCTGTCGCACCATGATCGCGCGCCCGGGATACCAGCGCTCGCGGCTCGCCACCCCGAGGCGACGCTTGAAGCGCGCCTCCAGGGCCTCGTTGAGGCCGGCCACGCCGAACGCGCCCTCACGCTGCGCAGTCAGCGCACGAAAGCCATTGAACGCCGCGAAGGCCGCCGCCGGATCACCCTGCCGTGCGGCCTGCAGATAGGCCGCATAGCCCTGCTCCAGCCGCTCGACCAGCGCCGCCGCCGAGGGCTCGGCGTTCCACAGCAGTTCGGCCGCGCCCTCGCGCAGCAGCGCCAGGGTGCCGGGCGCATCGCCGGCATTGATTCGCCGGGCCAGTTCGCCAATGCCGCTATCGCCGGCGAAGCGATGGCTGTGGGTCAGCAACACCACCGCATCGCCCAGGCGCGAGCGCGGTGCCTGGATCGGCACCGCCTGGCCCGTCAGGCGCTCGAGATCGGCAGCCGCCCGGGCGTCGAAGCCGCGCCCCTCGCAGAGCTCGGCGAACACCGCGCCGGCTTCTACCGCGGCGAGCTGGTCCTTGTCGCCCAGCAGGATCAGCCGGGCGCGCGGTGGCAGCGCCTCGACCAGCTTGGCCATCAGGGCCAGGTCGACCATGGAGGCTTCGTCCACCACGAGCACGTCGAGCGGCAGTGGGTTGGCCGCATCATGGCGCACCCGCGGGCTGTCGCCCCGGCTGCCGAGCAGCCGGTGCAGCGTCCGCGCCTCGTCTGGCAGCGCTGCTCTGATCGCCTCGGCGACCGGCAACTGGGCCTTGGCGTTGCGGATTGCCTCGGCCATGCGCGCCGCCGCCTTGCCGGTGGGCGCCGCCAGGCCGATGGCCAGGTTCGCCCCATCGGGCTGTTCGAGCAGGGCGGCGAGCAGACGCACCACGGTGGTCGTCTTGCCAGTGCCCGGCCCGCCGGAAATCACCGCCAATCGGCGCCGCACCGCCTGCGCAGCGGCCAATCGCTGCCAGTCGGGCGTCTGCCGGTTGAAGGCGAACAGCCGCGCCAGGCTGTCGGCAAGACAGGCTTCGTCAACCTCCGGCGCGTCGCTGGCGCGGGCCAGCAGGCGTTCGGCCAGCTGTTGTTCATAAGCCTGGTAGCGCGCGAGATAGAGCCGCTCGCCATCGAGGATCAGCGGCGCATAGGCGCCAGGCCCGCCGACCAGTGGCGAAGCCTCGAGCTGGGCGCGCCAGGCCTCCAGCGCGGGCAACACAAGGTCGATCTCCGGCCAGGGCCGCCTGCCGGCCAGCCGTCGCAGTGGCAGGCAGACATCCCCGCCTGCCAGCGCTTCGCAACACAGCGCAGCGGCCAGCAGCACCGCTTCGGGCGCCTGCGGCTCGAGCCGTTGCAGGCTGGCGACAAAGGCGCGCTCCAGCGGGCCGAGGGGTAGAACGGCAGAGGTCATCGGGCGCTCCTTGAAACAAACGTCACGGCGTCGCGCGGCGCCGACCCGCGGTCAAGATCGCCCCCAACGTGGCGGGGCCGGCTCGCCCAGCGTCGGGCGCCCCGCTGCGCCGCCGAGGCGGCTCGCAACGGACGCTCGATGAGCGCAGCAGCGCGTGCCCCGAGCGCGACTGCCCGGCGCGGCCCTACAGCCGATGCGCCCTGATCTCCCGACAGGGCGGGCTTCGGCCCGGCAGGACAGGCGCGTTGATACGCGGCCAAGTGCTTCACCTCTTCCATGCACATCACCTGCCCCCCTCGAACAACCGGTCCAGCGCATCGAGCAGGTGCTCGTCCGGTCGCGCGAAGTACACGCCGGCCTCCGGCATGCCACGCAGGAACAGGTAGAAGGCACCGCCCAGGCAGTCGTCGCGATAGTCGGTCAGGCGCTGGCGCAGGAAGCGGCGCAGGGCCACGAGGTAGATCAGGTATTGCAGGTAGTAGTGCTCGCCGGCGAGCGCCTGCAGCAATCGCTCCCCGCCGTAGTAGCTCGCGTCCGGGCCGAGCCAGTTGGACTTGTAGTCGGCGATGTACCAGCGCCCGGCATGTTCGAAGGTCAGGTCGATGAAGCCCTTGAGATAGCCGCGCAGGCTGTCGAACTCCAGCCGCGCCGCGGCCTCGCGCAAGGGCGCCGGAAGGCCGCTGGCGGGGTCGCCGAGCAGCGCGCGCAGGCGCGCCACACCCAGCTCGCGCACCGGAAAGGTGAAGCCCAGTTCCGGCAGGCGTCGGGCCGGCGACAGCGCGGACAGGCGCAGGCCCTGGCCGTCGAGGTCGGTGTCCAGCACCTGTTGCAGCTGTGTCGCGGCGACGTCGCGCCATTCGCCCGACAGGCCGTGGGCAGCGAGCGCTGGTTCCACCAGCTCGGCCAATGGGGCCTTGCCGCGTGCCCAGTCCTCGAGAATCGCGTGCAGGCAGGTCCCGGCGCGCGCGCCACGGGGAAAGGCAAAGAAACCACTGCCCGGCTCGGCCGGATCAGGCATCGCCAGGGCGTCGCGATCCGGTGCCTCCATGTGCAGGCCGGCAGCCAGACCGGAAAAGCTGCCGATTCGCCAGGCGCTGTGCAGGCTGCGCCCCAGCTCGGCCAGACGGTGCGGCGGCTCGGCTCGAAGATTGCCCGCGGCACTGGCTTCATGCGCCTGCAGCGGCAGGCAGGCAAGGCTGCCGGCACTCGCCTCGGCCAACCGCTCGACCTCGCGGCGCAGGCCGAGCGCATCGCGCTCGCCGAGATAGTTACCCAGCTCGCCGAGCGCGTCGTTTCCAGGCAGGGCTCGACCGTGCAGCAGCCAGGCCATGGCGCTGGTATGCAGGCCCTCCTCGGCGAGGCTGCCGTCCTTTTTCGGCTTGCACAGGTTCACCGGCCCCCAGTGCACCCAGAGCCGGTCGCGCGCACGCGTCAGCGCCACATAGGCCAGGCGCAACTGTTCGGCAAAAGTTTCGCGGCGCGACTGCTCAAGGTGCGCCTCGAGCCGCTCGCTGCCCAGGTCGAGCAGCGGCCGGCCGCTCTCGTCGTGGCAGCTGGCGGCGTCGCGGTTCTTGCCGAGCAGCTTGCCGTCCCAGAGGAAGGGGCAATAGACCAGCGGGTACTCCAGCCCCTTGCTGGTATGGATGGTGACGATCTGCACGCGCTCGGCATCGCTTTCCAGACGCAGCAGGGCCTCCTCGCCACCGCTTTCGCCGGCCCGCTGCGCCTCGAACCAGGCGAGCAGCGGCTCGAGCCCGGGGCGCAACAGGCTCTCGGCCTGCAACAGCTCACCCAGGTGCAGCAGGTTGGTCAGCCGCCGCTCGCCGTCGACCCGGGCCAGCAACCGCTCGGCCACGGTCTGTTCATCGAGCCAGGCACGGAACACGCGCATGAAGCCATGCTGCTGCCACAGCTGGTGATAGCGCTCGGCACTCTCACGCTCGGCATCCCACTGCTGGGGATCATCCTGGCAACGCGCCAGGGCGGTGCTGTCGCGCCCCAGCAGGCGTGTCGCCAGCGCATAACGCAGCAGGCCTTCGCGCCCGGGTTCGGCGTAGGCGGCCAGCACCGCGGCCAGTTCGGCGGCCTCCTCGCTCTGCCAGACGCTATCGCGCCCACGGCGCACGCTGGGCACACCGCGCCGGGCCAGTTCGTCGGCGATCAGCGCGGCCTGCCGGTGGTTGGCCACCAGCACCGCGATATCGCCGCCCTTGAGTGGCGTGAACTCACCGTCCCGCTCGAAACCGACACGCCCCTCGGCGGCCGCGGCCAGCTGCCCGGCAATGCGTCGTGCGCAGTCCACCGCCGCCCGTTCGGCTGCCTCGCCCTTGTTCAGCGGCTCGTCGCCAAGCCAGACCAGCGCCAGCGGCGCCGCTTCATCGTCCAGCCGCAGGCGCGCACGCGGGCGCTCGGCAGCCCGCACCGGCGGGTATTCCAGGCCGGCCTCGGAGAACGGGCGCGGCCGCTCGAACAGCAGGTTGAGCGCGTCGATCAGTTGCGGCGTGGAACGGTGGTTGACCGGCAGGCTGTAGGGCGCGCGATCGACCTGCCGCTTGGCCTTCAGGTAGGTCGCCAGGTCGGCGCCGCGAAAGGCATAGATGGCCTGCTTGGGGTCGCCGACGAAACACAGCGAGGCTCCGCTGCCCGGCGCGTAGATGCGATCGAAGATCGCGTACTGGATCGGGTCGGTATCCTGGAACTCGTCGATCAGCGCCAGCGGATAACTATCGCGCAGCGATGCCGCCAGTGCCTCGCCGACCGGGCCGCGCAGGGCCTGATCGAGGCGGTTGAGCAAGTCGTCGAAGGCCAGCAGGCGCTGCTCTGCCTTGCGTTCGGGCAACTCGCGATTGAGGCGCTCGAGCAGCCGCACCTGCAGCCCGACCAGGCGCTGCCGGCCAGCCGGTACGGCCTGCGCGAGGGCGTCGGCCAGCGCATCGAGGGCCTCGGCCAATGCACACTGCGGCGCCGCGTGGCCCTTCTTGCAGGCCTTGGCAAGCGCGCGAGCGCCCAGCTTGAGCAGGCCTTCGGGCGCGTCGTAACAGGCCGCCGGGTCGGCGAAATAGCTGTCCAGCTCGGCGCGCCAGGCCGGAAACTTCAGCGCCTTGTGGGTGGTCTGGCTGAGCCCCGGGTGCGCCGCCAGCTCGGCCGCCCAGGCGTGGCCAGTCGCCTGCCAGAGCGGCGCGGCTCGCTGCCAGGCCGCGTCCACCGCCGAGAGGTCGGCCGCTGGCGGCGGCTCGGCCGGCTCGACCCGCAGGTAGGGTTTGCCCAGATGCGCGCGCAGGCGCCCGCGCAGCCAGGTCGGGGTGATGCGCTGCTTGGCCAGGAAGCGCGCCCAGGCCGGATCGGCGTCGGCCAGCTCGCTGCGCCAGCAGTCGGCGAGCAGCGCATCGATGAGCTCGCGGTCATCGGCGGTCAGCTCGCTGTCGAAGTCGCCACCGGCCTCGAACGCGGCATCCTGCAGGGCGCGCTGACAAAAGCCGTGAATGGTGAAGATCGCCGCCTCGTCGAAGCCATGCACCGCCAGCAGCAGGCGCCGTCGCGACGCCTCGTCGGGAAAGCGCGCATGCAGGCGTTGCAGGAAGGCATCGTCGCCTGGCGTACCGTCGTAGATCGCCAGCAGGTCGGCCAGGCGCGTGCGGATACGCTCGCGCAATTCGGCGGTGGCGGCGGTGGTATAGGTCACCACCAGGATCTGCCCCACCGACAGCTGCCGCTCGAGCAGCAGCCGCGCATACAGTGCGGTGAGCGTCCAGGTCTTGCCGGTGCCGGCGCTCGCCTCGATCAGCGAGCGCCCGTCGAAAGGCGATTCGAGCAGGTCCAGGCTCATGCGTCCGTCTCCTCGTCGTCGGCCAGCGCATCGAGTATCGGGCCGATGAGCTGTTCGGCCAGCGCCTCGAAGCGCTCATCCAGTGGGTCGCGATCACGAAAGGCCAGGGCGTTCCAGGGGTCTTCGCATTCGGCGGCGACCGGGCTGAAATCGGCACCGAGCCAGGCCTCCTTCGCGCGCTTGCGGGCGGTTTGCAGCGGCTCGCTGCCACGGCTCGGCTTGCGGTAGCCACGGGCGAAGGCATGACTGCTGCGTGCCAGCAGCGGCAGCGGCTCGCGGATCGCGGAACGGTAGGCGGCCAGCCAGGGCTCGAGCAGCGCCGCGGCATTCTCGAGCGGGCCGAGTTGCCAGTCGCCAGCCGGCGACAGCAGCAGGCTTTCGCGTGCGATGTCCGGGGTGGCGCTGAGGTTGAGCAGCAGATGGCGCAGCCAGAACGGCGCCAGGTCCCACTCGCCGAGACGACCGAGCTTCCAGCCGAACAGGCCGCTGGGCGTCACGCCGTCCAACCAGCCGTGAATGCGCACGCCGCCCAGCTGCACATCCACCGCCAGCGGCGCCGGCACCGCGTCCGGGCGCATCTCGAACAGGCGCGGCGCAAAGGCACGCACCGGCCCGCGCAGCTTGCCCCACAAGGCCTGGCCCAGCTCGCCGCTGGGCAGCCAGCCGGCGGCACAGGCCAGGCGCCGCTCGTCTCCCTCGCTCCAGCCCCGCTCGAGGGCCTCGATGGCCAGGTGACGCAGGCCGTTCCAGGCGGGCAGCTCGAGCTCGAACGGCTCATCGCTCGCCAGCGCCTGCTGCGCATCGGGCAGACGCAGCCCCAGGCGCTGCTCGAGCAGGAAGCGCGGCGGGTGGCGGAAGCACTGCAGGAGCTGGGAGGGCTCGAGGGTCAGCCAGGCCTCGTCCGGCTCGTCGAGTTGGCTGGCGAAGGGGCGTGGCGGCTGCGGTGCGGCGGCCAGGCGCTGCGCGGCGCGGTACCAGTGCTCGGCGAAGCCCGCGCAGGGGTCGTCAGCGAAGTTGCCCGGGGCAAAGGGCTGCAGCGGATGCTCGACGCGAATGCGCTGGCTGGCCTTGCGCCCGTCGGCATCGGCCTGCGCGGTCAGGTCGACCGCTTCGAGCACCTCGCTGAGCAGCACCGAAGGCGGCAGTTCGGCGTTGTCGCGCGGGTCGCGGCCGACATAGGACAGGTACAGCGCCTGGCGTGCCGAGAGCAGGGTTTCCAGCAGCAGGTAGCGGTCATCCAGCCGCCGCGCCCGGTCGCCACGCCGGGGGTGGCGGGCGATGAGGTCGAAGCCGGCCGGCGGGTTACGCCGCGGGAACACGCCATCATCCAGACCGAGCAGGCAGACCAGGCGGAACGGCAGGCTGCGCATCGGCACCATGGTGCAGAACGTCACCGCGCCGGTGAGAAAGCCGGAGGCGCCACCGCCCTGCTGCAGCGCCGCGGTAAGCTGCTGGCGCACCAGATCGAGCTCGACCGGCCGCTCCAGCCCGGACGCCTCGGCCTGCGTGCGCAACGCCGCGCAGGCCTGCGACAGGGCGAGCAGCGTGTCGCCCGCCTCGCGTTCGTCGAACAGCTCATCGAGCAGGGCCTGCAGGTCGTCGGCCCAGGCCGCCAGCGGGCGCGGTGCGGCCAGGCGATCGGCAAGCCGACCGAGCCGCTCGACGAACTCCACCAGCCGCCCGAGCAGCTGGCCACGCGCACCTTCCAGGGCATCCAGCGGCCAGTGCGCACCGAGCAGCGGCGCCTGCGCGCCGGCCAGCTGCGGCGGCGCGGCGAAGCCCAGTAGCAAGCGATCCAGCCCCTGGCGCCAGGTGAACGCCGGATCATCCGGCAGGCCGAGTCGGGCGCGCTGCTCAGCGTCGCGCCCCCAGCGCACGCCGGCCTCGCGCAGCCAGTCGCGCAGCAGCGGCAGATCCTCGTTATCGATGCCGGCGCGCCGGGCGATCGCCGGCCGTTCCAGCCAGGCGAGCACCTCCTCGGCGGCAAAACGGCTCTGCGGCAGGCCGAGCAGTTCGAGAAAGGCCTCCGCCAGCGGCACTTCGGCGCGCAGGCTGCGGTCGGCCAGGCTGTAGGGTATCCGCGCGCCGCTGGCCCGCCCGCCCGGCGCCCGCGCGGCGAACACCGCCTCGATGAAAGGCGCATAGCGCTCGATGTCGGGGGTCAGCACCACGACCTGGTCGGGAGTCAGCCCGGGGTCGGCAGCGAAACGCGCGAGCAGCTGATCGTGGAGGATTTCCACCTCGCGCAGCGGCGAATGGGCGACGTGCACTTCCAGCGAACGGTCGCCCTCGGCCAGCGCGATACGTTCCTCGGGGCGGCGCGTGCGCAACCGCAGGATGTCGTTCTGCAGCGCCTGCAGCAGGCTGCCATCGTGCAGGTCGGCATCCTCGGAATAGAGCCCGAACTCCTGGCCGCCGAGGCCGAACAGCGCATCGAAGAAATCGCGGCCCTGCTTGCCGAGGCTGGCCAGCAAGGGATGCCCCACGTCCAGATACCAATCATCGGCACTCGAGGGTTGATCTGCCACGGCGCGGTCGACGCCAGGCTGCTCACCCGCTGCGCGCGCCGAGCCCGCGGACTGCGGGAGCTGCCGGGCCAGCTCGCGGATGTCGCGAATCTCGCCCCAGGCTTCGCGGCTCGGGTTGAGCGCGAAGACCACCACATCGATGTGCCGAGCCAGCCCGTCGAGCACGCGCAAGTGATGCGGTGGCAGGCTGCTGATGCCAAACACCAGCAGGCGCTCGGGCAATCCCGCCAGCGGTTCGTCGCCGTGCAGGCGCTGCAAGAGGTCGCCGAGCAGGCGCGCCCGGTGCGGATGGCCGTCCTTCGTCAGCTCGCGCCAGAGCAGCGCCTGCCAGGCCTCGTCGGGCCCCAGATCACGCGTTTCGCCCCGTTCCCAGGCCGACAGCCAGTCGTCGCGGTAGAGCAGGTACTGGTCGAAGGTATCGGCGATCTTCGCCGCCAAGGCCAGGCGCCGGCGTTCATCGCCGCCGTCCAGGTACTGCCGGAGGCGCGGTGCCTGCGCCAGGTTGTCCGGCTCGCAGAGCCAGCCATACAGGCGCCAGGTCAGGGTGGTCGGGGTAAACGCCGACTGCTCCGGCAGGCTGCCGAGCACCTGGCGGCTCAGCGCCCAGACGAAGGCGGCCGGCAGCTGCAGCTCGAGCTGCATGGCGATGCCCTGCTTGCGCGCCAGCGCGAGGGTCAGCCAGCGCCCCATGCCCTGACTCGGGACCACCACCTGCGCCGGAGCGAAGGGATCGGCCAGCGGCTGGGCGAGCAAGGCCGTGGCCAGTTCACCGAGGGTTTCCAGATCGGGCGCGTGGTAGAGGCTGAGCATGGGCGGTCCCTTGTGAGCAGGCGGCTAGGTTACCGAGCCCCTGCCGCCAGAGCGAGCACCCAGCCCCTGCCGGGGGGCCGCGCTCTAGTTCTTTCGCCGGGCCTTTTTCCTCCCACAGACCAATATGAATTGCCGCCAGAGGCTCACAGGATGCTTTGAAAGGGCCTGTCGGCCCGCTTTTGCCAGGAGTCGTTCATGCAAACGAAACACAAGACACTGCTCGTTCTTTCCATGCTCGGTGCGCTCGGCACGGCGCCGCTGGTCAGCGCCGCGCCGGACGCCGAACAGGCGCGCCCGATGGGTTCGGTCGAGCGCAGTCACGCGCGCCAGGCCGAAGCACTGCTGGCCGATGCCGTCGAGCACCTGAAGCGTAACGGTGCCGAGCAGGCACTGGCCGACTTCAACCAGCGTAACGGCCGCTTCGCCCAGGGCGAGTACTACGTGTTCGTCCTGGACAAGGCCGGCACCATGCGCGCCAGCAGCGGCGCCTCGCATAACCTGGTAGGCCTGGACGTGACGCAGCTGCAGGACGCCGCCGGCAAGGCGTTCATGGCCGAGATTCTCGACAAGGCAAAGAGCGCCGAGAGCGGTGCGGTCGACTACCACTGGCTGAACCCGAGCAACAACAAGCTGCAGAACAAGACCAGCCTGTTCCGCCGCAGCGGCGACTACATCGTCTGCGTCGGCTATTACATTCCACGCTCCAGCGCCGAGCAGGCGCGGACCCTGCTCGACAAGGCGGTTGCGCTGGTCGAGAAGGAAGGCGGCGATGCCGCGTACCGTCGCTTCAACGACCCGCAGGGCGGCTTCGTGATCGGCGATGAGTACGTCTTCGTGATCGGTCTGGAAGATGGCAAGTACCGCGCCAGCGGCGGCTCCCCGAACCTGGTCGGCACCGATGTGCGTGAGGTGCGCGACGCCGCCGGCGAACCGCTGTTCCAGGAAATGATCGAGCTGGCGAAGAAGGACGGCAGCGGCAGTGTCGATTACGTCTGGCGCAACCCGGCGACCAATGCCGTCGAGCAGAAGCACACGCTGATTCGCCGCGTCGGCGACGTGCTGCTGGGCGTGGGCTACTACACGCCCCGCTGAAGCGGACACCCGCCGATGCGTTGATGACAATTCGGTGAACGGGCCCCGTTGGCCAGTGGTCAACCCTTAGAGCCGCCGCGGAGCGAACGTATCGCTCCGCTCGCGCGGCCGACCACTGACCGAGACCCTGTACGCCCATGCTCACGCTGCTGCACCTGCTATCGTCGATCGCCCTGCTGGTCTGGGGGACGCACATCGTGCGGACCGGGATCATGCGGGTGTACGGCTCGCACCTGCGGCGCCTGCTCAGCCACAGCATGGCCCACACGCCACTGGCGTTCGGCGCCGGCATCGGCGTCACCGCCCTGGTACAGAGCAGCAACGCCACTGCGCTGCTGACCTTTTCCTTCGTCGCCCAGGGCCTGATGGCGCTGCCCACCGCACTGGCGATCATGCTCGGCGCCGACGTCGGCACGGCATTGATGGCACGCGTGCTGACCCTGGATCTTTCCTGGCTCTCGCCGGTGCTGACGCTCGTCGGTGTCAGCCTGTTCCTGTCGCGCAAGCAGAGCCGCGTCGGCCAGCTCGGCAGGGTGATGATCGGGCTGGGCCTGATCATTCTGGCCCTGCAACTGATCGTCGCCGCCGCCGAACCGATCACCGAGGCACGCGGCATGCAGGTGCTGTTTGCTGAACTGGCCGGCGACACCCTGCTGGCCGTGGTGGTTGGCGCGCTGTTCGCGTTGCTGTCCTATTCCAGCCTGGCCGCCGTGCTGCTTACCGCCACGCTGGCCGGCGCCGGGCTGATCGGCATGCCGGTAGCGCTCGGTGTGGTAATCGGCGCCAACGTCGGCAGCGGCGTGCTGGCTTGGCTGAATGCCAGCCTGCAGCCTCCGCAGGCCCGCCGCGTGGCGCTCGGCAACCTGCTGTACAAGCTGGCCGGGCTGGCGGTGGTGCCGTTTCTCGATCCCCTGGTGGGCTGGATGGCGACCCTCGGCTTCAGCCTGCAGACCCAGGTGATCGCCTTTCACCTGTTCTACAACACGCTGCGCTGCCTGTTCCTGTTGCCCACGGTGCGACCGATGGCCCACCTGTGCGAGCAACTGCTGCCGGACCGCCGCATCGAACAGGGCATCGCCCAGCCCCGGCACCTCGATCCCGCCGCACTGGAGACGCCGAGCCTGGCGCTGGCCAACGCGGTACGGGAAACGCTGCGCATCGGCGACCTGGTGGAAAGCATGCTCGCCCGCCTGCTGGAAGTACTGCAGAGCGAGCACCCGCAGGCCGCCGAGGAGATCCGCCGGCTGGATGACGACGTCGATGCGCTGTACAGCGGGGTCAAGCTCTACCTGGCGCGCATGCCGCGCGAGGATCTGGCCGACCAGGAGAGCCGGCGTTGGGCGGAGATCATCGAACTGGCGATCAACCTCGAGCACGCCGGCGACATCATCGAGCACATGCTCGGCAAGGTGCAGACATTGAAAAAGACCCGCCGCATGAGCTTTTCCGAGAGCGGCCTGGAAGAACTCGGCCAGCTGCACGCGCTGCTCAGCGCCAACCTGAGCCTGGGGCTTTCGGTGTTTCTCTCCGGCGACCCGCACAGTGCGCGCCGCCTGCTGCGGCAGAAGCGCGACTTTCGCCAGCGTGAACGCGAGCTGGCCCACGCCCACGTTCACCGCCTGCATCAGCAGGTGCTGGAAAGCATCGAGACCAGCGCCGCCCACCTCGAACTCATCGCCGACATGAAGCGGCTCAATTCGCTGTTCTGCAGCCCCGCCTATGCCGCGCTGGAAGGTAAGGGCGCAACGCGTGAGCGCCTGCCGAGCGAGCCGGCGACGACGCTGCTACCCGCCGAGCGCCATCTGCCGGGGCGCCCGGTTTGACCGGCGTCCAACTGCAAGCGGCCGGGCATGAAAAACCCGGCCATGCGCGGGGCATGGCCGGGTTCATCTAGCTGCGGGCAACCGCTCAGCGCGGCCGGCGGCGACGCTGCAGCCAGATCACCAGACCGAACAGCAACAGGCCGGGGATCCACATCCATTCCTTGGGCAGACGCTCCGTCGGCGCGCGTACGCGCAGGATCTCCTGATCGAACTCCAGCCCCGCCTCGGCCGCCGGGCTGCCAAAGGTGACGCTGTCGATTAGCACCTTGCCGTCTTGTTCGTAGGTCATCAGGCCGAGCTTCTCGAGCTTCTGCGCGCCGCTTTCGCCATCGGGAATGGCCAGCAGCAGGCTGAACTCCAGCGGGTCGCCCACCGCATCCTCACCGCGGATGCGCAGACGCAGCTGGCTGTCCGGGTCTACCCGGTCGAGCGCTTGGACCAGCTCGCTCGGCGGGATGTCGCGATAGGGGTCGTGCACCAGATCCATCCAGAACCCCGGACGGAACAGGGTGAAGGCCACCAGCAGCAGCAGCACGCTCTCGTACCAGCGGCTGCGCACCAGGAAGTAGCCCTGGGTGCCGGCGGCGAAGATCAGCA
>ERZ1673962.931-NODE-931-length-16524-cov-3.813711_pt1 | contig 16524 bp, 13 predicted proteins | sample MGYA00580188_ERZ1673962 | MGnify/ENA primary metagenome ERZ1673962 (study PRJEB41334, sample SAMN05608104) | rock metagenome | biome: terrestrial subsurface; feature: shale formation; material: shale | place: USA: Pennsylvania ... | reverse complement strand
CCGGCGAGCGTCAGGAATCCGGCGAGCAGCAGGGCGGATGTCTTCTTCATCATGTGACAGTTCCTCTCAATTGGCGATGGGGACCGAGGCTTGCAGACTCTGCTGGGTCTTCTGTTCGACGACCGTCATGGCCTGGGTGATGTCGTTCAGACCCTCGACCACCGAACGCGCGGCGGCGATGGCCTCCAGCACCTTGCCGATCTTCATCTCCTGGAGGATCACCCGGTGCTGGCGCATGATGGTCGAGAGCTTCTCCTGCGCCAGGGTACGGCTCTGGTTCAGACGCTCGTCGACGATGTCGTATTCCTGGATGGCGCGTTCGAGCTGGGCGATGCTCTGCTCGCGGTTGGGATAGTCGGGCGGCTGGCGCTCGTACCAGCTCTTGAGCACGATGGTGCCCTCCTTGGCGCGGTTGAGCGCGTCGGCGAAGTCGCTGTTGAGATCGAGCTTGTTGAGCACCCCATAAACCTCGTCGCGCAGGGTGAAGAACAGGCTGTCGACCTGGGCTTCCTTCTCCTGCTCCGAGGTCAGGCGCGCGACCTCTTCGAGCTTTTCCATCGCCGTCTGGATGCGCGCGCCGAGCTGGGCGCTGGAGGCGCGGATGTTGGACATCTCGGCTTCGAGGATGACGGTCGGATTGCTGCGGTTGGGGTTGCGGGCGCTGTACTGGCCCTCCTGCGCCCAGAGCGGCGCGCTCAGGAGCAGGGCGCACAGCAGCAGCCCGGGCCGGAGTCGAAGGCGCGCTGGAATGAAACGATCGGGCATCTGGAGTCCTCGTGGTTGGTCGTCGGTCTCGCGGCGTCGGCGAGGCTCAGTGGCCGCAGGCTTCGATGTTCTCCTGGAAGCCGTCGAGCAGACGCGCGGTCTTGTTGCGCAGATAGGCCAGATCGCGCGCGATGTCGGTCAGATCCGATTCGAGATTGCGCGCGCGATCGGCCTCGCGCACCAGACGCTGGATGAGAATGGGCCTGGATTCCTGGTTCAGTTCCTTGTCGAGGCGTTTGATCATGAGTCCGGCGCAACCGTTGAGCTTGGTCGCTTCCTCCATCCAGGCCGATACCGGCAACTGGCTCAGTTGCTCGATCTCCTGACGGTTGCCGTCGACGAGGGTCGTCGGGCAGGCGTCGGTCGAGCGGCGCAGTTCCTGACGCCATTTGCCCAGGAGCTTGTTGCTGTGCTCGACGCGTTGCAGGATGCGGACATAGTTCTCGCCGAGGGCGTGATAGCGTTCGAAGACCTGCGTGTCGTCCCAGGGGCAGGTCGGCGCCTGATAGCGCATCGAGGTCGGGCGCGACCTGGAGGGCGGCGTCTCCGTCCCGATGCCGGCCGGTGTCGCCGGCTGCGGGGCTTCGAGCGCAGTCGTCGGCGGTGCGCCATAGGCGAGACGGTCGCGCAGATCCGTCCAGAGTTCGCCGGGGAACGCCAGCCAGGCGGGCTTGAAGAACCACACCGCGCCGGTCGCGGCGGCGAGCAGGACCGACAGGGTCAGCAACCGGGTCAGCCGGCGCGCGCGGCGTCGGCGCGGCTCGGGTGGGGGCGTCGATTCGAGCGGGATCGGGCGCGGCGGGGTAGGCGCACTGGGTGATGGCTCGATCGGCGGCGGGATGGGGGTCTCAGATGTCGTAGCCTCCTCGGCGACGGCCACGCCGAAATGCTCGGCCAGCGGCTGGAGTCCGCCGCGAAAGCCCTGACCGATGGCGCGCAGCTTCCAACCACTACCGTGGCGATAGAGTTCGGCGAAGATGAGCGCCTGTTCGTCCCCGGCCTCGGTCAGTTCGAAGGCGAGCGGCTCACCCGCAGCCGGCGTGGCCGTGAGCCGGGCGCCGATGAGGTCGCGAAACGCGCCGTGCGAGAGGGCGGCGGCGATGACGAGACGATCGACACCGGCCGGCAGACATTCCGGTTGCACGCGAATCTCGGCGCGACCGGCGGCGGGTGTCGACAGCGCCACGACCCCGCCGGGCGCCTGGGGCTGGTTGTAGAACACGAACCAGTCGTCGCTCGGAATCCGCCCGTCGGCACCGACGGCGAAGCACACGACATCCAGCGTATCCCGGTTTGGCGGCCAGCACAGTTCGATGCGCACCGTGCCCGCACTCGACAGCGGTGCGTTCGCGCCCTTCGGCAGTGTCTTCATCTCGGCGCCTCGCGCGGCAGAGAGTCCATGCACCTTCCTCGATAGTGTGTCGATCGACGCTCGCAAATCGGAACCGTCATGCTGCCGCAAGCGCTTCGGATACGCAACACGGCGCCTACTCCCACATGACGTTTTCGCCCTCGCGCGCGGCGGCCGTCAGCAGCTCGATCAGGGGCAGGGCGCGATGGGCGAGACTGACGTGCGGCGACTCGTCACCCTTGCGCGGGTTCGGCGCGGCCGGGTCGAGGGTGGCATCCGGGTGCTCGGCGACGGCGGTCTTCAGGCGTTCGAGCGCGGCGGGTATGTCTTCGGCCAGCAGTGCGCCCGGCACCGCGCCGCTGTGTCCCATCAGCTTGATGAGGGTGACGGCCACGTCGCCGAACATGGTGATGGTGGCGTAGGCCGGGGTCTCGAAGCGGATCAGCATGGGCGATGTCCTCCGGAGTGTGGTCGAATGGGCTGGGTCGGGGACGAGTGTCCGACGAACCGGCATGATCCATCAAGACGCGCCTCGCCGTGCGGTTTAAAATGCGCCGATCGTTTTCACTCATTCCATCGAGCCCGCCGAGACACCATGACCGACGCCGCCGAGTCGCCACGTACCCATTTCATCCGCCAGATCGCCGAGGCGGATCTCGCCTCCGGCAAGCATGACCGGATCGTCACCCGTTTTCCGCCCGAGCCGAACGGCTATCTGCACATCGGGCACGCCAAATCGATCGTGCTCAACTTCGGTCTGGCCGAGTCGCTGGGCGGGATCTGCAATCTGCGCTTCGACGACACCAATCCGCACAAGGAGAACCTCGAGTTCGTCGAGGCGATCCAGAAAGACGTGCGCTGGCTCGGCTTCGACTGGGACGACCGGCTCTATTTCGCCTCCGATTACTTCGAGCGGCTCTATGGCTTCGCCGTCGAGCTGATCGAGAAGGGGCTGGCCTATGTCTGCGATCTGTCTGCCGAAGAGATGCGCGAGTATCGCGGCACGCTCACGGAGCCTGGTCGCGACAGTCCCTGGCGTGAGCGTCCGGTGGCCGAGAACCTGGATCTGTTCGCGCGGATGCGGGCCGGTGAGTTCCCCGACGGCTCGCGCACCCTGCGCGCCAGGATCGACATGGCCTCGCCCAACATCAACCTGCGTGATCCGGTGCTCTACCGCATCAAGCATGGCGTGGTGCATCATCAGACCGGCAGCGCCTGGTGTCTGTATCCGACCTACGACTATACGCACCCGATCTCGGATGCGCTCGAAGGGGTCACGCATTCGCTCTGCACGCTGGAGTTCGAGGACCATCGCCCGCTCTACGACTGGGTGATCGCCAACGTCTCGGTGCCGAGCCGCCCGCGTCAGATCGAGTTCAGCCGACTCAACCTCGAATACACCGTGATGAGCAAGCGCCGTCTGACCGATCTGGTCGGCGAGGCGCATGTCGACGGCTGGGACGATCCGCGTATGCCCACGCTTGCCGGATTGCGTCGGCGCGGCTATACGCCAGCGGCGATCCGCGTCTTCTGCGAGCGCATCGGCATCACCAAGTCCGACAATCGCGTCGAGATGGCGATGCTGGAGAACGCCATCCGCGAGGATCTGGATGCCAATGCCCCGCGTCGGCTGGCGGTCCTGAATCCGCTCAAGGTCGTGCTCACCAACTATCCCGAGGACCGGACCGAGAGTATCGAGCTGGCCAATCATCCCAAGGATCCCGAGCTGGGCACGCGCACGCTGCCCTTCGCGCGCGAGCTTTACATCGACCGTGCCGACTTCGAGGAGACGCCGCCCAAGGGCTTCAAGCGGCTGATTCCGGGCGGAGAGGTGCGGTTGCGCGGCGCCTATGTGATCCGCTGTGACGAAGTGATCAAGAACGACGCTGGTGAGATCGTCGAGCTGCGGTGCTGGGCCGATCTCGACACCCTGGGCAAGAATCCCGAAGGGCGCAAGGTCAAGGGCGTGATCCACTGGGTGTCGGCCGAGCACGCGGTAGCCGCCGAAGTCCGGCTCTATGACCGGCTGTTCAACGTGCCCATGCCGGGCGCGGGCGGGAGCGACTATCGCGCCGATCTCAACCCCGAGTCGCGGCGGGTGCTGACCGGCGCGATGCTGGAGCCGAATCTGCGCGGCGTGCTGCCGGGCGAGCGCTTCCAGTTCGAGCGCGAGGGCTATTTCGTCGCCGATCCGGACTCGTCGCCTGAGCGTCCGGTGTTCAATCTCACTGTTGGCTTGCGCGATACCTGGGGGAAGAGTCAGTCCTGAGCGCGACGAGTTCACCCGGCATGAGACGCGCGGCGATCCACATGGCTCGCCGCCTCGCGCTCCAACGCCTCGTCGGGTGAGCCGGTATCGACCGCGATCCGGTTGCGCCCCTCGCCCTTGGCCGCATACATCGCGGTATCGGCGCGTCGCAGGATGTCTTCCTCGTCCGCCGCCTCGTTGAACACCGCCACGCCGAGGCTGGCCGTGCAGCAGTGTTCGATCGCCGTCTCGATCTCCGCACGCGCCAGCCGATAGGGTTCCCCCACCCGATCGAGAATCTTGCACGCGAGGCGTTCCGCGTGATCGCGCGCCAGTCCCCGATCATCATCCAGACGCCCCAACAGCACGACGAACTCATCACCGCCGAAACGCGCGACCGTGTCCATCTCGCGCACGCAATCACACAGCCGCCGCGCCACCTCGACCAGCAACAGATCGCCGACCGCATGACCATAGCTGTCGTTGAGTGGCTTGAAGTTGTCGAGATCGAGGAACATCAGCGCGCCATGACCGCCATCGCGCCGCAGCGCGGCCAGCACGCGCCCGAGACGGTCGAGTAGCAGACGCCGGTTGGGCAGCCGGGTGAGAGCATCGAAGAAGGCCAATTGGCGGATCTCATTCTCCAGCCGCTGACGCTCGCTGATGTCGTTGGCCAGCGACACCACCTCGCGCGGCTCCCCCGGCCGATCGGGCAGCCAGGCATTGAACCACTCGCAGGTGATGACGCGACCGTCGCGGGTCAGATTGTCGTTGATGCCGTGAGGCAGAACGTTTTCCTGAACCAAGCGCCCGAGGCGAGGCTTCAGACGCTCTCGATCCGACTCCGGCACCATGAAGTCGATGAAGCTACGACCGAGCACCTCCTCGCGCTTCCAGCCGAATACGGCCTCGGCCTGACGGTTCCAGTCGGTGACGACGAAACCCTCGCGCCAGACGACACCCGCCGAAGCCGTGGTCTGGAAGATGATGCGATGGCGTTCCTCGCTGCGTGACTTCTCGTCGAGCGCCAGACCAAGGCGGCGGTTGATGCGCGCGACATAGACAGCGATGACGCTCACCAGCGTCAGCAGGGCCAAGGCGATATACAGCTTGGTCAGGTCGGGCCGGCTGTCCGGCTCGTACAGAAAACCGTCGAGCGCATAGTCGCGCGGCAGCAGACCCAGATCGGCATAGGTCGCGGCGATATGACGCCAGCGACCCCGGTTCATGTAGCCGACTTCGATCAGATCGGTGCGTAGCAGCGGCACCATGCGCTCGGCCTCGAACAGATAGAACGCGCGCGGATGCTGTTTGGAATACTTGGCGAGGATGAGATCGGCGATCTCCACGGGATGCTCCATCGCATACTGCCAGCCGCGCAGACTGGCCTCGCGGAAGGCGCGCACCCGCTGCGGATGTTTCTTCAATTCCTGCTCGGTGGTGAACAGATTGTCGCCGTAGAAATCGATACCGACACTGCGGGGTGTGTAGGTCTGGTAGGCCATACCGGCGTCTTCCAGATAGTACAACTCGTTGGTGACGTAGGCCGACATTGCGTCGACCTGCCCGGCGATCAAATCCTTCGGCTCGAAGCTGTGGGGTACCTGGACGAGACGGTCGAGGCGGATGCCTTCCTGCTTCAGATAGGCGACCAGTTCGTCGGACTGGGGCTCGATCATCACCCGCTTGCCGACGAGGTCATGGATGCCCTGGGTACCCGGCCTGGTGGGATCCTGACGCGCCACCAGCACCAGCGGCGAATGCTGGAACACCACCGCCAGCACCACGACCGGCTGTCCGGCGGCACGAGCCAGTAAGAGGCTACTGGTGCCGACGCCATACTGAGCCTGGCCGGAGAGTACGGATTCCAGCGGATCGAGGCCGGGACCGGCTTCCAGCAGGCGCACGTCCAGGCCGGCCTCGCGGTAGTAGCCCTGTTCCAGGGCGGCGTAATAGCCGGCGAACTGAAAGGCGTGGCTCCATTTGAACTGAAGGCTGACGGTTTCAAGCGCTTGGGCCGGTTCGCCGGCCTGGGCCAGCGCGCAGGCGAATAGGAGGCTGTACCACGTCGAGCGAGCACAATTCGAAATTTTGCAGCGGATCGACATGCGTGCTGTCCTTAGGTGGCGGATAGGGACGCCGGAATCTGTTTCGCCGGCTCTCCCGCAACACTCAGCTTGTGCCGAGCAGGGCATCCAGATCCAGTTCGACGGCCTCGAAGGGCCGGATGCAACAAAGGCTTAAATGAGCTGTACTCTATGACACTGGACTGGCCTGCACGAATCTCACCAAAGACGCTCAATCATACGATGACCACTGGATTGCCGAACACGAAAAATAAACTCGACACGCGCCAGGCGGCGCTCCTTACCCTGCACGCCGAATTGGAGACCTGCCGCCGCTGTCCCAAGATGTACGGACCGTCCGTGCACAGCGAGTCGGTACTCTCGCCCGTGATGCTGATCGGTCAGGCGCCCGGCACGCGCGAGATCGAGCAGCTCAAGCCCTTCTGCTGGACGGCCGGCAAGACGCTGTTCAACTGGTTCTCCCCGCTCGGACTCGACGAGACCGCCTTTCGCGCCCGCATCCTGATGAGCGCGGTCTGTCGCTGCTTTCCGGGCAAGAATCCCAAGGGCGGCGACCGGGTGCCGGATCGCGACGAGGTCGCGCGCTGCGAGCGCTGGTGGCGCGGTGAGCTGGAGCTGCTGCGTCCGCGTCTGCTGCTGCCGGTCGGCAAGCTCGCCATCGCGCAGCTCATGCCGGTGCCGCGCCTGAACGACGTCATCGGCCGCCAGTGGACCTATCGCTCGCCCGAGGGCTGGGAGGCCGATGTCATCCCGCTGCCGCATCCGTCCGGCGCCTCGACCTGGTTCAAGATGGAGCCGGGGCGCACGCTCCTGGCCCAGGCGCTCGATCTGATCGCCGCGCATCCGGCCTGGCGCGCCGTGCTGGACGCCGAACCGGACTAGGCCGCGCGCGCCTGAACGCGTGTTGGATGCGACTTCGGCCGCGTGGCTTCAGTCGCCCGCCGCCTCGGCATCCATCAGCACCTCCAGACGACCGGACGTAGCGATCCTGGACACCGGCAGATCCGCTCCGGCACGCCAGCGTGCCAGCGCCTCGTGCTTGCCTCGACCCGTGACCAGGATCAAAATGGCCCGACTCGACCCCAAGGCCAAAGGCGTCAGGGATACGCGATCCGGTGGCGGCTTGGGCGCATCATGGACAGGCACCACCAGAGCCGCGTCCCGGATGGCGTGGTCTGGAAAGAGGCTGGCCGTATGCCCATCTTCACCGAGCCCCAGCAGCACCAGATCGAAGGGGAGCCGGTCGCGGATCAGCTCGGCATAGCGCGCGGCGGCCGGCCCGGCCCCCAGCTCGGCACGGATCGGGTGGATGTTGTCCGGCGGAATCGACACCCGGTCGAGCCAGACCGCACGCGCGGCCAGACTGTTGTGCTCCGGATCGTCAGCCGGCAGACAGCGCTCGTCGCCGAAGAAGACATGCCAGCGCGCCCAGTCCGCCGGCTGATCGACGAGGCGCCGATAGACCGCCAGCGGTGTACGTCCGCCGGCGAGTACGATCTGAAAGCGTCCGCGTTCGGTGATGGCGCGTTCGGCGGCGGCGAGCAGACGCCGGGTCGTCGTTTCCGCGACCTGCTCGGCCGACGCGAAAGACTGGAAGTCGGGGCTGGTATCGGGCATGGTTTGGTTATCCTAATTGCGCGATCGGCGTGGTTATGGCTCAGCGAGGAACCGTCCTCGGTCAACTGGGTTCGCGTCAACCCGTTCATCTGATCATGGGAACGATGGGCTAATGAAGATACTCCTGGTCGACGACTCCAAATCCGCGCGTTACGCGCTCAGGCTGCAACTCCAGAAACAGGGCGCCGAAGTCGAGATGGCCGAGTCGGCCGAGGCGGCCTTCGAGACGCTCAAGGGCGAGCTGCCCGATGCCATTCTCATGGACCACATGATGCCGGGACTTAACGGCTTCGAGGCGCTGGAGGTCATTCGTGACGATCCGCGCACGGCCGCCATTCCGGTCATCATGTGCACCTCGCACGAGGAGCCCGAGTTCGTCGCCACGGCGCAAAAGAAGGGCGTCTTCGGCATCCTGCCCAAGTCGGCCGCGCCCGATCTGCTGCCCGAGATGCTGGCCCGCTTGCAGGCCGAACTCAGCACCGCCGTCCGTACACCGGCGCCGACTCCCGCACCCGCGCCGGCCGCCGAAAAACCCGCCGCCCCTCCGCCCGGTCTGTCGGAAGACGCCATCATCAAACTGTTCGAATCGCGTCTGGAGGAGCGTCTGCCGCGCTTGATCTCGCCGATGGTGGACGAACTCAGACGCGATCTGAGCGAGGTGGTGCTCAGCGAAACCAAGCGTCTGATCGAGGAGCGCCAGGCCGCCGAGCAGTCGGCCAGACAGGCCGTGCCGACCATGGCCGATCTCCAGGCCATCTCGACACGGCTGGCCACCGAGACCCTGCCCGATCTCATCAAGCGCGCCCTCCAGACCGAGCGCGTCCAGCTCCAGGAATGGGTCGACAAACGTGTCGGCGAGTCGCTGGCACAGACAACGGCGAGCGAAGCCCAGGAACGCTCCGACGCCGACGAGATCGCGCGCAAAGCCGTAGCCATGGCGCGGCGCGAATCCAAGGAGGCTGTGGAGTCGGCGCTGGCGACCGCGCAACAGTCCATTCAGTCGCTGGAGCAGCGGCTCCCGTCGCTGGGGCCGGTCTATGCACTCATCGTGCTGGCGATCGTGCTCGGACTGGGGGCGGCGGGCGCGGTCTACTCTCTGCTTGCACCGATGTGAGACGAGCGTTGCGGAATACCGTCGATGCCTGATTCGGAAGCGTCTTCGTCAGACTTGATCCTGGGCTGGCGCGAATGGCTGGCTCTGCCCGAGCTGGGTCTGCCCGCGATCAAGGCCAAGGTCGATACGGGGGCGCGCACCTCGACCCTGCATGCCTTCTATGTCGATACCTTCAGGCGTGACGGACGGCTGTATGCGCGCTTCGGCGTGCATCCGCTCCAGCAGCGTGCCGATCTCGTCATCCACGGCGAGGCGCCCGTGATCGACCGGCGGCAGGTCTCGGATTCGGGCGGGCATCGCGAGGAACGCTATGTGATCGAGACCCGGCTCGCCCTGGCCGGCCGGATGTGGCCGATCGAGCTGACCCTGACCAACCGTGAGACCATGCTGTTTCGGATGCTCTTGGGACGGACCGCCATCAATGGGCGTGCCTTGGTCGACCCCGAAAAATCTTTCCTGACCGGCCAGGTGCAGCGGCCCTGGGAATCCTATGGAGTGACTGATCGATGAGCATCGACTGGAACGACTATGCCTGCGAGGGCTTCTACGACGAGCTGGTCGAGGCACCCGGTCAGGCCCGCGACTGTGTCGACGGCCTGCTCCGGGATCTGGAAGAGCTTGGCCATGACGAGCTGGTCGTACGTCAGGAAGCAGCGGATGTCGCCATCAAGGAGATGGGCATCACCTTCACCGTCTATTCGGAGGAGGGCGGGGCGATCGACCGCACCTGGCCGTTCGACATCATCCCGCGCATCATCCCTCAGTCCGAATGGACGCGGGTCGAGGCAGGGCTACGCCAGCGCGTCCAGGCGCTCAATCTGTTCATCGACGATCTCTACCACGATCAGCGCATCATCGCCGACGGCGTCTTTCCGGCGGACGTGCTGGCCAAGTCGGTCACATCTGCGGCTCGGATCTGGTGCGCGATGGCGACGGCACCCTCTATGTGCTGGAGGACAATCTGCGCGTGCCCTCGGGCGTGTCCTATATGCTCGAAAACCGGCTGGTGGCCAAGCGCGTCTTCCCCGAGCTGTTCGAGCACTATGCCCCGCTGCCGGTCGACGACTATCCCTCCCAGCTCTTCGACACCCTGGCGGCGCTCTCACCGCGTCCGGCCGACTATCCCGAGGTCGTGGTCCTGACGCCGGGGATCTACAACTCGGCCTATTTCGAGCACGCCTATCTGGCCCAGCAGATGGGCTGCGAGCTGGTCGAGGGGCGCGATCTGTTCGTCGACGATGACGATTGCGTCTATATGCGCACCGTCGATGGCGCGGCGCGGGTCGATGTCATCTATCGGCGCGTCGACGATCTCTTTCTCGATCCCGAAGCCTTCCGGCCCGACTCGTCGCTCGGCGTGCCCGGTCTGCTGCGGGCCTGGAAGGCCGGCAAGGTGGCGCTGGCCAATGCGCCGGGCGCGGGCGTGGCCGACGACAAGGTGGTCTATGCCTTCGTCCCCGAGATCATCCGCTACTATCTCGACGCCGATCCCATCATCCCCAATGTGCCGACCTATCGCTGCATGGACCCCGAGTCGCTGGCCTATACGCTCGAACACATGGAGGAACTGGTGGTCAAGCCGGCCAATGAGTCCGGCGGCTACGGGATGCTGGTCGGCCCGGCCTCGACCAAGGCCGAGCGCGAGCGTTTCGCCGAGCTGATCAAGAAAGATCCGCGCAACTACATCGCCCAGCCGGCGCTGCGGCTGTCGACGGTGCCGACCATCATCGGGCGCAAGCTCGAACCCCGGCACGTGGATCTGCGGCCCTTCATCCTCTCGGCGGATCGTCAGCAGGTCACGATGGGCGGACTGACGCGGGTGGCCATGCGCAAGGGGTCGCTGGTGGTCAACTCATCGCAGGGCGGCGGGAGCAAGGACACCTGGATCCTGCCGGATTGCACCAAAGAGTGAGGAAGTCGGGTCTATGCTGTCGCGTGTCGCTGAAAACATCTACTGGCTGTCGCGCTATGTCGAGCGCGCGGAGAACACGGCGCGCATCGTCAGCGTCAATGCCAATCTCCTGCTCGACCTGCCGCGCGGCATCGCCCCCGGCTGGCGTCCGCTGATCGACATCACGGGCGCCAATGCGCTGTTCGAGGAGCATTACAAGGACTATGGCGAGCGCCAGGTGGTGCGCTTCCTGATCGGCGACGAGCGCAACTCCGGCTCCATCCTCTCGGCCCTGGGCGCGGCGCGCGAGAACTGCCGCACCATCCGCGACTTCGTGCCGCGCGAGTCCTGGGAGCTGCTCAACGAGCTCTATCTCCATGCGCGCGACGACCTGTCCAAGGGGCTGACCAAGGGTGGGCGCCATGCCTATCTCAAGCGTCTCGTCCAGGGCATACAGACCATGACCGGCATGCTCTCCGGGACCATGCTGCACGATCAGGGCTACGACTTCCTGCACCTGGGGCGTTTCATCGAGCGCGCCGACATGACCACGCGCCTCATCGACGTGCGCTCGGCCAATCTGCTGCCCGAGGAGACCACGGAACTGCGGCCGTTCGAAACCATCCAGTGGATCAGCGTGCTCAAGTCGCTCACCGGCTATCAGGCCTATCGGCGCAGTGAACAGGTGCGGGTGCAGCGCGATCCGGTGCTGCGCTTCCTGCTCCAGCATCCGGCCTTTCCGCGCTCGGTCGGCTACTGTCTGGAGTCGCTGCGCAAGAGCCTGGAGAAGCTGCCGCGCAACGAGTCGACGCTGCGCGTCACCGGGCGGCTCAAGCGCACCCTGGAGGGCGTGGCGCCCGAGCGGTTGGATCAGCGTCAGCTTCACGCCTTTCTCGACGAGTTCCAGATCGGCATCGGCGAGCTGCATGGCGAGATCGCCCGTACCTGGTTTCCGCCGGTGCCCGAGCTGGAATCCCAATCCCAGTCGCAATCACAAGTACAAACGACGGCCAAGACCGACGACAAAGAGGAGGGAGGATGATGAATGTCGCTTCACTGCCCGCGATCCTGCTGACCCTGGCCGGCTGGACACTGACCGCCCTGAGTGCGGCGGCCATGCTCTCCGGTCCCTATGACGGACGCACCTGTCAGACCGACTGCGTCCAGACGCTGTTCTTCTCCGGCATGGCGACCGGCGTCCTGGGGCTGATCCTGGGCATCGTCGGCCTGCGTTTCGCCACCGGGCGCCGGCTCAGTCAGGTCTCGCTGTGGCTCGCCGGGCCGCTGTGCGCCATCTTCGCCGCGCTCTTTCTGATCGGCAATCTGGCCTGAGTCAACCCGACGCCAGATCGCGCAGACTCAGATCCTTCAGGCTCTCGGCCAGGGCCGTCTCGATTCGGGACTCGATCGCGGCGATCGCCGGCTCGACCGGTCGATCGGCCGCGACCACCCGATGCTCGCCCCACTGACGCACCCGCTCCAGGATGTCCAGCACCGCGATGTCCTCGGGCGGGCGTGTCAGCACATAGCCGGCCGGTTCCACGGCCGTGCGCACGATATAGCCGGCCTGCTCCAGCAGATCCAGTGTCGTCTGGATGGTGCGTGCCGGCTGGCGCGCGGCCTTGGCCAGGGTCTCGCGATCCAGCGGCGGTTCGGCGGCCAGATGCGCGCACGCGATACGGGCGGCGATGCTCAGGGCCAGACGTTCGCGCTGGCGCGGACTCGGCTCCGGCTCGCGCTCGGGTGAGTCGAGCAGTTCCGGGTGCTGATGGTAGAAGGCGAGGCTGCTGCCGACGAGCAGGATCAGCCACCCGAGATAGATCCAGATCATCAGCAGGATCAGGATCGCCAGACTCGAATAGATGGCGGTGTACTGGGTCGAGCCGGCCATGAAGCGGCCGAATAGCGAACCGACCAGCTCCCAGAGCACCCCCGCAACCAGACCGCCGATCACGGCCGAGATCAGCTGGACCCGGGTGTTGGGTACGAAGCGATAGACAAAGGCGAAGGTCGCCGAGATCATCAGGTAGGGGGCAAGCAGGCGTACGCTCTCCATCAACCAGCCTACCGGCTGATAATCCAGGAGCGCACGCACCAGCGGATTGCCGCCGAGCGAGGCCGAGACGCCGACGGCCGAGAAGAACAGCACCGGCCCGATGGTCAGCACGCTCAGATACTGGGTGAAGCGTTGGGCGAACGGGCGAACCTCATCGACGCGCCAGACATGGTTGAAGGACTGCTCGATTTTCTGGATCAGCGACACCACGGTGTAGAACAGCATCCCCACGCCCAGCGCCCCGAGCACCCCGACCTGCATCCGGTCGACGAAGCCGATGAGCTGCTGTGTGATCTCCACGCCCGATTCGCCGAGCGGTTCGAGCGCGTTGGCCAGCAGCGGCTCGATCTGGTTGTGCACGCCGAAGCCCTTGAGCACCGAGAAGCTGACCGCCAGGAGCGGCACCAGCGAGAGCAGCGTGGTGTAGACCAGGCTCATGGCATAGAGCGTCAGGTTCCCCTGGGTCAGATCGCGCGCCACGGCATGGACGAGCCGTCCGAGCCGGATGGCCAGTGCCTGCGGGCGCGGCAGTTGGCGCGGATCCTGACCCCATAGCAGGGCTTCGAGGCGGGTCTGAAGGCTGGGGTTCGGCGTCATCGTGTGCGGCCTGACGGATCGATGCTTGGATTCCATCGGTCCAGCCTAATCAGAGTCTTGGGCCATTTCAAATGCCGGGGCCGTTCGGCTGCGGATCATTTGCGCCGCCGCCCTGAGCTGACCCGACCCAAGTCACGGATCTGGCGAGGCTTTCCGCGACCGCTTGTCAGACACCGATCCCAAACCCGTTTTCGATGGATTTTTCCGTTTCGGACAGGTGCGGGTCTGGCCGTTAGACTAGCGTCCCCCGTTCGGGGTCGCCCCCTTCTCAGCCGCCGCACAGGACTCCCGTGGACCCAACCTTCGTACATCTGCATCTGCATTCCGAGTATTCGCTGGTCGATGGGCTGGTGCGCATCAAGCCGCTGGTCAAGACAGTCGCGGCGGCCGGGATGCCGGCGGTCGCCGTCACCGATCAGGGCAATCTGTTCTCGCTGGTGCGCTTCTACAAGGCCGCCGTGGGCGCCGGGGTCAAGCCGATCGCGGGTGCCGATCTCTGGGTGCGCAATCCCGAGGACGCCAATCATCCGCATCGTCTGGTGCTGCTGGCGCAGGACGAGCGCGACTGGATTCTGGAGGCGCATCAGGGGTTGATCGCGCTCTCGGGCGGGCCGCGCGGTGACGTGGCCGAAGCGCTGCTCAAGGGGCGGGACGCGATCGCCGAGCAGCGGCTCGATGCCTGGCTGTCGGTGTTCGAGGATCGCTATTACCTGGAGCTGATGCGCACCGGGCGCGCGCTGGAAGGCGAGCTGATCGAGTCGAGCGTGGATCTGGCGATCCGGCGCGGCGTGCCCGTGGTGGCGACCAATGACGTGCGCTTTCTGGCCTCCGGCGACTTCGAGGCCCACGAGGCGCGCGTCTGCATCCATCAGGGCCGCACGCTCGACGACCCGCGCCGCCCGCGCGACTACAGCGAGGAGCAGTATCTGCGCACCCCGGCCGAAATGGCCGAGCTGTTCGCCGATCTGCCCGAGGCGCTGGAGAACACGGTCGAGATCGCCAAGCGCTGTAACCTGGAGCTGAAGCTCGGCAAGAACTATCTACCGGTGTTCCCGGTGCCCGAGGGCATGACCACCGACAGCTTCTTCGCCGAGCAGTCGCGCCGGGGGCTGGAATGGCGTCTGGAGCGGATTCTCGATCGCGCCGCGCCGGATTATGCCGAGCGGCGCCGGGTCTACGAGGAGCGGCTCGAAACCGAGCTCGCCGTCATCATCCAGATGGGCTTTCCCGGCTACTTCCTGATCGTGGCCGACTTCATCCAGTGGGCCAAGGACAACGGCATCCCGGTCGGGCCGGGGCGCGGCTCGGGTGCCGGCTCGCTGGTCGCCTATGCGCTCAAGATCACGGATCTCGATCCGATCGAGCATGAACTGCTGTTCGAGCGTTTTCTGAACCCCGAGCGCGTGTCCATGCCCGACTTCGATATCGACTTCTGCATGGAGGGGCGCGATCGGGTCATCGACTATGTGGCGCGCAAATACGGGCGCGAGGCGGTGTCGCAGATCATCACCTTCGGCACCATGGCGGCCAAGGCGGTGGTGCGCGATGTCGGGCGCGTCATGGGGCATCCGTACGGCTTCGTCGACAAGATCGCCAAGATGGTGCCCTTCGAGCTGGGGATGACGCTCGATAAGGCGCTCAAGGAGAGCGAGGATCTCAAGCGCGCCTATGACCAAGACGAGGAGGTGCGGGCCATCCTCGACATGGCGCGCAAGCTGGAGGGGTTGACCCGCAATGCGGGCAAACACGCGGGCGGCGTGGTGATCGCGCCCACGGTGCTGACCGATTTCGCGCCGCTCTATTGCGAACCGGGCGGGGCGAATCTGGTCACGCAGTACGACAAGGACGATGTCGAGCAGGTCGGGTTGGTCAAGTTCGACTTCTTGGGGCTACGCACGCTGACCATCATCGACTGGGCGCTCAAGACCATCAATGCCGGGCGTGCGGCCAAGGGCGAACCGCCGCTCGACATCGAACGCATCGATCCGCGCGATCAGGAGGCGTTCGATCTGCTCAAGCGCTGCGAGACGACGGCGGTGTTCCAGCTCGAATCGCGCGGCATGAAGGAGCTGATCAAGAAGCTCCAGCCCGATTGCTTCGATGAGATCACGGCGCTGGTGGCGCTGTTCCGGCCAGGACCGCTGCAATCGGGCATGGTCGACGACTTCATCGAGCGCAAGCATGGACGTGCCGAGGTCGCCTATCCGCATCCGGACCTGGAGCCGATTCTCAAGCCCACTTACGGCATCATTCTGTATCAGGAGCAGGTGATGCAGATTGCGCAGGTGTTGGCGGGGTATTCGCTCGGTGGGGCGGACATTCTGCGTCGCTGTCTGGCCGGCTCGACTGAGGTCGTCGATGCCGCGACCGGGCGGCGGGTGACGCTGAGCGAGATCGCCGCCGCGCCCGAGGTCTGGATCGGACGCGAGGTGTTCGCGCTCGACCTGAAGACTCAGAAGATCGTGCATCAGCCGATCGACGCTGTTTATCACAATGGCGTGCAGGAGGTCTTCGAGGTCACGACCCGCACCGGACGCCGCATTCAGGCCACAGCGACGCATCTGTTCTATACGCTCATGGGGTGGAAGCCGCTGGGGGCCTTTCAGCCGGGTGATCGGATCGGGTTGGCTGGGACGCTGCCGATCGAGCATGGCTGCGGGATTACGGATGCTCAGATCAAACTCACGGCTTATCTATTGGGCGATGGACATCTTTCGATCAAGCATCCAGCGAACTGTTATTTCTGCAATAGCGATCCGGCGCTGATCGCCGATTTCAACCGCTGTGTGACCGAACTG
>ERZ1673962.930-NODE-930-length-16531-cov-3.921644_pt1 | contig 16531 bp, 12 predicted proteins | sample MGYA00580188_ERZ1673962 | MGnify/ENA primary metagenome ERZ1673962 (study PRJEB41334, sample SAMN05608104) | rock metagenome | biome: terrestrial subsurface; feature: shale formation; material: shale | place: USA: Pennsylvania ... | reverse complement strand
CCGAAGCACCTGGGCCAGGCGGGCACGTTCGATATCGACACGCTCGTCGGTGGCAGCAGACGCTCCAGTTGATCGATGATTCGGTCCAGTCGGTCGGTCAAAGCGGGGGTGAGTGTCATCTCTAGGTATCCGAACTGATTGCACAGTGATTCAGGGTGCCAAGGCAAAGACAGCCTGCGCGGCTACGTCGTGGGAGGCCCGGCCCCGGCCGATACATGCTCACGCAAGGCGCGCGCGCTCGCCCCGTCGCTGTCCTCGATCAGGCGCTCGGGTGGTCCGGCCGCCAGTATCCGCCCGCCGTCGGCGCCCCCCTCGGGACCGAGATCCAGCAGCCAGTCGGATTCGGCGATCAGATCCAGATTGTGCTCGATGACCAGTACCGAATGTCCGGCATCGACCAGGCGATGCAGCACCGCGATCAGGCGTTCGACATCGGCCATGTGCAGCCCGACCGTCGGCTCGTCGAGCACGTAGAGCGTCGGGCGACTGGTGAGGCCATCCGTGCCGGGACGCGCCTTGGCCAGTTCCGTCACCAGCTTGATCCGCTGCGCCTCGCCGCCCGACAGGGTCGGACTCGGTTGACCCAGGGTCAGATAGCCGAGACCGACATCTTGCAGCAGCCGCAACGGATGGGCAATGGCCGGATGGTTGGCGAACACCTCGACGGCAGCATCGATACCGAGCGCCAGCACCTGACCGATGTCCAGTCCACGATAGCGGATCTCGCGCGTCTCGCGGTCGAAGCGGCTGCCGCCGCAGACCTCGCAGGTCAGACGCACGTCGGGCAGAAAGCTCATCTCCAGCTTGCGCAGACCCTGGCCCTCGCAGGCCGGGCAGCGTCCGGCGCCGGTGTTGAAGGAAAAGCGCGCCGGCGTCCAGCCGAGCAGACGTGACTCGGGCGTGGCGGCGAACAGCTTGCGCACCGCGTCCCAGAAGCCGACATAGGTCGCCGGACAGGAACGGGGCGTCTTGCCGATCGGGGTCTGGTCGACCTCCAGCACGCGACTGAGCGTCTGCCAGCCGTCGAGCGCGCGGCAGCCGACGAGATCGGTGCGCTGGGCGCGGCGCCGGGTCGTCGGGCGGTCGCCGGCCAGGAGTGACTTCAGGCTCCCGACCAGCACCTCGCGCACCAGCGTCGACTTGCCCGAGCCGGACACGCCGGTCACACACACCAGCCGCCCGAGCGGCAGGCGCACGTCGAGATCCCGGAGATTGTTGAGATTGGCCCCGCTGATTTGCAGCCAGTCGGTCTGATCGTCGACCGGGCGCGGCGGACGCGAGCGCCCGCGCGGGCGACCGAGAAAGCGTCCGGTGATCGACTCCGGGTTGGCGATCAGCTCGTCCGCCGTGCCCTGCGCGACGATCGCGCCGCCCTGGATGCCGGCGCCCGGCCCCAGATCGATCACATGCTCGGCGCGGCGGATGGTCTCCTCGTCGTGCTCGACCACGATCACGGTGTTGCCCTTGCCCTCCAGTCGGCTCAGGGTGTCGAGCAGTCGCTGGTTGTCGCGTGGGTGCAAACCGATGGTCGGCTCGTCGAGCACATAGCAGACACCGCGCAGATTCGACCCAAGCTGAGCGGCGAGCCGGATACGCTGGGCCTCGCCGCCCGAGAGCGTCGGCGCGGCGCGGTCGAGCGAGAGATAGCCCAGCCCGACCTCGGCCAGGAACCCCAGCCGCTCGCGTACCTCGGCGATCAGGTCGCGGGCGATGGCCTGTTCGCGCGCGTGGAGCCGGAGCGTGTCGAGCCAAGCGGCGGCGGCTTCGACCGTCAGGGCCGAGAGTTCGGCGATCGAGTGTTCACGAAAGCGCACCGCCAGCGCCTCGGGACGCAGACGCGCACCCCGGCAGGTCGGGCAGGGTTCGCGGGTCGTGCCGTCCGACTGTTCGAGCCACTGGGATTCCTCGCCGGTCTGTTCGACATCGAATCCGGGCAGCTTCAGGCCGGTGCCGAGACAGTCCGGGCACCAGCCGTGCGGCGAGTTGTAGCTGAACAGGCGTGGATCGGGTTCGGGGAAGGCGCGTCCACAGGCGTGACAGGCACGCTCGGTGGAGTAGGGCGTCTCGGTGTCCCAGGTTTCGCCGACCAGACGTACCACGCGAACCTGACCCTTGCCGAACTCCAGCGCCTGATCGAGCCGTTCGCGCAGTTCGGATTCCGCTTCGGGCGTGATCGCGATCGGGCCGAGCGGCAGGTCGATGGAGTGCTCGCGGAAGCGGTCGAGCGTCGGCCAGCGCGCCGTCTCCACCAGCTCGCCATCGACGCGCAGGAGCGGGAACCCCAGACGCTCGAACCGCGCCGCCAGATCCTTGTACAGCCCCTTGCGCCCACTGACCAACGGGGCCAGGAGCATGACCTGCTGGCCGGCCCGGTCGCGCTGGAGCCGGCTCAGGATCGTCTCGCGCGTCATCGGCTCGATCGGGACGGCGCAGTCCGGGCAGTGCTGGATGCCGAGCTTGACGTAGAGCAGACGCAGGTAGTGATGGATCTCGGTCAGGGTGCCGACCGTGCTCTTGGCCCCGCCGCGACTGGTGCGCTGTTCGATGGCCACGGTCGGCGGCAGTCCGAGCACGGCATCGACATCGGCGCGCGCCGCCGGCTGGACGAACTGGCGCGCATAGGCGTTGAGCGATTCCAGATAGCGCCGCTGGCCCTCGGCGAACAGGATGTCGAACGCGAGCGTGCTCTTGCCGCTGCCCGAGACGCCGGTGATGACCGTGAGTCGCTCGCGCGGGATCGATAGCGTCAGATTTTTCAGGTTGTGCTCGCGTGCCTGCCGAACCTCGATGCTGGTTCGGGAGGCGTGGAGTGCCGGGGTCTCCGGTCCCTGAGGTAGCCTGGACGCATACTGGCCCGGGCCGTCGCCGATGCCGGATGACTCGGCACGATACGCCCGCAGCGCCCGCCCCGTATGACTGCCCGGATGCTCGACGACCTGATCCGGCGTCCCTGCACAGACGAGTTCACCGCCCCACTCGCCCCCTTCCGGCCCCAGATCGATCAGCCAGTCGGCGGCGTCGATGACGTCGAGGTTGTGCTCGATCACCACCAGCGAGTGCCCCTGATCGATCAGATGGCGGAATGCCTGGAGCAGCACCGCGATATCGGCGAAATGCAGCCCGGTGGTCGGCTCGTCGAGCAGGAACAGCAATCCACCGTCGCGGGCCTTGTGACGTGCCGACTTGGCCAGATGACCGGCGAGCTTGAGCCGCTGCGCCTCACCGCCCGAGAGCGTCGGCACCGGCTGGCCGAGCCGCAGATAGCCGAGTCCGACCGCCTGCAACGGCTCCAGGGCGCGTTTCAGTTGCGCATCGTCGGCGAAGACCTCGAGCGCTTCGGTGACGGTCATCTCCAGCACATCGGCGATTGAGTACAGAGATTCACCGTCCCCGCCGATCCGAACCTCCAGCAGACTGTCGCGATAGCGCCGCCCGTTGCACTCGGGACAGCGCAGATAGACATCGGCCAGGAACTGCATCTCCAGATGCTCGAAGCCGTTGCCGCCGCAGGTCGGACAGCGCCCGTTGCCGCTGTTGAAGCTGAAACTGCCGGCCGTGTAGCCGCGTTCCCTGGCCAGCGGCGATTCGGCGAACCGCTTGCGGATGACATCGAAGGCGCCGACATAGCTCGCCGGATTGGAGCGCGAGGTCCGCCCGATGCTCGACTGATCGAGCAGCAGCACATCGGCGATCCGCTCATGCCCCTCGATCGACTCGTGCGCGCCGGGCGTCTCGTCTGGGTGCCCCTTGAGCTGACAGAGCGCGCGATAGAGCACCTCATGCACCAGGGTCGACTTGCCCGAACCCGAGACGCCGGTGATGACCACCAGACGGTCGAGCGGGATGGCGACATCCAGCTCCTTGAGGTTGTGTGCCCGCGCCCCGCGTACCCGCAGCCAGCGCGCCGGATCGTCCGGCGGCGGGTGCGACCGGCGGGGCGGGGCGACCTGGGGCCGACCGGCCAGATAGCCGCCGGTCAGCGATTCGGGCGCATCGAGCAATTCGCGCGGCGTGCCCTGGAAGACGATCCGTCCGCCATGCTCTCCGGGGCCGGGACCGATGTCGATGATCCGATCGGCGGCGCGCATCACCTGTGGATCGTGCTCGACCACCACCAGCGAGTTGCCCCGGTCGCGCAGACGCTGGAGCACCGAGACCACGCGGTCCATGTCGCGCGGATGCAGCCCGATGCTCGGCTCGTCCAGGACGAAGAGGGTGTTGACCAGCGCCGTACCGAGCGCGGTGGTCAGATTGATCCGCTGCACCTCGCCGCCCGAGAGTGTGCGCGACTGCCGGTCCAGGGTCAGATAGCCGAGTCCGACCTCGCACAGATAGCCGAGTCGGGCGCGGATCTCGCCAAGAAGCTGGTCGAGCGCCTGATCCAGCGCCCCATCGAGATGGAGTGCATCGAAAAACTCACGACAGCGACTGAGCGGCAGACACAGCAGATCGTGCAGATTCAGGCCCGGCAGCATCGCCCAGGCATCATCGCGCATCCGTGTGCGTGCATGGCGGAAACGCTGGGACGGTTCCAGGATTCTTTCGGCCAATGCCTGATCGCCGAGCCGCCAGTCGAGCGCCGCGTCCTTGAGCCGCGCTCCCCGGCAACTCGGACAGAGGTCATAGCTGCGATAGCGCGACAGCAGCACCCGCACATGCATCTTGTAGCTGCGTCCCTCCAGCCAGTCGAAGAAGCGGCGCAGTCCATACCAGACGCCGGCCTCCCAGTCACCGTCGCCTTCGATGATCCAGGCGCGGTCGTTGTCGGTCAGATCGCGCCAGGGCACATCGGTCGGCAGGCCGCGCTGGTGCGCAAACCGGATCAGATCCTCCTGAACTTCGGCATAGCTGTCGGACTGGATCGGCTTGATCGCCCCGTCGAGCAGCGACTTGGACGGGTCCGGGATCACCAGCCCCCAGTCGATGCCGATGGTGCGCCCGAAGCCGCGACAGGTCTCGCAGGCGCCCAGCGGCGAGTTGAACGAGAACAGATTGGGCGTCGGCTCCTGATAGGCGATGTCGCAGTGCGCGCAATGCAGATCGCTCGAAAAGCGCCAGGGGTCGAGCGCCGCGCCCTCGGCATCGACCGGATGCACCCGCACCCGGCCATGCCCTCGGACGAGCGCCGTCTCCAGCGCCTCGATGGCACGGCCGCGATTCTCCGGAGTGACGCGCAGACGGTCCTGGATGACCGCGATTCCGTCCGGCCCTTCGCTCAACAGCCGCACATAGCCCTGCTGCGCCAGCATCGACTTGACCGCCTCGACCCCAAGCGCCTCGGGCACGGCCACGTCGAAGACGATCAGCACGCGCGCGTCCAACGCCGAGGTTGCGAGCGACTCCCAGATCGACTCGGGCGTATCGCGCACGACCGGCCGTCCGCAGCCGTGACAGAACAGCCGCCCGGCCCGCGCGAACAGTAGCTTCAGATGATCGTTGAGCTCGGTCATGGTGCCGACCGTCGACCGCGAGGTGCGCACCGGATTGACCTGATCGATGGCGATCGCCGGCGGAATGCCCTCGATCCGATCGGCGGCCGGACGGTCCATCCGGTCGAGGAACTGACGCGCATAGGGCGAGAAGGTCTCGACATAGCGCCGCTGCCCCTCGGCATGCAGCGTATCGAACGCCAGCGACGACTTGCCCGACCCCGAGACCCCGGTGACGACGATCAGCTCGCCGAGCGGCAGGTCCAGATCCAGGTTCTTGAGGTTGTTCTGGCGCACACCGCGCAGACGGATGAAATCGGTCAAGGGAGGGCTCGGCGATTGTGGGCTTTCAGGTTCGGGAGCGATCGGGACGCTGGACACCACCGTCCCGACCCGGAGGGCTTGAAGACGCTATGTATGGTGCGTCACGTCGTGCTTCAAACGCTCAGGGGCTGCGTCAGGCGCTCCAGCTCGGCCAGATGCGCAAATGCGTGCAGGCGATCCGCGCCGCACATCTCCAGACTGGGCTTGAGCGAGCCGCAGACGCGCGGCCGCTCGGGTCGGCCGAAGAGCCGACAGGTCAGATCCGGGTTCAGCTGCACGCAGGCGACATCGGCCGGCTTGCCGTGGGGCATGCCGGGGATGGGACTGGTGATCGAGGCGGCGATGCAGCAGGCGGCGCAGCCGGGGCGGCAGGTGACGGTATCGGTGTCCAACTCAGTGTCCGTGCCCCGCCGCGTTGGCGTCGAGGCGTGTTCCGATCCGCTGTCCGAGTCGGACCACATCCCCCGGTGTCAGACCGGCTTCCCACTCGGCCTGACCCGGCGGCAGGAGCAGGATCACGGTCGAGCCGAGGTTGAAGCGTCCCATCTCCGCGCCGCGCTCCAGACGGATGCATTGCTCGTCGACCTCATAATCCCAGCGTTGCGGCTCCAGGCCCGAATGCGGCGGCGTGACCTCGCCGGCCCAGACGGTTTCGATGCCGCCGACGAAGATGGCGCCGACCAGGATCATCGCGACCGGACCGATCTCCGTCTCGAAGCGACAGACCAGACGCTCGTTGCGCGCAAACAGGTTGGGCACACCCGCCGCTGTGACGGCATTGACGCTGAAGAGCTGGCCAGGGACATGGACCATCTGATCGAGCCGTCCGTCGAGCGGCATGTGGATGCGATGATAGTCGCGCGGTGAGAGATAGATGGTCGCAAAGCGCCCGCCCTCGAAGGGATGGAGTTCGCCGGGCGCGAGCGCGAGCAGCGACTCGACGCTGTAGTCGCGTCCCTTGGCCTGGATCAGCCGGCCGGATTCGATGGGGCCGATCTGGCTGATGGCGCCGTCGACCGGGCAGAGAATGGCGGCTGGGTCCGGATCGAGCGGACGGGCGTCGGGCCGCAGTGCGCGGGTGAAGAAGGCGTTGAAGCTCGGATAGGCGTCCAGGTCCGGCTCCCGCGCCAGACTCATGTCGATGCGATACGTCCGCGCGAACCGGCGGATGATCAGGCGCTTGAGTGGCGGCCACTGGAGGCGCGCCAGCCGGTACATGCGCTCGGACAGCCAGCGCTGGGGGATGAGGTGTTGCAGGGCGATGAAGAGCCGGTTGGCGAGCGTGCGTGACATGCGGTTGTCCTGCCAGGGAAAAGCGTCTTTGAACCACAAAGGCACAAAGAGCGCAAAGAATTTTGGACGGGGCTGTTCGCGTCTTCCTGAGCGGCGTCAGGGACGGGCCTGGGTCGCGATCAGCGTTTCGATGTCCTCGGCCATCCCGGCGCCGCTCTCGGTCTCGGGCAGGATGGCGAGCAACCGGGCGTCCGGGCCGATGACGAAGAGCGCTGGAACGACTTCGCTCGTCAGTCCCAGGGCGTCGCGCAGTGGCGCGATCGACTCGGGCGGCCCGGCGAGCGGCCGCAGTGCCGGCGAGAGTCGGGCGAAGTCGCGCGCCGGCTCCAGGCGTTCGCTGGTCTGGATCAGGATCAACCGGAGCGAGGCGATCAGCGGCGGTCGATCGGCGAGCCGATTGCGGGTCTCGATCAGGCGTTGCGCGGCGCGCTGTCCCGACGCGTCGGCGAGATCACCGAACGCCAGCAGCGTCCAGCCCTCGACCAGATCCGCGCGCCCGACCGGCTGCCCGAAGGGGTCGCGGAGGCTGAATTCCGGGATCTCGCCCGGCGGCTGGATCAGGACGCCATGGATTCGGGCCGGCTCGGCATGGCCGAACTGCTGCTGGTTGCCCCATTGATAACCGAGCACGAAGAGCGCCATCGCCCCGAGTGCGAAGATCAGGCGAACACCGAGACCATGGCGATTGCGCAGAAACATGCCGCGCGGACCTCAAGCCGCCTGGTCGAGCACGGCGCGCGCCGCCGCGATGGCCGCGCCCGCGTCGGCGCGATAGCCCATGGCGTCCAGCTCGCTGGCCATGGCGCCCAGACAGAGCAGGATGTTGGCCGGACGACTGCTGTAGCCCATGAGTCCGATGCGCCAGACCTTGCCGGCCAGATCGCCGAGTCCGGCGCCCAGCTCCAGGTTGTAGCGCGACAGCAGGCGTGCACGCAGGGCCGCCTCGTCGATGCCGGCCGGGACGGCGACGCTGTTGAGCTGGGGCAGACGCTCGGACTCGGGCACGATCAGTTCCAGTCCCAGGGTCTCCAGTCCGGCGCGCAGGGCCAGATGATGATGGGCGTGACGCTTCCAGGCCGCCTCGACGCCTTCTTCGGCCAGCATCACCAGCGACTCGTGCAGGGCGTAGAGGGCGTTGACCGGCGCGGTGTGGTGATAGCTGCGCTTCTGCTCGCCGCTCCAGTAGCCCATGACCAGATTCAGATCCAGGAACCAGCTCCGGACCTTGGTCCGGCGCGCGCGGATCTTGTCCAGGGCGCGTTCATTGAAGGTCACGGGGGCCAGTCCGGGCACGCAGGACAGACATTTCTGCGAGCCGGAATAGACCGCGTCCAGTTCCCAGGCGTCGACCTCCAGCGGCGAGCCGCCGAGCGCGGTCACGGCATCGACGATGGTCAGACAGTCGTGACGGCGGGCGATCTCGGCCAGGGCGCGTGCGTCGGACTGGACGCCGGTGCTGGTCTCGGCCTGGACGAAGGCGAGCAGGCGGGCGTTGGGATGGCGCGCGAGGGTGTCGGCGACCTGATCGGGATCGACGGCGCGGCCCCAGGTGCCCTGGACGACGATGGGCACGCCGCCGGCGCGCTCGACGTTTTCCTTCATACGGCCGCCGAAGACGCCGTTGATGCAGACCACCACCTCGTCGCCCGGCTCGACCAGATTGACGAAGCAGGTCTCCATGCCCGCCGAGCCGGGGGCCGAGACCGGCATGGTGAAGGCGTTTTGGGTGCGGAAGGCGGTGCGCAGCAGGTCTTTGACCTCGTCCATCATGCCGACGAAGGCCGGGTCGAGATGCCCGATGGTCGGTCGGGCGAGGGCGGCGAGCACGCGCGGGTGGACGTCGGCCGGGCCTGGACCCATGAGGGTGCGAACGGGAGGATTGAAGGAGCGAATGGTCATCGGCGGTACCCCAAGAATCGATCGACTGGCCGGCGAGTATAAACGCGATCCGCGTTCGGAGAGGAGAGGCGGGCCGGTTTCGCGCTCTGGCTTGGGGGCGACGGCGCACTCACCCGATCCGCGCCGGTCGTCCCAGCCATCCAGTGAGCAGCGCCGGCCCGAGCAGCCCGCCGACCAGCACGGGTCCGAATGGCTGATCGAGTTCGAGCGCGGCGACGAAGGCCAGCAGATAGCCGACCACGCCGGTCAGACTGGCCCCAATGAGCGTCCAGCGCCAGCTCGGAGCCAATCGGAACGCGATCCAGGCCGGAACCAGCACCAGCGCAAAAGTCCCCATCAGCCCCAGCGTCAGGGTACCAATGGCCAGCCCGCCCGCCGTCAGCAGATCCAGACCCAGATGCCAGCGCCAGGCCGCAAGCCGGTTGGCCGTCTCGTAGCGTGGAAAGAAGCGCGCACGCAGCACCGGCCGCATGAGTCGCGGCAGATACCGGATGCAGAGCGCCAACAGCAGCAGACCGGCCGCCAGCTCGGCGATCCCGGCGAAATAGAGCTGCCCCTCGACCAGTGATCGGGCCAGTTGCTCACCGAGCGCGGTATTGGCGCCGATCAGCAGCGTCGCCGACCAGCCGGCCAGGATCATGAAGGCATAGGCGATATTGCCACGCGCGGCGAGGAACGTCTTGATCGCCCCGCCGCCGAGCGCCCCCAGGGTCGCCCCGATCAACGCCGGCACACCGAGCACCTGACCGAGCAGCGCGCTCGCCGAAGCCAGATGCGCCAACCCGAGGGCGGCCAGCCATTCATCACGCAGCATCGCCAGCGCGCCCAGCACCGGCAGCAGCCCGGCGAGCAGCAGCCCGGTCAGCAGCGGCAACTGGAACAGCGGATCGAACAGCATCTCGCTCATGACTCTGGCCCCCGAGCCGTCCGTACCTCGACGAGGCCCGTGTCACGTGCTTCGAACAGACGCGAACAGACGCGCTCCAGAAAGTCGTGATCATGGCTGACGATCAGCACCCCGCGCCCGTCGCGCTCCCGCCCCAGGATCTCGATCAACGCGGCGCGATTGGCCGGATCGAGATTGTTGGTCGGCTCGTCGAGCAAGATCAGATCGGCGCCGGTCGCGAGCGCCGACCAGACCCAGAGCAGCTGATACTGACCGCCGCTCAGCCGGTCGATGCGCCGTTTCAGAAGCGGTGCGAGCACGTCCGGCAGCCTCCCTGGCCGCTCCGGCTCCTCGGGTCGGGCACCCGCCGCCCGCAGCAGCTCGCGTCCGGTCACAGGCATGGCCGGGAGCCGCACCGGCTGCTGATCCAGATGCGCCAGCGTGGCGCCGGACTCAAGTTCGATACAGCCCGAAAAGACCCGCGCCGACCGGCCGATGGCCTTGAGCAGCGTCGACTTGCCCGTGCCGTTCGGTCCCCAGAGTCCCAGCACCTCGCCGCGCGCGAGCCTCAGCGACACCGGCCCGACCACCGGTCGCGCATAGCCGGCGACCAGGGCATCGAGCTGTAACAGGGGGCGAGGGTCAGACGCACACATGGGCAGCGTTCAGCCGGCTTGAGGGTCGGGTGAAGGGGGCGAATTCGGCACAGGCTCGACGCTCGGACTCAGGGCCGAGCCGCCGCGATGGCCTCGACCCAGCGCTCGATATGCTCCAGATAGCCGGTGCCGTCGGCCTCCAGCGGCGGCGCCAGCGGCAGACGCTCCAGACGCCAGCCCAGATCGCGCGCCAGCTTCGCCGGCGCCTGGGGTGACTGATAGGGCGCCTGGATCACCACGCCGGCGCGCCCCTTGAGTTTGGTCGTCAGGTCGAGCAGATCCTGTCCGCTCGGCGGCACGCCCGGCGTCGATTCGATGGTTCCGAGCAGCGGCACACCGAAGCGGTCGAGCAGATAGATCGCGTCGCGATGATAGAGCAGTACGCCCGGCGCCCCGGCCAGCCGTGCGCGCCAGTCAGCGACACGCTGCTCGACCGCCTGGGCGAAGACGGCAGCACCGTTTCGATAGATCTCGGCTCCCGCCGGATCGAGCCGCGCCAGCCGCTCGGCCAGGGCAGCGGCAATGCGTGCCATGCGCACCGGATCCAGATCGACATGCGGATTGCCGACCGGATGCACGTCGCCGAGCGCGCGGTTGGCCGGCCCGCCGACGTCGAGCAGTTCGACCTGGGCGGCGGCCTCGAAATAGCCGTCCCGGCCCGGCTGGATCGCCGGATTGGCCGCGCCGGCGATGGCCGCCGGCAGCCAGCCGATCTCCAGCTCCGCGCCGATGGCCACCACCAGATCGGCGTCCCGCAACGCACGCATCATGCTCGGCTTGGCCTGGAGCTGGTGCAGGTCGCGCTCGGGGCCGGCGAGGATGGTCGGCTCCAGACGCTCACCGGCGACGGCACGCACCAGCGCCCCCAGGCTCGGACTGGTCGCGACCACGTCGAGCGGCGCGGCCGGTGCGCTCCCCATCAGGAACAGGCCGACGAGGACAGTCAAAAAACGGAATGGCATGATCGGATGCTCCAGTCTTCGCGGTCTAGAACGCATGAGCGCCGTGGCTGCCCAGGCTCATCAGGAATTGCAGATAAAAGGCGTCGAAGCGCTCACGCTCGTTCTCCGCGACCAGGATGTCGTTGCGCGCATATTGGGCGCGCAGTTGCGAGAACTCCGACAGCTTCCAGGTCAGATTCAGACTCCAGCGATTCGAGGAACCATAGTCGAGATGCGCGTCTCCACTGACTTCATTGGTCAGGCCGAGCACGTCATAGCGTACCCCGGCCGTCCAGCGCGGCGCGAAGCCATAGAGCGCCTGCGCATAGAAGCCGTCGGTGGTGAAGGTGCGCCGCGAACCGATGATCTCGGGATGCGGGCTGGATTGGATGTCGAGATCCTTGATCGAGCGCAGATACTCGGTCTGGAACTTGAAGTCGCCCTGACCCTGAGGGCCTGAGCTGTCGTATTTGTAGACCAGATCCACGCCCCAGAGATCGGCCTCGCCCGCCAGGGCGTTCTCGTGGATCTCATCCTCGCCGTCATGGGTATGCGTATGGACTTCCTGATGCTGGGTGTTGCGCGCATAGGAGACGCCGACTTGCAGCGCGTGATCCAGACCCAGGTCCGGGGCGACTTTGGCGAAGAGCGTCCAGAGTCGCGGGCCGTCCTCGGTCGCGTCCAGTCCCAACCGTTCTTGATCCTCATCACTGAGTGTGGCGCCGAAGCGTTCTTGATCACCCTGGAGCGCCTCGACCCCGAGCAGGGTATAGACCGGAAGCTCCGGCAGCCAGGTGAGCTGGACGCCCGTGTCCTGGAGACCGTGATCGCCGAGCAGGTTCAGATAGGCCAGGTTCTGATCGACGAAGTCCCAGGCATGCGGATGCTGCTTGTTGGCGTAGCCGAAGTCGCTCAGGAACTTGCCGGCCTTGACGCGCAGCCCGTAGGGCAGGGCGCGCGTCTGCAACCAGGCTTCCTCCAGATGGACATCGCCCTCGTCCATGACGGCGAGATAGGCGGCGGCGTCGAAATAGGGATCGACCGTGGCGCTGAAGGACAGTTCGGCCTCGCTGAAGTTGAAGCCGTTGTTCAGCCCGCCGTGACTGTGGCCGTGATCCGCGTCCTGTGCGTGATCGTGGTCATGATCATGCGCCGAACCGCCCGAGGGTTGCAGCGCCTGACCGACCAGCGCCGCGCCCGAGCCGTCGATGCCATCGTTGTAATAGTTGCCGTTGAGGATCACCGAGATCTGCGGATTGAAGGCCGCGCCCGAACTGAGCGCGCCCCGGAAGTCGGGGAGGCGCGATGCGGTGGCGGCCGGTGCGGAGGCGCCCGCGCTCGGAGCGCGCATCGGCTGGGAGATCGCCGGATCGGTCGCGGCTGGAGTAGCCGGTGCAGGCGCACGCGCCGACCGGCGCTCGGCCTGGACAAGCCGATCCTCCAGATCCTGGATGCGGCGCTCGTATTGAGTGCGCATCTGTTCGAGCATGGATCTGAGTTCGGCGATTTCAGCCGTACTGGACGCCTGAACAGCAGCGGCCGGTACGGTCAGGGCCGTGGCCAGACCAGCGGCCAGGATCGATGGGCGCATGAATGGAACTCCTGCCTGGATGGATGTCGGTCGAATGGGTATGCGCAAATGTTATGAAATAACATTTTTAGAGACAACCTGATTCCTCGAAACACCCGAACGATTTTCTGGCTTCCAACGGTATGGTCCTGGTTGACAGCGCCCGAATTCGGCTCTAATCTAATCGATAATAATTCTTATTTGATGGTTGTGCCCGATGGTCACGGCACGACTCCGGCCCCGCCCGGAACCCACCACGCCAGCCGCTCCATCCGCTCATCCGGAGCCGCCCGCCAGGTGCTTGCGATCAACCTGAGCCCACGGGAGAACCAGGCTATGCAACACCTTGACGTGCGTCCGTCCGCCGATTCGCTCGTCCATCTCGGATCCGATGTCCTGCGCGACCGATTGAGCGATCTCATCCGGCGCTATGCCCACCAGGCCACAGCCGATCTGGCCGAGGCGGTCGTCGCTCATATCGATGCGCTCTATCTGCGCCCGGATTTCCGGCTCGATCCGGCCGAGCAGTGTGCTTATCGACGCTTCGCCCGTCACTGGCACTGGCTCGCCGCGCGGCATGGGCAGGCGGCCGGCCGTGCCGAAGTCTGCCTTCAGGCTTGAAGACCAGCCCAATCCAGTCACGCCCGTTGTTCACATCGACGTTCGGAGTCCATCCATGTCCGCCCCGATCCTCAGCTCGACCCTCGCATTCCGTCCGCGTCAGGCCGACGCCTGGCTCGATCTCGAACCCTCCAGCCCAATGCGGCTGACCGGTCACTGGACCGAACTGCTCTGGGATCTCGCCTGTCTCGATCCGCTGTGGGTCGAGACCCGGCTGTCCGGAATCCGTCTGCGACAGCGGATGCAACTCCAGGCCATCCACATTGATGAGGGTATCGGCTTGGCCCGTGGCGAGAGCTTCGGGCTCCATGTCTTGCTCAACACCTGGCATGCGCTGGTGCAGCGACCCGAGTCGGTGGAGCGCCGTTTCCAGGACTTGGCGATCGAGGCGCGCGACCGCAGCGAACTGCTGAGTCTCTCGGTCGACGCGCAGGCCCATCCATTCGCGTTGCAAACCCTGCTCCGTGCCTACCGGATCGAGGAGGGGCGGGTGATGCCGCTGAGTCGACCAGGTGTCCGCCAGTCCGGTCTGAGCGCGCACATGCACACCCTGGCGCGCTGGCGTGAGCAGGGGCGTCAGGATGTGGAGATCGCCGATCTGGCCGAATGCTGCGGCTGGCTGAATCTGACTCCGGCGCGTCTGCGCGCTCAGGGCCGCGCGCGGCTGGCCGCTTCGGAATTGATTCCCTGCTTTCTGGAGACGGTCGCCAATCAGTCGCTCATGACGCGGGTGATGATGGGCACGGCCGGCGCGGTGCAACGCTTCGATGGCTGTTTACATACCTATCGCAAATGCGTGGATGGCTGGGTCGAGTTGTCAGGTGAGGGAGCGTGCCTGCGTCTCGATCCCGAGTCGATCGATAGTGCCTGGGTGGTGGAGCGTCTCGGGCCGGATGGCCGCCGTCATCAGCTCAGGCTCTACGACGAGTCGGGGCGTGCACTGTTGTTGATGGAGGATCTGGCGCCGGCGGGTGGGGCACCGAGTCCGATTTGGCGTCTGCTGGTCAATGCGCTGTTCTAAACCGCGACCGGCCTGCCACGACACATGATCCGGCATGTTCAAGAAGCCGTGTCACACTCACACGAGGCGATCTGTTGCACCACCGTCGTGCGCAGGGCGATCGCTCACCCCATAGAAGAGCGCAAACAGCACCGGCACCACGAACAGCGTCAACACCGTCGCAAAGCCGAGTCCGAACATGATGGTCACGGCCATCGGCTTGAAGAAGACATCGGCCAGCAGCGGCAGCATGCCAAGGATGGTGGTCAGGGCGGCCATGGTCACGGGGCGCACGCGGCTGACGGCGGCCTCGACGATGGCGGGCCGCCAGTCCTCGCCTTCTTCCTCGCGCAGGCGCTTGATCTCCTCGACCAGCACGATGCCGTTCTTGAGCTGCATGCCGATGAGGCTGATGAGCGCCAGCAGAGCCATGAAGCTGAATGGCGCTCCGGTCGAGAGCAGTCCGACGGTGACGCCGATCAGCGACAGCGGCACGGTGATCCACACCACCAGCGTCTGCTTGGCCGAGCCGAACAGCAGCACGGTGAGCACGATCATGATCAGCACGCCGAGCGGGACGAAGGCGAACACGGCAACATTGGCCTCCTGCTGGGCCTCATATTCGCCGCCCCACTCCAGCGCGTAGCCGGGCGGTAGCGGTACCGCCTCGATCGCGTTGCGGACGCTGGCGTGGAGCTTCGAGGGCATGAGTCCTGGCGCCGGGTCGGCCTGCACCACCAGGGTCCGTTTACGGTCGCGACGCTTGATGAGCGCGTCCTCCCAGACCAGCTCGGCACCGAGCACCAACTGCCCAACGTTCACATAGGCCTGCTTCACCGGGCTGTAGACCAGGATGTCCTCCAGTTGCTCGACCCGATCGCGCTCGGTCTCGGGCGGGCGCATGACGATGGGGAGCAGCCGGCTGCCCCAGCGATAGAGACCGATGCGCACGCCGTCTGTGGTCATCGCCAGTGCCTGATCCAGGTTCTGGCGGGTGATGCCGAGCCGGCGCGCCTCAGCTTCGTTCAGAACGGGCTGATAGACCTTGGTCCGCTCGCGCCAGTCGTGCCGGACGTTGATGGTCCCTGGCTCGGCCTCAAGGATGGCGATGATCGCATCGGCCCGATCACGCAGCACCTCCGGGTCCGGGCCGATCAGGCGTGCTTCCAGCTTGGCCTTGGTACTGGGGCCGATCTCGAAGCGCTGAATGCGGGTGAAGGCCTGCGGATAACCTTCCCGAAGCCGACGGTCGAGGGCTTCGATCGTCGGCGCCACCGAGTCGAAGTCGTCGACCTCGACGATCAACTGGGCGTAGCTCGGATAGCTCAGCTCCGGGGCATAGGTGAGCATGAAACGCTCGGCGCCGCGGCCGATGGTGGCGGTCACATGGCGTACCGCCGGAAACGCCAGTAGCTCCGCCTCCAGCTGGGCGACATCGGCCTCCACGGCGCGGATGTCGCTGCCCTGGGGCAGCCAGTAGTCAACCATGAACATCGGCAGCGAGCTGGCCGGGAAGAAGGCGTTCTTGACCTGGCCAAAGCCCAGCACGGCGGCCAGCAGTGCGGCGATCATCAGGGCCATGGTTCCCCAGCGAAAACGCAGGCACAGACGCAGGATCTTGCGGTACAGCCGATAGAAAGCACCGGCGTAGGGGTCCGCCGGCGCGAACGCCTCGCCGTCTTTGGCCGCCGGTTGCTCGCGAAACATCAGTACGCTGAAGAACGGCGTCAGCGTGATGGCCAGCACCCAGCTCAGCAGCAGCGAGATCAGCAGCACCCAGAAGAGGCTGCCCGTGAACTCGCCGCTGACGTCCGGAGAGAGTCCGATCGGCGCAAAGGCCGTGATCGCAATCAGGGTGGCGCCCAGTAGCGGCCAGCGAGTGTGGCTCACAATCCGCATGGCGGCCTCGACT
>ERZ1673962.929-NODE-929-length-16556-cov-81.157990_pt1 | contig 16556 bp, 18 predicted proteins | sample MGYA00580188_ERZ1673962 | MGnify/ENA primary metagenome ERZ1673962 (study PRJEB41334, sample SAMN05608104) | rock metagenome | biome: terrestrial subsurface; feature: shale formation; material: shale | place: USA: Pennsylvania ... | reverse complement strand
GCTGGGTTTCACCGGACGAGGACCGCCGTGTTCGAGGGCAGGTCTACCACCTGCAGCCGATTCCGACACATCTGGAACTCGAACTGATCGACAATTGTTTTGAGAACAGCCTGATGGCTGCCGGAGAGCCCGAGCCAGGCACTGCGGTACGCGATGTGGAAGCTTTGCCGCTTAAGTCGTCAGCCAATACGGATTTGCAGTTGGAAGCGCTCCACAAGGAAATCCGCTTGGACTTTCTCACTTCAATGGGCGAGGCAGAGCGATTCAAACTGCTTCTGGACGAAATGCCGCATTTACGTGACAAGCTTGAAGGCGATTACCTGGAAGCCAGGGATCGCAGTTCTCGCCTCCTGGGGCATTTGCGCGCCATAGAAAAGACCCTCAAAACGCTCGCTGCACCATGATGAGCAGCTCGTTACGGAGCTGGCAGAACAGCTGCATCAATCGGGCGTTGGAGCACTTTACCGTCACGCCGCACTTCTTCTGCCAGGCAACGCCGGGAGCTGGAAAGACGCGCATGGCTGCCGAACTGGCCAGCCGACTGCTTGAGCAGGACAGAATTGATTTGGTGCTGTGCTTTGCGCCGTCCTGCCAGGTCGTGGAGGGTTTTCGTTCGACCTTTGCGGCTGTGCTAGGCAGGCGTCTCGACGGCCAGATAGGTGCCGTAGGCGCGGCTTATACCTATCAGGCTATGGAATACCGTGATGAGGGATTCTGGCAGCTGCTTGATGACTACCGGGTGTTCGTGGTCTTCGATGAGATCCACCATTGCGCCGGCCACGATCCGCTGCTCAGCAATGCCTGGGGGCAGCAGATACTGCATCGGATACAGGATCGGGCTGCCTTCACGTTGGCCCTGTCTGGCACGCCCTGGCGTTCGGACGACAAGGCCATCGCATTGGCTCGCTACTCTTCGCCCGAAGGGCATTTGATCTGTGATTACCGTTATGGCTTGAAAGATGCCATTGCCGACGACGTGTACCGATCACCTCGCATTGTGTTGCTCGACAATCAGAAGGTGAAACTTACGGAAGAGCTTGGCGCGGATAGCTCCGTGAGGCTGTTTCCCAGCATCGCCAAACTGTTGGGCGAGTCACCTGTCACCTATGAAGAACTGCTGCGTCATGACGAGGTGATTAATCCAATCCTCGACCTTGGTTGCAGCAAACTGAGCGAGCTACGCCAGATCAAGCCTGATGCCGCCGGATTGGTGGTGGCAACCGATATTGAACACGCTCAGCAAATAGCCCTGGCTCTAGAGGAAATGGGTGAAGAGTGCCGCATCGTGACCAACAAAACCCCGGATGCGCAGCAGGTGATCAATGCGTTTCGGAGCAGCGCCTGCCGCTGGATTATTGCCGTCGGAATGATCAGCGAAGGCACCGACATTCCACGCCTGCAAGTGTGCTGCTATCTCAGCCGTATCCGCACCGAACTGCATTACCGGCAAGTGCTGGGACGAGTGCTGCGGCGCACAGGTGAGTCCGACGACCAGGCATGGCTATTCATGTTGGCGGAGCCAACGCTTCAAGGCTTTGCGGAGCGAATTGCGGATGACTTGCCTGATGACCTGGCTGTTTTAAGCGATGCCCATATGCCTGGTTTAACCCCAGGCTCCCGGCCAGAGCCAATGGGGGCTTTAGGCCATGCCGAAAGTATCGGCGATGTAGGGTTTGGTGGTGCAGAACCTGGTATTGGGTCGCAAGCTACAAGCATCATTTCGCTGGGTGGCTTTGCAATTGAGCCCGCTTACCAGGTCAGCTTTTCCCAGCATTATCGGCAGCAGGTACTGGCTTGTTTTTGATGCTCAGCCAGTCGAAGCTCATCACACGATATCGGTGTGCATGAATCCACAATCGGCCGGTGATGCCTGGAACGTAATCGAGAGGTGCGTATGGAGATTAAGTCGAAGGCATTGGTCGATGTCGTTGAGGATGTGATCTGCGACGTGTGCCGTTCTGGAACGCGAGTTCCCGGCTATGGCCTCCAACACGGCACGCTTGAAGCCCAATGGGGATATGGCTCGCAGCATGACGGCGAGCACTACCGGGTGCATCTCTGCGAGTCCTGCTTTTTCAGGGTACTGAGTGGATTGCGTCGTGAGCGTATGGTCAATGGAATGTTCGATGATGATCAGCCATTTGCTTCCGACGATTTTGGTCTGGTCAGCAAAGACAACTACTGGGGAAAGAACTGACTGTAGGGCTGAAAATCCATCAGCCGCACCACATCGAATCGCGGACAAATTAGGGGTAAGCGCGCGACTTGCCCGTTCTGGTCTCGTAAATTGGAATAACCGAATAAGGAGGTAGCCGCTTTGACCCTTCCGCATGAAAGAACCCGGAGTGTCGTCAAGACCGAAGCTTTTCTCCGCGACCTCTCTCGTAACACCGAGCTACCTGATGACATTCGCAGCTATGCGAAAAGCCTGCTCAGACACTACCCGTCCGCCGATCAGGTTTTCTCGCTGGGGCGCCTCGAAGAGTGCCTGGTAAACGACGCTCAAGATGATGAATATCGGCGAAGGGTGATTGCGTTCCATCAGCCGCTTTTCAGTTCGTCGTTAGACTTCACGCTATAAGCGTGAACGCCAAGATGCTCAGCATTGATCAAGCCCAGTCGGTATCCGCCCGGATTGCGCAACGAGTCAAGCGCCTACCTAAAGGGCAGCCGTTCAGCATTAGCCGTTTCACAGGGTTTGGAACGAAAAACGCCGTATCCAAAGCAATAGCTCGACTGGTCAACCGAGGCGAGCTCGAACGGGTGTATCGCGGGATTTACATGCGCCCGAAACCCGGACGTTACGTTGCCAGGGTTCGTCCCAATCTCTGGCAATTGCTTAGCCTAATTACCAGGCAGAAGCGCTTGTCTCTGCAGATCCATGGGGCCAATGCAGTCAGGAGATTTGGCCTCAGTACCCAGATGCCGCTCATTACGATCTATTACACCAACGGTGCCAGCCGTTCAGTATTCATAGGGAAGGCGGAGGTCCGGCTAATACATGCGTCACCGATGGTGATGCAGCACGCAGGAAATGAGGTGGGGATGGCTATAAGTGCTCTGTATTATCTCGGTAAAGGCGGCTCAACTCCAGAATGCATTACAACGATCAAGAAGCGGCTCAGTCCTGAAGACCTAGTCAAATTGCTGGCCTGCAAACTGCCGAAATGGATGCGAACGGCATTGGAAGCGAAATAGCGAAATCGCTACTTTGCGAGCCACAAGGTAGGGCCGTAAGAACCAATGATCATAAGCGGCTGGAGACTATCCGTATAGCGAGCGGCACTCGAGCGGCTGTTGCCGTCACAGTGGCTACAGCCATTCAAAATGCGTATTCGCTGCAAGCTGTAAAAGGGCCAACAGCTGGGACGCTGTGGTGTATCGCTCATTATTGGAGGATCCCGATGTGATGGATTTCCTTCAGCGCGGCGTACTCTCCCAGGTTGGTACTTGTAAATCGCCGAAAAATTAGACCTACTTTGAACAATGCTTCTCGCCGGATCAGCCACTGGCGAACGTCTACATTGGCCGAAAGCAGCCGTCCGCCGAGGGCTGCTTTCGGCCACAAGCGGACTGTCAACGCAATGTGAGGAAACTAGCGGCTGCCTGCTTCTCAGATCCCCTTCCCTAGCATCTTGCCGTTTACGATTTCCCCGTAAAGGTTCACGCCGTCATTGGCGTGGTACTTATCTCGGGTTTTCTCGACTGAGCCATCAATCAAGCGTGGGTCTTGCGGTCGCTCGTGACTGTTCATGAAGGCCGCCACGTTCCAGGCGTCTTCATCTGACAGGGTGCCGCCTTTGCCAAGTGGCATGTTTTCCTTGATGAACGCCGCGGCCGTGTTGATCCGATGCATGCCTGCACCCCAGTTGAACGAGTCCGCCCCCCAGAGTGGCGGGAATACATAAAGGTCACCAGACTTCTGCCCTTCCCCGTTTGGCCCATGACAGACGGCGCACTGTGCGTCGTAGACCTGTTCTCCCTTCGCCAGGTCGTATCCGCCTTCGGGTTGTGGCACGTCCGGATAGGCCCTACCTGGCAGCTCTTGACCTGTGGGTGCTCCGGTTGCAAGCCAGTAGGAATAGGCTGAAAGCGCGGCGATAACGGGGCCGTCCGCCTCGGGTGCCTTGCCGTTCATGCTGAACTGGAAACAGCCCTGAAGGCGCTCGGCATAGCTGTTCACCTTGTCGTTTTTCTTCCGGTACGCCGGGTACATGGTGTAGGCAGCCCAGAGCGGTGCAGAGTTGGCTTTCCGGCCTTGTTCGAGGTGGCAGTTCGCACAGGCCAGGCCGTTGCCGACATAGTCGGGCGCATGCATCTTGGTATCGACGAATATGGCGCGCCCTTGCTGTACCAACTGTCCGTAGGCGTTGTCAGGCAGTTCGCTTTCCTTGGGCGGTTGGAAGTACTTACTGCTGGCGGGATCACCGGCCCCGGTCAGGATCTGCGACTGATCTTCCATCGCGATGTCGTCCGCGAGCACCGGGAAGGCCAATGACATCAACAGCAGCGCGGTTGTATGGGTCTTCATTTGGCTGCTCCTTTGTCAGTCAGGCCTGCGAAGTACGTCGAGACCGCCGTTACCTCGTCTTCGGTCAAGCTACGTGCGATGTGGCCCATCAAGTCGTTGGGGTCGTTCTTGCGGGTGCCCTGACGCCAGGCGGTCAACTGAGACGACAGGTACTGTGCCGACTGCCCGGCCAGCGGTGGGAAGGCGTCGCCTACTCCCGTTCCGCTGGGGCCGTGGCAGGCGACGCACTCGGGGATGTTGCGATCCCAGGCGCCGCGCAGCGCAAGGGTTTCGCCAGGCCCGTCGACCAACGCGGTGCGGTCGATTCGCTCGACCTGCGGTTGCGGCTTGTCAGCCAGCATCGTCGAGACGGCGTCGGCTTCCTCACGGCTCAAGGCCGCGGCAATCGGCTGCATGATTGGATTCGCCCGTGCACCGGATGCGAAATCAGCCAGTTGCTTGCGCATGTAATTCGCCGACAAGCCGGCAAGACGGGGGAATCCTGCAGCGGCCATGCCCTCACCCTCGGCGCCGTGGCAGGTGGCACACGCCATCGCGGCGGGGTTGGCCCCGCCTTTGCTGTACACCGCAGCGGCATCCGCGGCGTGCGCGGACACCGAAATCGCAAGGAAGAGCCCGGCCAAGGGCCAGAGGGGAACGTTCATGTAGCCTCCAGATCATTCTTGTTATAGGTGCCGGTGCTGACTGACCGTGTGGTGTTGCTAGCGTTTTGACAACGGCCCCATGATGCCATTCAACGCCTCGGGACGAGGCGCGCCCTGATGCTGCTGCAGACGCCCTTGCTCATCCAGGTAATAGATAGCCGGGGTCGCCGAGGCGCCCATTTCGCCCATCAGGATGAGGTTCGCCTCAAGCTGTTCATTCAACTCGGGCGCGATACGCTCGATGGGTTTGAGCGCGCTGGCCTTGCCCGCGGCCTCGTGCTCATTGAGAGCCGCTTCAGGGTCTTTCGCGGCCAACAGCGCAGCGGATTTGCCTGCGCTGTCCGGGCGCAACATGCCGACCATGACGTGACGGAGCTGAACGTCGCCCGCTTCGACCCAGGGCCGCGCCTGTTTCCAGAACATGTTGCAGAACGGGCAGTTCGGGTCGGAGAACATGTAGATCACCCGTGGCGCCTCAGCCGCGCCGTCAGCAATCCAGGTGCTGCTTTCGAGCCGCTGCCACATCTCGCTGCTCATCGGCTCATACACCAGCTTTTCCAGCGGTGCCTTGGTCAGGTCTTCGCCAGCGGCGTCCAGCAAACTGCCGATCACGACATGATCACCGTCCGGTGTCAGATACAGCGCAATGCCTTGTCCGTTGTAACGCGCCGCGTAGCCCTTTAATCCGCCCGGCGCGTCGAAACTGCCGACCACTTTGGCTCCGCGCGCTTCAATGGCCTGAACCGCGGGAGGCAGCGCTTCGGCCAGCGCCCAGGGCGTCGGCAGTAAGGCGAGCGTTGAGATAAAAAACGAAAGTGAACGTACCGGTTTCATGGCTGGGTTTTAACCTCTAGTTGCTCAAGGGCGCGCGCCAGGCTGGCACGGGACAGCTCGCCGAGGTGGCTGCCAACCTGGCGTCCCTCGGCGTCATAAAAAAGCGTGGTGGGCAGCGACGCAGACCCTACGTGCTGGCCCAGACGACCGCCGGTATCGAGCAGGACGTTTTCCAGGCCGAGCCCTTCGCCGTCGAGGAAGTCGGCAATCAATCGCTCGCCCTCGCCCTGGTTGACGAACAGAAAGGTCACGTCGGTGTTGTCTTGTTGCGCCTGCGCAAGGACTGGCATTTCTCGTCTGCAAGGAGGGCACCAGGTGGCCCACAGGTTGACTACTAGGGGCTTGCCAACGTAATCCTGCAAGGCGACGGGTTTACCCTGGTTGTCCCGCAGGCCCATCTCAGGCAGTCGCGTGCCCTGCTCGAACGCGTGCAACGCAAAGGTCCCGAACCCCCAGCTGAGCACACCCACCAGCACCGCTGCGCCCAGCGGTCGGCGCAGCCCGCTGTCGCGCCAGGCCAGCAAGGAACCCAACAGAACGGCCACCACCAAGCCCGGCCAGGCAATGAAACCGCCGTCACGTATGTCGATCACGCGCCAGGGCTCATCTCGGAAATGCTCGACGTACACCAGCACGAAGGCCAGCCGCGCGACCAGTAGCGCCACCAGCAGCAGCCTGAAGAGCTGCTGTTCCGGATTCCGCTCGCTGCGCCGCCCAACCCACCAGCCGGTCAGCATCGCTATAAACAGGCTCACCAGCATCAGCACATGTGGGACGGCAAGTGCCAGTGGCCCCAGGTTGATCGTCAGCATCAGCCACGCTCCATAGTCTGGTTCCATCTGTTCAGAAATTGATTCGCATCGACCTCGCCAGTGATGCGCTGGGTACGTCGCTCTTCCCCGTCCGGGCCGATGAAGAGCAGCGTCGGCGGCCCCATGACCTGATAGCGGTTCAGCAGCTCACGACTGGCGGGATCGGTCTGCGTCACGTCCGGCCGCAGAATCCGCACGCCAGTTAGCGCCGCCTGCACCTGCGCGTCGCCGAACACCTCCTTTTCCATGACCTTGCAGGACACGCACCAGTCGGCGTAGTAGTCCACCAGCACCCACTGGCCCGCGGCCCTGGCGGCAGCCAGCTCACGATCAAGGTCGGCCGGCTCGCTGAACCCGACAAATCCGTGTTCAGACTCAGCACCCTGCGAGGACGCAATGCCGCCCGTGAATACACCGAGCGGCCGCATGACATCCTGCGCGCCGCCAGCCGCTCCGAGCAGCAGCGCTACGCCCCAGACGCCGGCCAGCGACGCCACCGCGCGGCTGAGCGCCTGATGCCGCACCAGTTCCCGCGACAGGTGCAGCAGCCCGCTGGCACCCACAACCAGCAGCGCGCCCCACAGCCCTACCCAGAGCGGGTTGGACAACAGCGGACGAAGCACGTAGAGGGCGGCGACCAGAAACAGGAAACCGAAGGACACCTTGACGCGATCCATCCACGGCCCAGGCTTGGGCAGGAAGCGATTGCCCACTGTCACCAGCAGCACCAGTGGCGTACCGATTCCCAGGCCCAGCGCGAACAGCACCAGGCCACCGTTCACGGCGTCGCCGCTTTGGGCGATGTACAGCAGCGCCGCGGCCAGCGGTGCGGTCATGCAGGGCCCCACCAGCAGCCCGGACAACACACCCAATGCGCTGGCCCCGGCGAGGCTGCCGCCCCGGCGCTTGCGTCCGGCCAGCTCCAGCCGATCACGCAGGCCGACCGGCAGTTGCAGCTCGAAGAAGCCGAACATGGGCAAGGACAGCAGCACGAACAGGCCTGCGAAGCTTGCGATCAGCCACGGCTGCATCAGCCATCCCTGTAGATTCGCACCCAACAGCGCCGCCACCACTCCGAGGACGGCGTAGACCAGTGCCATGCTGAATACGTAGGCCCCAGCCAGTGCCATGCCACGGCGAGGCCCGGCCTGGCTACCCACCACGATGCCGGCCAGGATAGGCAGCATCGGCAGCGAACAGGGCGCAAAGGCAAGCAGCAGGCCGAGTCCGAAGAAGATCAGCAGGCTCCAGCCCAGCGACTGCTGCTGTAGCCCGCTGGCCAAGGCCTGGTCGTCGGCCTGAACCGGCGTGGACGGAGGCGTGCTGCTGCCGCCCAGGTCTACCGTGCGGGTTTGCGGCGGATAGCACAGGCCGGCATCGGCGCAGCCTTGCCAGCCGAGTTCAAGCGACGCGATATTCGCATCGGGGAGCTGCACTTCCAGGCTGTCGCGATAGATTCGCGAATCACCAAAATATTCGTCGTGGTACGCCTCGCCAGGCGGCAACTGGGGCTCGATCCCCGGTGGCAGCCCTGCGAATCGCAGGCGCTCCTTGTAGAGGTAATAGCCGGGCGCAATGTCCCAGCGCAGCACAACTCCGCCAGCGTCAGGCTGCTCGACGTGCAGCGTGAACGCTTCGTCCACGGGCAGAAAGTCCTGCTGCTTCTGACCGAAGGTGAACGGCGAAGCGTTCGCCAGCTGCACGGACCATAGGCAGCTGGCCAGAAAGATAAAAAGCGCTCGCATGCACAACACCCGATTTCCAGATTCGACGGCGAGCTTGCCGACTCGGGATTAAGAGGCGATTAACGAGGCCTGGACACAACCTGTAAGGCTGAGCGGCGTTGAGGCGCGAGCAACTCGGCGTACCATCTGCTAACGCGCCGTTAATCCAGGCGGACGATACTGACTGCTGCCTATCAAGCGATTCCCACATGCACGTACTGCTGACAGAAGATAACGCACTGATCGCCAGTGGCATCGTCGCCGGGCTCGAAGCCCAGGGCTTCAGCGTGGCCCATGCCGCTACGGCCGGGCAGGCCGACTCGCTGCTGCGCACAGCCAGCTTCGACCTGATGATTCTCGATCTGGGCCTGCCTGACGAAGACGGCCTGCGCTTTCTGCAGCGCCTGCGCCGCCGTGGCCTCGAGCTGCCTGTGTTGATCCTGACCGCCCGGGACGCGGTGACCGAGCGGGTCTCCGGGCTCCAGGCGGGCGCTGACGACTACCTCGTCAAACCCTTCGACCTGCGTGAACTCGCCGCCCGCCTGCATGCCCTGCTACGCCGCGCTGCCGGCCGGGCAACGCAGATGATCGAACACGGCCCGCTGAGCTACGATCCTGCCGCCTACGCGGCGTTCATGGCGGGCGAACCCGTGGACCTGTCGCGCCGTGAACAGGCGCTGCTCCAGGCGCTGCTGCAGAACCCCGGCCGTGTGCTATCGGCCGAGCAGCTCAAGGACGCCGTGTACGGACTGGGCGATGACGTCGAAAGCAACGCCCTGAATGTCCATATCCACCATCTCAGGCGCAAGCTGGGTAACGGCATCGTCGAAACCGTCAGGGGAATCGGTTATCGCCTGGGCCCTGCTGGCCATGCGTCGGCGTCCACCGAGGCACCCGACCCATGAGCTTGCGCCTGCGCCTGACCCTCACCCTCGGCTCGGCCTTCGTGCTGCTCTGGGCGCTGGCCGCGACCTGGATGCTCTTCGATGTTCGCAATCAGTTGATGCAGTCCCTCGATCAGCGCCTTGCCGCGTCTGCGCGGATGGTTGCGGGCTTGCTCGTGCAATTGCCGCAGCCGCAACTGGGCGAAGGCGGTATCACCCGGCTGAGTGCGGAACAGCTGGGCATCGAGAACGGCCTGGCCTGCCAGATCAGCTCCTTGCGGGGTGAAATCCTGGCGCGCAGCCATGCGGCGCCAGACAGCGCACTCGACGCTCAGCGCACCGGCTTTCAAGACCAGATGATCGGCGATACCGCCTGGCGTAGTTTCACCTTCATCCAGAACGGCATGCGCATCACCACGGCCGATCGCCTTGACGAGCGCAGCGCACTCCAGCGTTCGGTGCTCCTGGCCGCGGCGCTGCCGGTTTTCGTCGCGTTGCTGGGCAGCCTGATCGTGTTGTGGATCGGAATCGGCAACGGCCTTGCGCCACTCAGACGCATCCGCACTGCCCTCGCGCAGCGCAGCGCCGACTCTGTGGAGCCGTTGCACATCGAGCGACTGCCGCGAGAGCTGACGCCTCTGGTCGAAACCCAGAACCAGCTGTTCGCGCGGATCGCGCACATGCTCGAACGCGAACGTCGGCTCACCGATGACGCCGCCCATGAACTGCGCAGCCCGCTGACCGCCATCAAGACCCACCTGCAGGTCGCGGCCATGACCGATGGCGATACCGCGAAACGGGCATTGGCCCAGGCAGAGGTCGGCACGGATCGTCTGCACCGGATCCTCGAGCAGCTGCTCATGCTGGCGCGAGTGGAAGGCCGCGTGTCCTTTGATGACGGGCTCAGTTGCACGGCCCTCGACGTCGCGCAGCTGGCGATTGCTGACGCCAGTCAGCAGCCCGGGCCGCACATCGAGCTGTGCGGGGCGCAAGATGTCTCCCCGCGCCCACTGGCGATGCCGCCCACCCTGGCGGTCGCGGCGTTGCGCAACCTGCTCGACAATGCCCGCCGCCATACCCGGGACGGCACGGCCATCCGCTTGAGGATCTCCCAGCTGGATGAACGCCGGGTTCGCTTCAGCGTGCAGGATCACGGCCCGGCCATCCCGCCGGAAATGCTTAAGCGTCTGACGGAGCGCTTCTGGCGCAGCGGCGAAGGTGAAGGCAGTGGTCTGGGCCTGTCCATCGTCAAGGCGATTGCCGAGCGCTGTGCCTGCGATTTGCGTTTCGTGCCGCAGGCGGACGGTCTCGTCGTCGAGCTGGTGGTCAGCATGCAGGCTCCCGCTCCCTGATGACGGCACCTGGAAAGCCTGAACGCCCAGCCATGCATACCGTCCGAATAGTTGACTGAGTAATTCGTTAACCATCGTGGGAGGTGGCAATGATTGTTTTCGAGCCTGTTTATACAGACAGTCTGGCGCAGATTTCCTATCTGGTCGGCGACAGCAAGGCCGCGGTAGCCGCGGTCATCGCCCCCCGCCGCGACATCGATATCTACCTGCAAATGGCCAAGGCCCGGGGCCTGCGAATCGCCTACGCCATCGAAACGCATATCCATGCCGACTTCGTGTCCGGCGCCCAGGCGCTGGCGAAGCGCACCGGGGCACAGATCATCGGCGGTCGCGCGGATAACTACGAGTTCGAGCTTCGCCAGGTCAGCGGTGGCGAGACGATAGAGCTCGGGCAGGCCACGTTGCAGGTCATGTACACCCCGGGGCATACGCCTGAACACATTTCCCTGCAGCTGTTCGACGCCCAGCAGGGCGACCAGCCGATCGCGCTGTTTACCGGCGATACCTTGTTCAACCTGGACGTCGGGCGCCCCGACCTGCTGGGCGAAGGCAGCGAACGAAAACTCGCCGGCGCGCTGTACCACACACTTTTCGATCAATACCTGCCCCTTGGCGACCGGATCGAAATCTACCCCTGCCACGGCGCCGGCTCGGCCTGCGGCAAATCCATCGGCGACCGACGCCACTCCACGCTCGGCAGCGAGCGTCTCTTCAACCCCGCGTTGCGCGAGCAGCGGAGCGAGGACGAGTTTATCGATTGGCTACTGGCGGACATGCCGGAACCACCCCGTCACTACGCGCGCCTGAAAAAACTGAACTTGCGCCCAGCGGTGCAGATAGAAGGCCCTGCCCTGCCGCCCCCCCTCGCCCCGTCCGACTTCGAGGCACTGGCCGCGCACGACATGCAGGTCGTGGACGTCCGCTCGATCCTCGCGTTTGGCGGCGGGCACGTGCCCGGGGCGGTCAACATCGCCCTGCGCAACGAGTTCGTGAACTGGGCTGGCTGGATGCTCGACGACGCTCGCCCGATCCTGCTGGTGGGCGAATCGGCCGACGATGTTCACCAGGCCGTCACTCAGCTCTACCGGATAGGCCTGGACGATATTCGCGGCTATCTGCGCAACGGCATGACGGACTGGCAGAACGCGGCGCTACCGCTGAACAGGCTTCAGGAATGGACGGTTCATGAACTGAATGCACGTCGTGAAACGCCCGATGTGCAGGTGCTGGATGTACGCAGCCCCCAAGAGGTTGCGGCGGGTCGGGTGCCTGGCGCCAGGCACATCTTCGTCGCGCACCTCGCCGACCGGCTCAACGAGCTGGATCCGGACAAGACCACCGTCACCTACTGCGGATCCGGCTATCGCGCCTCCATCGCGGCCAGCATCCTCAAGAAAGCCGGCTTTCGTGATGTGGCCAATGTCCCGGGCTCCTGGATGGCCTGGAAGGCGGCAAACCTGCCGGTCCAGGAAGGCTAACGTCTTATCCGGTCGCGCGGCGCAGGTGTCTGGCTTGCTACCTGCGGGCGCGCGATCAGAAGGCGACTTGAAGCAGCAATGCCGACGCGGCAACAGCCGCTACCAACCCGAAGCCTCGCTGCAGCACGCGCCCGTCCAGGCGAGATGAAACCGTGCGGCCGGCGAACATCCCCAGCACCGCACCGGCCGAAAACGGCAGCGCCACTGCCCACTGAATGCCACCCGTCAGCGCGGCGGACAACACGCCGCTGACCGACACCAGGCCGATGACCGCTAACGACGTGGCGGCAATCGAACGCATCGGCAGATCACTGAAGCGACTGAGCGCCGGCACCAGCACGAACCCGCCGCCGACCCCCAGCAAACCAGAAAGAAAACCCGCCAGGGTACCGGACGCGGCGACGCTCGCTGCACAACGTGAGGTCCAGTGAAAGCGGCCGGTTTGCGGGTTCAGCCAACAGGGCACGGCTCTCGGGATCGAATCATCGCTCGGCGGACGCCTGAATGCCCTGAAGGCGACCCAGAACATCACCAGCGCAAACACCACGGCGAGTACATCGTGCGCCACCCGCGCGGCCGCCCAGACACCGACGGGCGCGAGCAGCACGCCACAGCAGGCCATCAGGGCCGCCGCCTTGTACCGGACGATGCCGTCCCGTAGGCCAATCACCGCGCCAACCCATGCGGCAAGCCCGACCGCCATCAACCCGATGGGCGCGGCCTGATGCAGCTCGAGCCCGACCACGAAGATCAGAAACGGGACGGTGAGAATGCCGCCGCCCGCACCGGTCAGCGCCAGGACGAGGCCGACCAATAGCCCGAGCCCGATCTCAACCATTCACTGCGGCTTCCCTGAAAAGCGTGTCTGCATCTCGTAGAGCGCCATACCCGCCAACATGGCAAGGACAAAGATCAGCGGTTCGCTCCGACCACTCAAAAGCGTCGCGACCGCCGGACCCGGACAGTAGCCAGCCAGCCCCCATCCTGCTCCGAATGCCAGGCTGCCCAGTACAAGAGGTCGATCGATCCGGGTGGCGGTGGGCATCCGCATGACATCTCCCAGCACCGCCCGGGACCGTTTGGAGGCGAAATAGAACCCGACACTGCCGACCGCAATCGCACCGCCCATAACGAACGCGAGCGAGGGGTCCCACGGCCCGGCCAGATCGAGAAAGGCGATCACCTTGGACGGATCGGCCATCCCTGACAGGATCAGGCCGAGGCCGAAAACCAGCCCCGCTATAAAGGCGCTCAGTAATTTCATGGCAACTCCTCAGCCCAGCAGGTGGCGGATGACGAATACGGTTAGAAAGCCGCTGGCCATGAAGACGGCCGTCGCGACCAGCGAGCGCGGCGACCGTCGCGACAACCCGCAGACGCCATGCCCGCTCGTACAACCGGAGCCATACCGCGTGCCGATCCCGACCAACACACCAGCCGCGATCAGCGTCAGGGTGCTCGCCTCTACGTCGATGTCTGGTTGCTCGAACGCGGCCTGAAACAGCACCGGCGCGATCACCAGCCCGGCAATGAATGCAACACGCCAGAGCACATCGCCTTTGGCCGGCCGCAGCAACCCGCCGATCACGCCGCTGATGCCCGCGATTCTCCCGCTCAACAGAATAAACAAGGTCGCAGCAAGACCGATCAGCGCGCCCCCGGCGAGCGAGGACCACGGTGTGAAATGTACCCAGTCAATCGTCATGTCGAGGGTTCCTCGCGTTCGGGATGCTGACAGTAAAGCCGGTAGAGCACCTGCATGACCTCCATCGCTTGAGGGCTGGCGATGCTGTAATGCACTTGCTTGCCCTCGCGTCGGGTGCTGACCAAGCCGTTGTGGCGCAGCACCGTGAGCTGCTGCGACAAGGTCGGCTGCACAATGCCCGTCGCATTGGCGAGGTCACCCACGCAGTGCTCACCCTGGGTCAGCTGGCAGAGCAATAGCAGGCGGTCAGGGTTGCCGAGCACTTTCAGCAAGCCGCAGGCGTCCGCAGCACTGCGACGAAGCGTTTCGATATCGAGATCTGCCATGTGGGCCATTTTGTTCAGGTGGGTCAGGTGGATTTGACAATACGATTTATCAATATATATTTCAATAGATCGTATAGACGCTACAGCGGACGCCCGGTCGGAACTCGACGTCCCGCACTCGTCCTAAAAATATGCGGCATCGCTGTGACTTTTCACCTCGCCGCGCCCACCCCGCCGGCGCGAACCAGGAGATCAACATGTCATCGATACAGCAAAACAGTACCAATCATGACCAGGCGGACCGGGTTCGCCGCTCAACGTCCCAACCTGTGAATCAGGAAATCGATCGGCAAACGGACGAGAACATTCGTCGATTCAGCGGGATGGGACGAAGCGCAATCCTTCAGCGTATCGACGCCCTGGATCGCGAGTGGGACGTGGAGCGCGTGCTTGAGGTCAATGCCTCCTCGCTCGCGCTGTCTGGCTTGCTACTTGGCCTGACAGCAAACCGAAAGTGGTTTCTGCTGCCTGGCGTCGTGCTGCCGTTTCTTCTGCAACACGGCTTGCAGGGCTGGTGCCCGCCGCTGGCGATCTTGCGCCGGCTGGGTATCCGCACGCGGGGCGAGATCGATCAGGAAAAGTATGCACTGCTCAGTGCGCTGGAACAGGCACCGCTGAACACTCACCACTAGCCGAGACCATCATGATATTTCGCCAGCTATTCGAGCCCGTGTCGTCCACTTATACCTACGTACTCGGGTGCGAGGACACCGGCCAGGCCGTGCTCATCGACCCGGTCATTTCCGCAACGGACCGCGACCTGGCCGAGCTGGCCAGGCTGGACCTGCAGCTGGCGTTCACCTTGGATACCCACATACATGCCGACCACATCACCGCCGCGCTGGAGCTGAAGAAGCAGACCGGCTGCCGTATCGCGGGGCCGGCTATCGACAAGTTGCCCTGCACGGATGTGGGCATCGAAGAAGGTGTCCCTTTCATCGTCGGCAGCCTGCAGTTCACACCCTTGCATACCCCCGGGCACACAGACGGGCACTTTGCCTATCTCCTCGCTGATCGCCTGTTCAGCGGTGATGCATTGCTCATCGACGGCTGCGGTAGGACTGACTTTCAGAACGGCAGCGCCGACGACCTGTTTCACAGCGTTAGAAACAAGCTGTTCACGCTGCCAGACGACACCCTGGTCTATCCCGGCCATGACTACAGCGGTCGGCGAGTCTCGACCATCGCACAGGAAAAGCAGCGCAACCCCCGACTCGGTGAAGCGATAACGTTGGAGCGCTTCCGCGAGATCATGGCGGAACTGAATTTGCCCTATCCCGCGTTCATCGATCATGCCGTGCCGGGGAATCGCCAGTGCGGCGTCTGCCCACCCGACCTGACGGATAATTTCCGTCGCTATTGCGAACAGGTTGAGCACAGTCCTCAGGGTTGAGCACGTCATGCCAGCCCCCGTGAGGCCCGGAGAGTCACGCTAAATGATTCACCGTTCGCAGCCTCCAGGTGACGTTACCAAGCATCCATTTCGCTACGTGAGGGATTGAATATGAAGACCCCTGATCGACCCCGTTTCCGCGTGAGCGCAAACCGGCAATCGGGAAGCCGCCGCGTTCGCTATGTCGAAACTAATCATCCAGATAGCCAGAACTGCACGATTTGCCAGCTGGATGAGGAAAACCCATCGTCTATCGAGGCGTCTTCCAGCGCGCAAAACTCCGACGAGCAAAAACCTGGTGCCAAACCGGAGCTATCCGGATAGATCGTTCAAACCACCAAACCCTCGGTATCTGATGGGCGGGGCTTGGCGCTCATATCCTGCGATATGAGTTTCGGTCTCGCCGATTCGCCCATCTACCACTTCGTCAGGACAAAAAAACGAGCTCCGCTAACGCGCCCTTATCCACTTTTTAGCTGAAACCTGCCCTTCGCGACAGGCCGCTTTTGGCCGATAGCGGCCGTCGGCGAGAGGCCATTTAGAGCTGCGAGTCAGTGACTGGTTATCTCCGGGCGTCGGCAAAGCGAGCTGTCGCCGTGGTGCGAATAGGTGTCGGGGCGTGCCAATGGCTGTCGGAGGATGCGAATACTCAATAAGCCGCCAGGAGGTGCGCTAGCCCCTGATCAATGATGGCTTCACGGTACTGGCGTTGCGGTCTGGTCGAGGCGTCGAACAGGACATTCTGCAGAGGCTGCTCGCTGACTGCTGGGGCATCGGTCTTCAACTCCGGAATGCGGTCGACCATTAGCGCGAGCTGGCCCTGACCTGACCAGCGTTGCTTGGTCATGATCAGCCGATTGCCTGCTGTGCTAT
>ERZ1673962.927-NODE-927-length-16604-cov-3.622878_pt1 | contig 16604 bp, 17 predicted proteins | sample MGYA00580188_ERZ1673962 | MGnify/ENA primary metagenome ERZ1673962 (study PRJEB41334, sample SAMN05608104) | rock metagenome | biome: terrestrial subsurface; feature: shale formation; material: shale | place: USA: Pennsylvania ... | reverse complement strand
TGGGGTCGGACACCTTGGATGTCTTGCGGGTCGCCGTCTTCTTGATGACCGGGGTCGTGGCCGCACCGATCCGAACGGCGGCGGACTCCGGCTGGACAGTGCCGATGGCCGGATCGGTTGGCGTGGTTTCAGGCGTGGGCGTGCGCTCGGGCGTCTTCTTGCCCGGCGCTCTGGTCCTGGTGGTGCTCGTGGTCTGCGACTTGGGGGTGCCAGTGCTCTTCTTGGCCATGCGCTCGATTCCTACGGCTTGGTCGGTCATGGATTGACGCGAATGTGGACCGGCTCATTCTGCCACGAAGGGCCGGCCAGGATCGTGAATTGTCGGCCCGATGGGCGCGAGTCGGCGTGATGGATCGACCGCCGAAGCCGATCCATCACGCCAGGCGTCAGGCCCGCTGACCGCGCGTATGGAAGGTCACGTTCCAGCGCTCGTCGCCGCCATCGACGGGGATGGCGGTCAGTTCCAGGGTACCGACCTCGGTCACGGCCGCCTGGAGCCGCACCGCGACCACCTCGCCCTTCTTGCGATCTTCCGCGCCGAGCGTGGTCTGGATCTCGTCGAGCTCGGCCAGCTCGTCCTCGTGCCAGTCTTCGAGCAGGTCGCCGACCTGATCCTCGCGCCGCACGCTGGAGCCGAAGAAGCGGAAGCGCACCGGCTCGCCGACCACCAGACCGAATTCCTGCGGCGGCGCGACCGGCTCCGAACCTTCCTCCAGACCAAAGGGCACCAGACACAGCGCCTGGATCTCCGGCTCCATCCCAGGGACGGCCGGCATGGCGCTCTCGACCCCGACATAGTAGGTGTGCGAGGTGCCGCCCCGGATGCGCACCCCGCCATGCCGGCGCGCATGGGCATAGAAGGCCGCGCCACGCGCCACGGCCAGATCCAGATCGCGCGCTTCCAGCCGGCGCGCGGGCGGCGCGTCCTCGGCAGCGAGCCAGCCGTTGAGCACGTCCATCACCCGTTCCTGCAACAGCTTGGCCTTGAAGACGCCGCCGTTGAACAGCACCGCCGTCGGGCGCAGAAAACTCGCCTCCTTGGGCTGATCGACGAAGCCGGCCAGATCCTGGGTCGCGCCCGCCTGACGTCCGAGGAAGGCGGCCAGATGGCGGGTGATGGCCGGATCCTGCGCATAGGGCAGACCGACCTTGGTCAGCGCGCCGCGCGAGCGGGTCGTCGGACGGCTGCCCGACTCGACTGCCGGGAAGAAGCCTTCGATCAGACTGGTGTGGACCTCGTCGCGCGTCAGCTCGGTGCGGATGCTGCCGCCGATCAGCTTCGACCCACGGCTCGGCACCACCACGGGCACACGCTCCAGCTCGGCATCCGCGAGCAGCGTCTCCTTGGCCTGACGGCAGGCATGGGTGAGCGCCTGCAACTGCCAGCGATCGAGTTCGACCCCGCCAGCGGCAAGCTTGTGACGCAGCACATAAGCGAGCGCCAGATCCATGTTGTCGCCGCCGAGCAGGATGTGCTCGCCGACCGCGACCCGGTTGAGTTCGAGTGCGCCCTCCTGCTCGGTCACAGCGATCAGCGATAGGTCGGTGGTCCCGCCGCCGACGTCGACCACCAGGATGATGTCGCCGACCTGGACCTGTTGGCGCCACTCACCCTGGCTGTCGTTGACCCAGCTATAGAGCGCCGCCTGCGGCTCTTCCAGCAGCACCAGATGCTTGATGCCGATCGCCTTGGCCGCTTCGGCGGTCAGCTCGCGCGCGGCTGGGTCGAAGGAGGCCGGCACCGTGACCGTGACTTCCAGCCGGTCGAGCGGCTCATAGGGATGTGCGCCGTTCCAGGCGTTGCGCAGGTGGGCCAGATAGTGGATGGTCGCGTCGAAGGGCGAGATCTGCGGGATCTCGTCGGGTACGCCGGGCGGCAGGATCGGCGCCTGACGGTCGATGTCGGGATGACACAACCAGCTCTTGGCGCTGGAGACCAGCCGGATCGGGGTCATCACGCCCTGATTGCGCGCCAGCTCGCCGACGATGCGGGTCGGGTCGGACTGCCAGGGCAGGCCCAGATCATTGGCGCGGAACTCATCGGCGTGCGGCAGATAGAGAAAGGACGGCAGCAGTGGACGCGACTCGACCGCGCCGGGCGAGACCAGTTGCGGAACCGGCAGCCTGTCTTGGACGATGCGTTCGCCCTCACTGCGCTCGGAGTCGACCCAGGACAGGGCGCAATGGGTGGTGCCAAGATCGATGCCGATGGCGTAACGCGAACCGCTCACAGCTCCACCTCCGCCGCCGCGATGATGCGCGGATCATGGCCGCTGGTGAGCTTGGGCAGACGGGTCTCGGTCACGCGCCAGCCGCGATGGGCGAGCGTACCGCTGAAGGGCGGATCGCCGACCAGATTGCCGGTCGGACGGATGGCGGCGGCGTCGAATCCAGGCTCCAGGGTCACGCGGCTGCCCTCCGGCTCGTCGCGCACCGGGGCAAGGCTCAGATAGTCCCGGAGCACCTTGCGGCAGCCCTGATGCACCACGCGCGCCCCGAGCCCGATCTCTTCGTCCGAATAGCCCTGGATCTCCTCTTGCAGGAAGTCGACCAGACGCCCCTCCTTTTGCAGCAGGCCGAGCAGCAGCAGGGCCGAATCGGGAGCGGCTTCACCGAGCGGCACGGTGGCGGGCGCGGCCGGACGTGCCGCCGGATGCACGGGTGTCGCACTGGCGAGCGCCGAAACCGCGCGCGCGAACTCGGGATCTTTCAGCGCACGACGCAGACTGCCAAAGGCGATGGAGATCCGCCGAAAGAAGGACGGCGCCGATGATGACATGGGAGGTTCCTCGATAAAGAGACGGATGAACGGGATTCAACAGGGAACGAGCCAATTACTCGATGACCAAACGCCTCCAGCCCGACGCCGAATGACTCAGCGCCTCGCCCACGCCGTCGCGCCATTCGGCCAGCACCAGACGCTGGGCGGCATGTCCATCGACCTCGTGCACATGATCGGCCGGGCGATGCGTGTGACCATGGATCAACCGCGTTGCACCATGGCGCCGGAGCGTCTCGACGACAGCCTGCTGGTTGACGTCCATGATGGTCGCGGTCTTTTCGGCATTGGCCTCGGCGCTGCGGCGACGGTAATCGGCGGCGATGGCGCGACGGCTGGCGAGCGATTTCCAGAGAAAGAGCCGCTTGACCAGCGGATGGCGCACCCGGCGCCGAAAACGCTGATAGGCCAGATCATCGGTACAGAGACGGTCGCCGTGCATCAACAGGGTCGGCTCGCCATCGATCCGGATCAGGCACGGATCGGGCAGCAACCGGCAGCCGGTCTCGCGCAGAAAGGCACGTCCGATGAGAAAGTCGCGATTGCCGTGCAGGATGGCGCACTCGGCGCCCGCCGCTGTCAGCTCGCGCAGCGCGGACCGCACCGCCCGATGCAGGGGCGCATCGTCGTCATCGCCGATCCAGGCATCGAACAGATCGCCCAGGATATAGAGCCGTCGTGCCGCGCGCGCCCGTCCGGCGAGAAAACGCAGAAAACAGTCCAGCGTCGCCGGCTGATCGGGCGTCAGATGCAGATCGGAGATGAACAGCGATTCGCCGTCGTCGTGGGATACGGACATGGTGAGCGATGGCGTGGCGGTCGGAGCGCTGGGACGATCCGCCAATCAGTCCTCCGGCAGCTCCAGCCAGCCTTGCAGCGCCGCGATCAGCCCCTGGGCCTGAGCGCGGCTGGAGATGTTGAATTTGGACTGCTGGCGATATTCGCCGTTGCGCTTCTGATAGCGCCGGATGGTGTAGCGATCCGGGCTATAGACCTCCTTGGCGCGGTCCCATTCGCGATAGCGGAAGAGAATGGTGGTCCAGCTTCCCTTCGACAGAACCACCTTGTCGAGTTCCTTGACGGTTTCGATCCCGTCCTCGACATAGGTGACAGTCAGGTCTTCGATCTTTTCGGCCATGCGGCAATACTCGTGTGTTCAGTGTGTTTTGGTTGCAAGCGCACCATGGCGTTGCAGCCGTTCGACGATTTGGGTGCGGTCGCCGTGTCGTCCGTCGGCGTGCTCCAGGGCGACATCCAGCGGCGCCCGGCCCTGGGCATCGGGCTGGTTGACATCGGCGCCCAGCAGGATGAGCCGTGCGACCGTCTCCAGATGCCCGCGCCTGATCGCCAGCGTCAGGGCCGTGTCGCCGTCCGGACCGATCCGGTCCAGCCCGGCCCCCTGGCGCAACAGCAGCTCGAAGCTGTCGCGATCCGAGATTCCCGCGCCCGCCAGTTCCAGCAGCAGGGCTTGCGGCTCCAGCGGTACGCCATGCGCGATCAGGGCTTTGGCCACCTGGGTCTTGCCCGTCAGCAGCGCCGTTTGCAGGGGTGTCGCGCCCGCCGCGTCGCGCACGGACGGATCGGCCCCGGCCTCCAGCAGGACACGGGTGATATTGACGCTGCCCTGACGCGCGGCCACATGCAGCGGATAATCGCCCTGGGCGTCCGGCTGATCGACGTCGGCGTCCCAGTAGACGTGACGCTTGATCTGATCCAGGTCGCCGATAGCGACGGCCCGATGAAGATTCACGGTCGGTCGCGCCGGCTCGCTACAGGCGGCGAGCAGAAACACGGACAGACAGATCAGCACGAGCACTGGACGGGACATGACGGCGAACGACGCAGCGGATCCAATCGATGCTCGGGATCTTAAACCGCGTCCGGCGTGAAAACCACCAGAGCATGGTAGAGTTCACACATGATCGGAAAGTTACTCCTCACACTGGCCGTTTTACTCGGCGCCTATGGCGTGCTGCGAGCGCGTTGGCGGGCCAATCGTATCGAATCCGGCGCCATGGCCGGGCCGGATCGGCCACACGGGTCGGATTCCTCCTGGCAGACGATGCGTCTGGCCGCCTCGCTGCTGATCGCGATCATGGCTGTGGGCAGCGCGCTCTATCTGGCCCAGCGCTGGTTCGAGGATCAGGAAGTCGTGCAGGTCCAGGTCATCAATGCCAATACCGGCCGGATCACGCTCTACGAATCCAGGCGCGGCTCGGTCGAGGGGCGACAGTTTCAGACGCTCGACGGACGCACGATCCGGCTCGCCGATGTGGAGCGGATGATCCTCCTGCCGGCTGAACCGGAGCTCGACCCAAGCCGTGAGCCGTCGCAATAGACCGTCGCATCGCGTTCCCTGCCTCAGTAGATCGCCCCGCCCGCCTGGGCATAGTCCCGCAGGATCTGCGCCGACTCGGCGCGCAACAGATCCCGCGTCACCTTGATGCCGCGCTGCGCATAACCCGCCATCCAGTCTGCCGGTTTGTGTCCTTCGTCGAAGCCGATCGCGCGCACGTCGCTGTCACGCGCGCCGATGGCCACGCGCTCGATTCCGGACCAGGGAATGGCCCCCATGCACATGGCGCAGGGTTCGGCGCTGGTGAAGAGCACACAGCCACCCGGAACGGCCTGACGCAGATCGAAGCTCCCGAGCCGCTGCTGGGCGATGCCGATGGCGACCATCTCGGCATGGGCGATCGAGCAGCCGGAACTGACCACCCGATTGACGCCGGCGGCGATCAGTCGACCGCTCCGGCGCTCGAAGATGGCCGCCGAGAAGGGTCCATCCGCGCCGTTACGAATATTTTCGCGCGCCAGATCCAGCACCAGCGCCATGCGTCCTGTGTCGTCGAGATCGCCTGTCTCGCGCGCAGCGAGCACTGCGTCGATCCAAGCCGGCAATTCGATCCGAATCGCGTTTCGCTGTTCCATATTTCTCCACCGTCGAGTGTTGCGGTCAGTACAGGCCGAGGGCCGACCATCCTTCGGCGCGCCTTGTATCCGAGGATTTCAGTTCCATGTTAGAGCGCAGCCGTTCACGCAGATCGGCGGCGGGCGTGGTTCGATCGCGGTTTCCCTGAACCCGCCCCACCCGGCCGGTCGAGTATGTTCAACATCGACCTTTGAATCTGGAGGCTGTGATGCGCGACTCGATTCTCTCCATCGCTCTGACCGGAACGCTCGTCCTGGGTGCCTCGCCGGTCCTGGCCGACTGGACCCTCGACCCCGAACGCTCGGCCGTGACCTATGTCACCATCAAGTCAACGAACATCCCCGAGAACAACCATTTCAAGGAGATGCGCGGACAGATCGACGCAACCGGCCAGGTGGTCGTGACCCTGATGCTCGACAGTGTCGAGACTCTGGTGCCGATTCGCAACGAGCGGATGCGCGAGATCCTGTTCGACACCGCCAATTACAAGGACGCCGAACTCAAGGCACGCATCGATCCCAAGGCTCTGGAGTCGCTCCCCGTCGGCCAGATCCAGCGCATGGCCGCCGAGGGTCAACTGACTCTGCATGGCCAGAGTCAGACACTGACCCTATCGATGATGGTCGGCCGGCTCGATGCCGATACCCTGATGGTGGCGGGCACCGAACCGCTGCTGATCGAGGCCTCCAAGTTCGGGCTGAGCGAAGGTGTCGAGAAACTGCGCGCGATCGCGGGACTGCCGAGCATCAGCGAGGCGGTGCCCGTAGTGTTCGTCGTCACCTTCACCCAGACCGCGAACGATTGACCCCACCGTGTTACGGAGGGTCAAACCATCCAGGTCGAGCACAGATGGAGTCCTGAAGATGCCCAAGAGGCGTGCTAATCGACGCTGAGCGAGGCCATGTCGATGACGATGCGATGCGCGAAGTCACCCTGTGCCAAGTGCTCGAAAGCGTCGTTGATCTCGTCCATCTTGATCATTTGGCATTCCGGGTAGATCTGATGCTCGGCACAGAAATCCAGCACCTCCTGAGTCTCGGCGATGCCGCCGATCAGTGAACCGGCCACGCGGCGACGACCGAAGACCAGCGGCATGGTCATGGGCTCTTCCATCGGACCGATCTGACCGACGATCACCAGTGTGCCATCGACGTCCAGCAGCGGCACATAGAGGTTCAGGTCATGTTTCACCGGCACGGTATCGATGATGAGGTCGAACGTGTTGGCGGCGGCCTGCATGGCCGCCTGGTCGGTGGAGGCGAGAAGGCCGCGTGCGCCGCTCGCCTTGGCTTCGGCCTCCTTTTTCGTCGAGCGGCTGATCACGGTGACCTCCGCCCCCATCGCCGCCGCGAGCTTGACGGCCATGTGGCCGAGTCCGCCGAGCCCGATGACGCCGACGCGCGTCCCTTCGCCGACGTTCCAAGTGCGAAGCGGTGAGAAGGTGGTGATGCCGGCGCACAGGATCGGCGCGGACCTGGAGAGATCGAGGCTGTCGGGGATGCGCAGCACGAACTCCTCGCGCACCACGATGTGCTTGGAATAGCCGCCCTGGGTGATTTCGCCGCTGAGGCGATCCGGGGCGCCGTAGGTCGGCGTCATGCCGTTACGGCAGTACTGCTCTTCATGGTTATGGCATTGATCGCACTCCTGACAGCTGTCGACCATGCAGCCGACCGCCACGCGATCGCCTTCTTTGTACCCTTTGACCTCCGGCCCCACGGCGCTGACGACGCCGACGATCTCATGGCCCGGTACCACCGGATAGGGCTGCGGCCCCCAATCGCCGTTCACGGTATGCAGATCGGAGTGACAGACGCCGCAGTACCGGATGTCGATGGCGACATCGTTCGGGCGCAGCTCCCGGCGCTCGAAGTGATAGGGAACGAGCTTCGCGTCGGCCGAATGGGCCGCGTAGCCAATGGTTTTCATCGTATCTAGCCTATTTCGTCAGTGGGTTGGGAGTGGGTTGCCGGTCTTCGCCGGGCGGAGCGCCGTTCCGCTACGACGCCAAGAACTATCCGGTCACCTCAGTCACCATGCCTGTTCGGATGCCCCGAGGAGCCATTGCTCGGTCTCTATATCGACATTGAGATGGGGCGCCTGAGCGAGCCGATCAACGGGATGGGCCGGTAGGCCGAGATGAGCCGGGCGCGTGCTTGGCTTTTCAGCGCGGCTCGAATATAGTTAGCTAGCTAACCATATTGCTTGTTCGCCTCTGCTCGGTATCCTTCCCCATGAACCATTCCCGCCAGATCCAGGAACGAACCCTCACCGCTCGCCTGCTGCGCGTCGCGCGCCTCTACCGCAAGGCGGCCGACCGCGCTTTAGCGGCTTATGGACTCTCCGAGGCCCAGGCCGTACCCGTGCTGCACATCGCCCGTTGCGGCGGTGGCGTGCGCCAGCATCATCTGGCCGAGGAGATCGGCATCCAAGGCCCCTCGCTGGTGCGCCTGCTCGATCAGCTCTGTGCCCAGGGGCTGGTCGAGCGGCGCGACGACCAACAGGATCGGCGCGCCAAGACGCTGCACCTGACGGTGGCGGGCGAGGCGCTCGCGGCGCGGGTCGAGACAGTCCTCCAGACCTGGCGCGGACAGCTCCTGGCCCCGCTCTCCGATGAGGCGCTGAACAGCGTCCTCAGCGGACTGGGGGCGTTGGAGTCGGGTCTGGAGGCGCTCGACAAGGAGACGGCGGACTGAGATGACGCAAGCCACCCGCGACCGTCTCCACTTTGCGCTCGCCAGCTTCGCGGCGGCCATGCTCGCCCTCTACATCAGTCTGGCGATCGGTTTGCCGAAGCCCTACTGGGCGGTCATCACGGTCTATATCGTGAGCCACCCCATCGCCGGTGCGGTGCGCTCCAAAGCCATCTATCGGCTGCTGGGGACGGGACTCGGCGCGGCAGCGTCGGTCGTGCTGGTGCCCCATTTGGTGAACGCACCAGCCCTGCTCTCGCTGGCGCTGGCACTGTGGGTGGGCGTCTGTCTGGCGGTGGCGGTGCTCGACCGCTCTCCGCGCAGCTACATCATGATGCTGGCCGGCTATACCGCCGCCATCATCGGCTTCCCGGGCGTGCTCCAGCCTGCGGCGATCTTCGACGTGGCACTCGCCCGCGCCCAGGAGATCGGCCTCGGGATCGTCTGTGCCACACTGGTGCACAGCCTCTGGTTTCCGCGTCCCGTCGGCACGGTGGTGCGCGCCCGCCTCGACGCCTGGCTGACGGAGGCCGACCAGTGGGCGCTGGATCTGCTGCGCGGCGGAAGCGCGGAAACCCTCGAGCGCGACCGTAGCCGGCTCGCCGGAGCAGCGAGCGAGATCCGCCAGCTCGCGACCCATCTGCCCTATGACACCTCACGCCTGCGCGAGACCACCGCCGTGGTGCAGGCACTGCAAGAGCGCCTCCTGCGGTTGATCCCGCTCTTGGCCAGTCTCTCCGACCGTCTGGCCGCTCTGCGGGCACTGCGCGGCGCGCCGGATGCCGAAACGGCGGCGGCGCTGGCGGAGGTGGCCGACTGGGTCGCCAGCCCCGGCATGGACCCACAGCCCCTCTTGCAGCGTCTGCGACAACAGGCCGCCTGCGTCGACCGCCGCGACTGGACCGGACTCCACCGACTGAGCCTGCTGTCACGGCTGCTGGATCTGATCGAGGCGCTGGACGCGTCACGGCAGCTCCTCGCCCATCTGCATGCGCCCGAGCGAGCGCTCCCGTCGCCTCTGGCCGAGGTGGTCGCGCGTGCCGAGGAGCAACCGCTGCACCGCGACCCTGGTCTGGCCTGGCGCTCGGGCGGGGCGGCGACACTCTCCATCCTGATCTGCTGCGCCCTATGGATTCTCGGCGGCTGGTCGGCGGGAGACGGCGCCGCCGTCCTCGCCGCGGTCCTCTGCTGCCTCTTTGCGACCATGGACGACCCGGCGCCGGCCATGCGGGCCTTCGGGATCAGCCTGCTGCTGGCCGTGCCCCTGGCCGCCTTCTACCTGTTCGTGCTGCTGCCGCGCGTCCACGACTTCGTGCCGCTGGCGCTCGTCCTCGCCCCGACCCTGGTCGGACTCGGGATGCTCATGGTGTCGCCCCAGCACGCCCTGCTCTCCCTGTCGGTGAACATCAACTTCATCAACAGCCTGGCGCTCCAGGACCGGCTGACCTGGACCTTCGCGGATTTTCTCAACGTCAATCTGGCGCCCTTCGTCGGGCTGCTGGTCGCGCTCTCCGTAACGCGCGGCCTGCGCTCCATGGGCGTGGAGACCAGCGCCCGACGGCTGCTGCGCCAGACATGGGACGCTCTGGCCCGTCTGGCTGAGGGCCGGGGTGAGCGCGAACCGCTCGCCTTCGCCTCGCGCATGACCGACCGGCTGGGACTGCTGGCCCCGAAGCTCGCCGCCAGCAAAGACCCGGCGCTGGCCGGTGTGAGCATCCTGAGCGAGCTGCGGGCGGGGATGGATCTGGTCGCGTTGCGCGGGCTTCGCGCTCGCCTGTCTGCGCGGAACGACAGCACGCTCGAGCCGCTGTTGCAGGCGCTCGCCGCCCACTATCGTGCACGCGCCGACAGGCCGCGCGGCCCGGACGCCGAGGCCGACTTGCTTCCGCTGCTCGATCGGACGATCTACCGCCTGGGGACGAATCCCGCCGAGACGAACGCCCGCGAGGTCAGCGCCCTCCTTGGGCTGCGGCGCAGCCTCTTTCCAGACACACCCGTACCCATGACGATCCAGGAAGCCAGGACATGAGCGGCGAAACCAACCTCTTCGGCGTCTATCTGCACGCCTTTCTGGTCACCGCCGTCCTGGCGTTCGTCCTGACGCTCGTGGTGCATCGTCTTCTGGTCTGGCTGAAGGTCTATCGCCACGTCTGGCATCCGGCCCTGTTCGAGACGGCGGTGTTCGTCATCTGCTGGGCACTGGTGCTCAATCTGCCGGAGTACGCACGCTCATGAACGACCGATCCATCAAGACCGCCGTGGCGAAGATCCTCCGCCCGGTGCTCACACTCACGCTGGTCGGCGTTGCTGCCGTGGCGGGATGGCGAGTGTGGGTCTACTACCAGGTCGAGCCCTGGACCCCGGAGGGACGGGTGCGCGCCGACATCATCGAGGTCGCTCCCGATGTGTCGGGAATCGTCACCGAGGTGGCGGTGGACGATCATCAGTCCGTCAAGCGCGGGCAGCCGCTCTTTCGCATCGATCAGGCGCGCTATGTGCTCGCCCTGCGTCAGGCCGAGGCGGTGCTCGCCGCCAAGCGCGCCACCCTGGCCCAGACCCAGCGCGATGCGCAGCGCAATCAGGCGATGGGCGAGTTGGTCGCCAAGGAGGTCCGCGAGCAATGGCAGTCCAAGGTGGAGCTGGCCGGGGCCGAGGTTGCACAAGCTTTGGTCGCCCGCGATCTGGCTTCACTCGATCTTGAACGCACCCTGGTCGTCGCGCCCGCCGATGGCATTCTCTCGGATCTGATGCTACAGGTCGGTGATGCCGTCACCGTCGGAAAGCCTGTTTTGGCTCTCATCGAGGCCGACTCCTTCCGGGTCGAGGGCTATTTCGAGGAGACCAAGCTGCACGACATCCGCGTCGGCCAGTCTGCCCTGGTCAAGCTGATGGGTGAGGAGCAGGTCATCAGCGGCCATGTGCAGAGCATCGCCTCCGGCATCGAGGACCGCGATCGGGTGACCAGCGCCAATTTGCTGCCCAATGTGACGCCGACTGTTAGTTGGGTGCGTCTGGCCCAAAGGGTTCCCGTGCGTGTGACTCTGGATGCCGTCCCGCCGGACATCCGTTTGATCGTCGGCCGCACCGCCACTGTGACCATTCTGCCTGGGGTCGATACAGACTGAGACCCTGCCATTCCGCTTACCGGAAACCTCTAGGTGTGCAGCCCCGGAAATGAGGGCATAATCCTAGCGGCGTCTTTTGGGTATCGCCACATGCTGATGTGTCAACTGGTTGGGCCGAGAGGCTTGGCGGACAAACAAGTTTAGGCACGACTTTTTGCCCCTGGATGGACGATACTCGAATCACTCGGATAAGCACTGCCACTCCCATGAACCTTGGATCATCCCTTCGAAATCACGTTACCGACGCTGCGGCCTCCGCCGAGGGCACGGCTGCTCGCTGTGAGGCATGCAATTTCCGCTGCGAGCCGGCTGTGACGGACGAACGGTCAGAGGAGTACAGTGTCTATGTCGGTGACGTCGGCTCGCATCGAGATTGGAAGGCGGAGCACAAGGGGTATCTCAGCTCCTTCGTCCATGTGCCAAAGGATCTGCCGAGGAGCGCCGAGTGTTTCATGGCCATCAATCGGGTGGCGCAGCTGGATGAGCAGTTGGACGATACCTTTCTGCTGCGGCTTGAATCGATCGGCCATCTGTTCGAGCAACCCCTGGTCGCGGATATCGCCGAATCCTTCTGGACACGGTTCTTCAAATCGCAAAAGGATCTCCGGAAAGACAGGCTATCCGACAGCGACGAGGCATTGCGGGAGGAGTTCGTAAAGCAGTGGAATGCCCAGCGCACCCAGGCACGCCCGATGTTTGCCACCTTCCTCAACGATGTTGGCGGCGATTTAAAGGAATTCGTGAAGAGTGACTGGCCGCACATCCTGCGTGACCGCCTCGGTCTGACACACTGGCCAAGCACGCCGGGGAAACCGCTACCGGTCGCCTTGATATGCTACAGGTTGGACGAGGTTCGTCAGGCCCGCGCAATGGCCTCCAAAAAAGGTGCCATCAGCAGCTTTGCGCGCCCGACTGTCCTGGACACCGAGATGTCAGCCGCCTTCGTTCCGGCGCCGCTACTGCCGGGGAACAAGAGCTACGGATACACGCTCGACTTGGCTGCTCCCGATGTCCCGGATACCTTCACCCCAGAGCTGCTGACCTTCCCCATCGACTATCAGACCAGGCATATCAAGGCACTTGGCTTCATCACTCGCGAGCACGCCCTGCAAGCGGACGAGGCCATCCTCGCGGCACGCAATCGTCACATGCAGGGGCTGCGGCGCTTGCCCGGCTGCGATGACTTCGGCGAGGTGCTCACATGAGCTGGCAGGGATGGACGGATGAGCTACGCCGAAACCCCGAGCAGGCCGTCGGAGACCTGCTGCGCGGTGCTGCAGACATCGGGACATTCGAGCGCGCCTCACCGCACGAATTCCTGCTGGCCATCCTGCCGCGCGACAGCCGCATCCTGTCGCGGAGCTTGCTCGGCGAGCCCGGCCCCAACGTGATGGCATCAGAGTCAGGCGCGGACCTGCCAAATTATCTGGACGTCGGCTTGGCGGCCTGGCTGCGGGCACAGCGTGAAGCCGCTAAACCGCCTGCGAGGAAGCTCGGCGCCTATGCTGCGCAACTTTGTGAGGCACTGCAGTGGCCGCTGTACTTTCCATTGCCCCAAACACGTGCTGCGTTGCGGAGCGACCGTACCCTATGGCTGCAATGGCTGCGCTCGCTCACTCTCTCGGCCTATCGCGATCCGGAGTACGACTACTGGCAGGTGCTGGCTGCGCAACAAGCTGACGACGGCTTGCAGCTCTTCTGGCATGCGTTCGTGACCGAGGCCGGGCGCACGCGCTCCGCCCGTTACCTCGATCTCGGTCTGCTGGCTTTGGCCAAGCTGCCATTGTCGGAGGAAGACAGCCTGCGCAACCTGCGGTTGCAGGTCCAGGCACTCGTCAACCGATTTCAGCACCGCAGGGCTTGGGGAACCTTGGCCCAGAAAGAGCTGGCGCAGCAATTGCGCGGGGTCATGGCGCGCAACCCGAGCCTGAGCGCGGCCAATTACGAGGCATTCCTTCGCGGCCTGCTCGCACCTCTAGGCGAGCACACCACCGCCTCCATTCTGAGCCTGCTGGGACTTTGGAATGCTCGGGGCACGCTGGGCTACGCCTCAACCATCCCTGCCAAACGTTACAAGCTCGATGCCCCGGGATCGCGCGAGGACACCGATCAAGCCGTCCGGGCGGTACGCAATTCCCGCGACCTGGAACAGGCATGGAGGACCATCCGCCCGCTGCTCTGCGACCATGAGGATTTCGTGCACAGGACGGGGGACGCGTATGCCTTCGTACGCGCATTGGACATGTGCATACGTGCACTGTGCGAGCGCTATTCGATCCCCGATCAGGAGATCCAGGACCGCCTCTTCCATTGGATTCAACTGGCCCTGCACATGGACGGCGATAACCCCCGGCTATGGATGCTGTGGGAGCTCGCCCTGCGCAAGGCTGGCTATCCTCAGCGTGCCCAATGGGTGCTGTGGGAGATGACGCGACGCTTCCCGGACCAACTGCCCTGCCGCGTCGAGCTGGCTCGCCTGCTGGCGGAATCCGACAACGCTGAAGACCAGGCCCAGGCGCGGCGCTTGCTCCGGCACGTGCTGCGATTAGACCCCGAGCATCTGCATGCCTATTCCACCCTGGCCCAATTGGCGATTCGCGCCGGTGATTGGTCCGAGGCGCTGAGCCATGCGCAGCACGGCTTGCGGATCGATCCAACCAATGAAGTTAGTGCCGTGCTGTTGGCGAATGCCTATGTCCGACGCGGCGAGCCCGGTGACCTGGAAACCGCCATCGAGCACTTGCAGCGTTTCATCACCCGCTACCGTGGCCAGCCGAACGCCGAAAACTATCTGCGCAAGCTGCAGCAGCGATACCAGCCAGTGCTCCAAGGGCCGATCACCGAACATCTGAACGGCGACCAAGCCATTGGCACCAGAGGGATTGCTTCGGAAGTCGATCCCGCATGGCGTGCCTTTGCCGAGTCGATTCACACCTGGATCGAGTCAGACGAGTCCCCGGCGCCGGAGAACGACGATTTGGCCCTGACCGACCGGCTATTATCGCTGCCCGAGGCACTGCGACAGGCTGTGGCCCGAGGCCGCTGGGATGGCGACCTGCTCGATCGTTACGATGCCGCCGCACAGCGGGAGTTTCCGTTGGAGGTCCGCCTGTGGCGTTATCTGCAGACCTTGCACTCCGAGGCGACTAGCGAGACTGAGCGCGATCGCGCCAGGCAGGCCGTGGAAAGCTGGCTAGATGCGGAGAAGAAGGCTGCGAGCGGTGACAGCCCTTCATGGACGGATTTCTTGACTAAATCCTGGCAGTCCATGACTGACTCCGTCGATGCGGCTTTTGGTGTCGGCACCAAGTGGCTGAAAGCGCTTCTGGACCGATACCAGCCGTTGCCTCCTCCGTTGTTTTCATGACCGATTCGGCTACCACAGCTCCCCGGTCAGATTTCAGACGGACGTAACCATCGAGTTCACCGGGAGTTTCGGGGGAGATGACTCGATCAGATGCTTCAAGACGAGTGACCGTCGCTGGATCACCGCCATGACCGCCCCTCCCAGCTTTCCCAAAACCCTCCATCAATCCAAAGTCTTACTAAACCGCAACACCGCCAGCATCAGCGTCACCCCCGCAAACACGACCAGCGCCAGCACCTCCCCCGGCATATCCCCCAAGCTGGCCCCGCGCAGCATGATCCCCCGGATCATCCGGATGAAATGGGTCAGCGGCAACAGCTCGGACAAATACTGGGCGGCCTTGGGCATCCCGGCGAAGGGGAACATGAACCCCGAGAGCAGGATCGAGGGCAGGAAGAAGAAGAAGGTCATCTGCATCGCCTGGAACTGGGTCTTGGCGGCAGTGGAGATGACCAGCCCCAGGGTCAGGTTGGCGGCGATGAAAAGCAGCGCGGCGAGATAGACCTGATAGAGCGCGCCCCGCACCGGCACGCCGAACAGCAGCATCCCGAGGGCCAGGATGATGCTCACCTGCACCAGCCCGATGAGCACGTAGGGGATGATCTTGCCGATCATCAGCTCGAGGCTGCGCACCGGAGTGTTGATCAGCAGCTCCAGGTTGCCGCGCTCGGCCTCGCGGACGATGGCAACCGCCGTGAAGAGCACCATCGTCAGGGTCAGGATGACCCCGATCAGACCGGGCACGATGTTGAGCGCCGAGCGCCGCTCCGGGTTGTAGAAGCTGCGGACCTCAAAGACCGGCTCCCCGCTCGGCCGCTCCGGCGCCGTGTCGTAGTCGAGCGAGATCTGAGCGAGCTGACGGGCCGCCATCCTGCAGCCGGCGACCGAAGTCGGGCGGGATGTGGAGGCCGACCGCGATCTCACCGCGCCGCAGCAGCCGCTCCAGCTCCTCGGGTCCGCTCACCGTTCGATGGATGTCCACCACCTGGGTCGCCTGACTGTCGGCGATCAGCGCTCGTGACAGCGAGGTCTGAGCCTGATCGGCCACCCCGGCCGGCAGGTGACGGACGTCGGTGTTGATGGCGTAGCCGAACAGCATCAGCTGGATCAGCGGGATGCCGACGATCATGCCGAAGGTGAGACGGTCGCGGCGCAGCTGCCGCACCTCTTTGAAGAGGATCGCGTTCAGTCGGGTGAGACAGCGGCTCATGACTCGGCTCCGTCTGAATCGGTCGCGAGGACGAAAACGTCCTCCAGGCTCGGATGGACCGGCTGGACCCGGGCCTCGACGCCGGCGGCCACCAGCGCCGAGCGCACCAGCGCGGGCGCATCCTCGACCGCCCTGGCGACCAGCACCCGTAGCCGCACCCCGAGCTGGGTGACGCTGAGGATGGGCGCCAGTCCGCCCAGCGCCGCGCGCGCGGGTCCGGGCGCGTCCGTCTCCACCTCCACCACCCGTGCGTCCATGTCGGCATAGAGCTGGGTCGGGGTGCCGTCGGCGACGATGCGTCCGCGCTGCAGGATCGCCAGACGGTGACAGCGCTCGGCCTCGTCCATGTAGTGGGTCGAGACCAGGATGGTAGTGCCCTCGGCGACCAGCGCGAAGAGCGTCTCCCAGAAGTCGCGCCGGCTCTGCGGATCGACCGCGCTGGTCGGCTCGTCGAGGAAGAGCAGCGGCGGCGCGTGCAGGGTGGCGGCGGCGAGCGCG
>ERZ1673962.926-NODE-926-length-16606-cov-3.868951_pt1 | contig 16606 bp, 17 predicted proteins | sample MGYA00580188_ERZ1673962 | MGnify/ENA primary metagenome ERZ1673962 (study PRJEB41334, sample SAMN05608104) | rock metagenome | biome: terrestrial subsurface; feature: shale formation; material: shale | place: USA: Pennsylvania ... | reverse complement strand
CCTGACAACAGACAGGCTCGACCGGAGTCCATCGGGATCGCGCATGTCGCCTGATGGGTGAGTTCGATCCTGTCTTCGTAGAGAGGACACAGGTTTGAACAAACAGATCCAGTTCGCCATCGCCGCGCTCGTGCTCAGTCTGGGGTTGGCGATCTACGGCATCATCGTCTTCGCCAACGCGGAGAAGGGGCGCGATCTCCAGTCCTTGCAGACCCAGATGAGCCTTGTGGCCGACAGTCGCGCCGAGGCGATCGAGCACTGGTTGCAGGGTCAGTATGCCGTGCTGGAGCGATCGGCGCAGTATCTTCCTCTGCACCGAGCGCTGGCGCAGGCGGGTGAGTCGCCGGACGAGACGGCCCGCGAGACGCTGCGCGACCTGCTGGCCGTGACGGCCGAGCGCATGGGTTTTTTGTCGCGCCAGAGTACCGGCTATCAGCCCAGCCGCTTTGAAGTGGGACTCGAAGGCAGTCTGGCGGCGCTCGATCCGCAAGGCCGCCTCCTGGCCGCGACGAGCGGCATGCCGCCGATCGAGGGCGCGCTGGCCGATTTTCTGCAACGAACGCCGCTGACCGAGCGCGGGCTGCTCGATCTGCATCGCGGCGCGCATGAGCGGCTGACACTCGGTTTTCTGGTGCCGGTGGTGGCGGACACGTCCGGGCAGGAGGGTTCGGGGGGCGTGATTGCGCGTCTGCTGGCGCTGCGTCCGATCGATGCCGGAGTCTTTGCGATACTCAAGCAGCCGGGACTCGCCGCGCGCACGTCCGAAACCTATGTGATCCGTCGATCCGGCAATCTGATCGAATATCTCTCGCCGCTGCTCGACGGCAGTGAGCCGCTGACGAAGCGACTCGCGATCAACACCAGGGATCTCATCGACGTCGAGGCGCTGGAGCAGCCGGGGCTGTTCCATCAGGGCCGTCATTACGCCTTCACCGAATCCTTTGCCGTCAGCCGGCGCATCCCTGGAACCGACTGGGTGCTGGTGCATCGGATCGGTGCCGCTGAAGCCCTGGCGGCAAGCGATGCGCGGCGCATGACGCTCATCAGCGGTCTGGCCCTGCTGGTGGTGCTGATTGGCGCGGCCCTGGTGCTGGTGTGGTTCTATGCCACCTCGCGTCGGGTCGAGGAGGTCGCGGAGTGTTATCGGCTGTCCTCGGAGCGCTTCGAGCGTCTGTCGGGTTTCCTCGACATCCTGACCGACAGCCAGCCCAATCCCATCCTGGTCGTCGATGCAAACAACCACATCACCTATGCCAACCGGCGTCTGGCCGAACTCAGCGGCATCGCGCGCGACGAACTGATCGGACGCTCGCTGACCGGCGTGCTCGGGCAGGACGCAGGCGGGTTCTATGGCGCGATTAATCAGCGCGTTCTGGAGAATGGAGCGCCACAGGTCGAGATCAGGCGCCTGAGCGACGAGCCGGGCGGGGAGCGGGTGTGGCGCTCGCATCACTGCCCCTTTACGGCCGCGACCGATGCCCAGGAACCGGCCGTGCTCGTCACCATCGATGATCTGACCGATCTGATGCGCGAGCGCGCCCGGCGCGAACGCAACACCCAGCAACTGATCGACACCCTCGTCGGTCTGGTCGACGAGCGCGATCCCGACTCGGCGCATCAGTCCAGATACGTCGTCCAGGTCGCGCGCGCCATGGCCGAGGATCTCGGGTTCGACCCGTCGCAGGTCGAGACGACCGAGCAGGCCGCGCGTCTGGTCAACATCGGCAAGATCCGCATCCCGCGTTCACTGCTGGTCAAGGGCGGCAGCCTGACCGATCAGGAGCTGAAGCGGGTGCGTGAGGCGCTCGATGCCGGGCCGGAGCTGCTGCGCGACATCGAGTTCGATGGACCTGTGCTCGAAACCCTGGCGCAGATCAACGAATGGGTCGACGGCAGCGGTCGGCCGCGCGGCCTGAAGGGCGACGAGATTCTGCCTGCCGCCCAAGTGGTCGCGCTCGCCAATGCCTTCGTGGCCCTGATCAGTCCGCGATCCTTCCGCGACGCCAGGAGCTTCGACGAAGCCGAGGCGATTCTGATGCGCGAGATCGGCCGACGTTTCGACAAGCGCTTCGTGCTGAGCCTGCTCAATCATCTCGACAACTGGGGCGGGCGCGAGGAATGGGCGGACATGAACCGGCGGAATTGAGGCTCGTGCAGGCGTCATGGACGACGCGTGCCGTTATCGCGGACAAGAAAAAACCGGCCTGAGCCGGTTTTCTCTATTTCGGGAATTTGGTCGGGGTGACAGGATTTGAACCTGCGACTTCTGCCTCCCGAAGACAGCGCTCTACCAAGCTGAGCTACACCCCGTAAATCGATACACCGTCAATACGTGCGAGCGACCGCGAAATCCGCCAGCAGGGCGAGTGCGTCGTTCGCTGGCGAGGCAGGTAGGCGTTCTAGCGCTTTTTTGGCCTGTGCCGCGTAGGACTGTGCGAGCTGCGTAGTGTAGTCGATCGCATCGGTGGACGCAATAGCCGCCGTGACGGATTCGATGCGATCGCGTCCGCCATGCTCGATGGCATCACGCAGCAGGGCGCGCTGCTCGGGCGTACCGACCTGCATGGCACGAATGATCGGCAGGGTCGGCTTGCCCTCGTCGAGGTCGTCGCCGACGTTCTTGCCCAGCTCGGCATTGTCGACACTGTAGTCGAGCGCGTCGTCGACGAGCTGGAAGGCGATGCCGAGACAGAGACCGTATTCGCGGATGGCGTCCTCGATCTCGGGCGGCGACTCGGCGAGCACGGCGCCGAGCCGGGTGCCGGCCTCGAACAGGGTCGCGGTCTTGCGGCTGATGACTTCCATATAGCGCGCCTCGTCCGTGTCGGGATCGCGCTCGTTGAGCAGCTGCAATACCTCGCCCTCGGCGATGCGGTTGGTGGCGTGCGCCAGCACTTCCATCACCCGCATGTTGCCGACATCGACCATCATCTCGAACGAGCGCGAGTAAAGGAAGTCGCCGACCAGCACGCTGGCGTCATTGCCCCAGACCACATTGGCGGTCTCGCGATTGCGCCGCAGTTCCGAGCCGTCGACCACGTCGTCGTGCAGCAGGGTCGAGGTGTGGATGAACTCCACGATGGCCGCGAGATCGATGTGGCGCTCGCCGGTATAGCCGCAGGCGCGCGCGGCGAGCAGCACCGAAAGCGGACGCAACCGCTTGCCGCCGCTGTTGACGATGTAGTGCCCGATCTGGTTGATCAGCACCACGTCGGATTGGAGTCGGCGCAGGATCAAGGCGTCGACGGCCTTGATGTCCTCGGCGACGGGTTGTCGAATCCTGGAAAGGTCCATGCGTGTCTGGTGTCTACCGTAGAATGGCGGCGGATGCTAGGGGCGGGGACGAAAGGCTGTCAAGCCGAGCGCCCCGGCTGTCGATTCGACAAGGGTACGCAATTTGGCGCTTCCGGTCGACAGCTTGCTGACGTTTGGGCACCTTCGCGCCCGAATCCGGTTTCGGGCGTTGACCCCACAGGGATTTTCTGATTGAATTCCGCTTCTTTGTTCCGGCGCGGAGCGTCGGCCCTATCCGAACACTCCTGGGGATCTTCAGAACATGTACGCGGTCATTCAAACCGGTGGCAAGCAATACCGGGTTTCCGAAGGTGACACGGTCAAGATCGAGAAGCTGACCGCCGAGGCCGGCGACAGTGTCGATTTCGAGCAGGTCTTGATGGTGGCCGATGGCGATGATGTCAAGGTCGGCAAGCCTTATCTGGCCGGCGGCAAGGTGACGGCGACCGTCGAGTCGCACGGCCGCGCCAAAAAGGTCAAGATCATCAAGTTCCGTCGCCGCAAGCATCACATGAAGCGTCAGGGCCACCGTCAGTGGTTCACGGCGGTCAAGATCACCGGCATCAGCGCCGGCTGAGGAGTCAGCATCCATGGCACACAAAAAAGCAGGCGGTAGTTCACGCAACGGCCGCGATTCCGAATCCAAACGACTGGGCGTCAAGATCTTCGGCGGCCAGCAGATCCGTGCGGGCAGCATCATCGTGCGTCAGCGCGGCACCCGCTTCCACAACGGCGTCAACGTCGGTTGCGGCAAGGATCACACCCTGTTCGCGCTGACCGACGGCGTGGTGAAATTCATCACCAAGGGCCCGAAGAACCGCAAGTTCGTCACGGTCGAGAGCGCCTGAGTTCGCGTCGCATCGGCGCGCGGCCTGCCGCGACGGTTCTTCGAACCACTCGCCGGCCTGTGTTGATCACGCTGTTCGCGCCGATCGCGAAGCCTCGTCCCTCGGGCGGGGCTTTTTCTTTTTCGAGATCAAAACTATGAAATTCGTCGACGAGGCCGTCATTCGGGTCGAGGCTGGCGATGGCGGAAACGGTTGTGTGAGTTTTCGCCGCGAGAAGTACATCCCCAAGGGTGGCCCGGACGGCGGTGATGGCGGTGACGGTGGCAGCGTCTACCTGATCGCCGACAACAATATCAACACCCTGGTCGATTTCCGCTATCTGCGCAAGCATCGCGCCGAGCGCGGCGAGAACGGCAAGGGCAAGCACATGACCGGGCGCAGCGGGCAGGATCTGACGGTCCCGGTTCCGGTCGGCACCCGCGTCTTCGATCAGGAGACCGAGGAGCTGATCGGCGAGTTGCTCGAAACCGGGCAGCGGCTGCTGGTCGCGCAGGGCGGTTTCCACGGCATCGGCAACGCGCGTTACAAGTCGAGTACCAACCGCGCGCCGCGTCAGTCCAAGCCGGGCACGCCGGGTGAGCGGCGCGATCTGTTCCTTGAGCTGATCCTGCTGGCCGATGTCGGGCTGCTCGGCTTCCCGAATGCCGGCAAGTCGTCGCTGATCCGCAAGGTTTCCAGCGCGCGGCCTAAGGTCGCCGACTATCCCTTCACCACGCTCTATCCGAATCTGGGTGTGGTGCGGGTCGGCGAGCGGCGCAGTTTCGTGATCGCCGATATTCCGGGGGTCATCGAGGGCGCGGCCGAGGGGGCGGGGCTGGGGATTCACTTCCTGAAGCATCTGGCGCGCACGCGCCTGCTGCTGCATCTGGTCGACATCGCGCCGCTCGACGAGAGCCAGGATCCGGTCGATCAGGTGCGCAAGATCGAGGCCGAGCTGGATGCTTTCGGCGCCGGCCTGCTGGACAAGGAACGCTGGCTGGTCTTGAACAAGATCGATCAGCTCGAACCGGAAGACTATGAGGCGCGGCGCGCTGAGATCGTCGAGCAGCTCGACTGGCGCGGGCCGGTCCATACCATCTCGGCGCTCACCGGCGCCGGGACCGAGACGCTGATCAATGATCTGATGTATCGCCTGGAAGCGCTCAAGGCCGACCCCGACAGTGCCGGCAGCGTCCAGTCCGACGAGGCCACTTCGGATTGGGATGAGTTCGATACCTCGGCGACCGGCGACTGGCATCCCCTGGACTGAACCCGGATACGACAACTTCATACTCTGAGCGCGGTTGCAGCATGATCTCGCGAGACAGGATTCCAGGTACGCGGCGTTGGGTGGTCAAGATCGGCAGTGCGCTCCTGACGCGCGATGGTCAGGGTCTGGAGCGCGCCATGCTGGCGCCCTGGGTCGAGCAGATGAGTGCGCGCCGTCAGGCCGGACACGAAATCGTGCTGGTCTCATCGGGCGCCGTGGCCGAGGGCATGGCGCGCATGGGCTGGCGTCGTCGGCCCAAGACGCTGCACGAGCTGCAAGCGGCGGCGGCCATCGGCCAGATGGGGCTGGTGCGGGCCTATGAAGACTGCTTCCAGGCGCGCGGGCTGCATACGGCTCAGGTGCTGCTGACGCGCGACGATCTGTCCAACCGCTCGCGCTATCTCAATGCGCGCAGCACACTGCGCACGCTGCTCAAACTCGGCGTGATCCCGGTCATCAACGAGAACGACACGGTCGCGACCGACGAGCTGCGCTTCGGCGACAATGACACCCTGGCCGCGCTGGTGGCCAATCTGATCGAGGCCGATCTGCTGATCCTGCTCACCGATCAGGATGGACTCTTCGACCAGGATCCGCGCAAGAATCCGGACGCCAAGCTGATCCCCGAGACCTGGGTCAGTGATCCGCTGCTCGATCAGGTTGCCGGCGGCAGTGTCACCGGACTTGGTACCGGCGGCATGGTCACGAAGGTGCGTGCAGCGCGTCTGGCGGCGCGCTCGGGGACGCCGACCATCATCGCGCCAGGGCGGGGCGAGCAGGTCTTGAGCCGCATCGGTGCGGGCGAGTCGGTCGGTACGTTGCTGATTCCCTTTCAAGGGCCGCAGGCGGCGCGCAAGCAGTGGCTGGCCGGTCATCTCCAGGCGCGTGGCCGGCTGGTGCTGGATGCAGGGGCGGTGCGCGCGCTGCGCGAAAAGGGCACCAGTCTGCTCGCTGTCGGCGTGAAGGCGGTGCAGGGGCGCTTCAATCGTGGCGAGGTCGTCATCTGTCTCGATGAGGCCGGGCACGAGATCGCGCGCGGCCTGGTCAACTATGATGCCGACGAGGCCGAGCAGATTCGCGGTCGTCCGTCGTCGAGCTTCGAGTCCATCCTCGGCTATCTCGACGACGAAGAATTGATCCATCGCGACAATCTGGTTCTGATCTGATCTGATCTGATCTGATCTGATCTGCAATCATTGCAGGTGTCATGGATCCAGGGGCAGTCTTCGAGCATCGTCATCCGCCGGCTCCAGCCCTTTATAATCGAGCTCCAAATCCACAGCCGAGCCAGGATCGCCATGACCATCGAGGCTCTTGTATGACCGCGCCGCACACCACGGGCCGCCTCACGGCGAGCCGCTTCCGCCCCGCCTGGTGGCTGCCCGGTCCCCATCTCCAGACCCTCTGGCCCAGCCTGATGCGCCGCCGCCCCCGCCTGGAGCTGACACGGCGCCGGATCGAACTGGCCGATGGTGATTTCATCGACCTGGTTCTGGGTGCGCCATCCGGTCCACGGGTGCTGGTGATCCATGGACTCGAAGGCAATCTGGAGTCGCACTACGCGGGCGGTCTGATGCAGACGCTCGCGCGCGGCGGCTTCCAGCCGATCTTCCTGTTTCTGCGCGGATGCTCGGAGGAGCCGAACCGGCTCGACCGCGCCTACCATTCGGGCGCGAGCGCCGATCTGGCCGAGGTGCTGGAGGTCTTGAGCCGCGATCCCGAGGGCGCGCCGATGGCGGCGATCGGCTTCTCACTCGGAGCCAATCTGCTGCTCAAGTATCTGGGCGAGACGCCCGCGCCACGGCTGCAACGGGCGGTAGCCGTGTCCGTGCCCTTCGTGCTGCGCGATGCCATGCTGCGGCTGGATCTGGGCGGCTCGCGCCTCTACCGGCGCTATCTGCTGGGCAAGCTCAAGGCCAGTCTGCGGCGCAAGTTCGCCGAGCGCCCCTTTCCATTGGATGCCGACCTGGACGCCATCCGCGACTTCAACCAGTTCGATGATCAGATCACCGCGCCGCTCAACGGTTTTGCGGGCGTCTTCGACTATTACACGCGGGCCAGTTGCCGGCCCTTGCTGGCCGGCATCCACACGCCCACGCTCATCCTCCAGGCGGCGGATGATCCCTTCATGTTCCCGACCACCGTCCCCTGGGCGCATGAACTCGGCCCAGGCGTGACACTCGAGCTGGCCGCGCATGGCGGGCATGTCGGGTTCGTCGCCGGCGCCTGGCCCTGGAGGCCGCATTACTGGCTCGAAACCCGTGTCCTGGAGTACCTGAGTACGGGTGTTTGACGGGGCCGGAGCATTGACTGCCTGACAGCTGGAGCGGCTATTGTGGCCATCCCCTCTTTGTCATTCCTATCGCCCGTGCGCGACGTCCACTAATACGATCCCGAAGCCGCGATCCGGTCGCGCACCTCCAGAGCCACTTCGAGCGCTCTGAGTCCTGTCTGGCCGTCGACCAGCGGTCGCCCGCCCTGACAAACCACACGCACGAATTCGGCCAGCTCCAGATCCAGCGGCTTGATGGGATCGATCTGGAGACGCTCGCGTGCGATCTCCGGGCGTGCGCCGTCCTCGATTGCGCGCGGCTCGGCCAGATCGATGGTCTGCTTGACGAAATCGAGCGACAGATAGCGCCCGGACTGAAAGACGCGGATCCGCCGTGTCGTCTGATCCGAGACCCGGCTGGCGACTACGTTGGCGACCGTGCCGTTGTCGAACTCCAAGCGGGCGTTGGCAATGTCGACGTGCTCGGTGAGGATCGAGGCGCCGATGGCCGAGATGTGCCGGATCTCGGCGTCGACCAGAGACAGGATGATGTCGAGGTCGTGGATCATGAGGTCCGAGACCACATCGACATCGGTTGCACGCTCGACGAAGCCGCCCATGCGCTGGGCCTCGATGTAGCGTGGCGCGCGGATGCGATGAGCGAGCGCCATGACGCCGGCATTGAAGCGCTCGACATGGCCGATCTGGAGGATGGCGCCATGGCGCTGGGCCAGACGCACGATCTCGGCGCCTTCCTCGCGCGTGGCGGCGATCGGCTTTTCGAGCAGCACATGGATGCCGCGCTCCAGGAAGGGCGCGGCGGCGGCCAGATGCGCTGTCGTGGGCACCACGACACTGACGGCATCGACCTGATCGAGCAATGCACGGGGATCCGTATGAGCGGCACAGCCGGCTTCGGCGGCGACCGAAGCGGCGCGTTCGGCATCGGTGTCGACGACACCGACGAGTTCGACCTCGGGCAGGCGCGAGTAGATGAGGGCGTGGAACCGGCCCAGATAGCCAACGCCGATCACGGCGACTCTCAGCCGGCGGTCGAGGGTATCGAGTGACATAGAACCCATCCTGAGTACAGAGGGAACGTCCGCAAGACCGAAGGAAGGCGCTCCCTGTTGTGGGTCAACCGCCGATGGAACCGGCTTCGGGTGACTGCGCCGCGACCTCACCGGGATCGACTGGTGCACAGGCGATCAACTGATAGCTGATGGTGGCGCACAGGCCTACGACAACGAAAAACATCAGCACAATGAGTGGGTCGGGCCTTCGATGAAGCCGCTTTCTGTAGATCATCCAAACTACCCCTGGATTCAAGTAAATTTTCAACAATATTCTACAACTATCTCAAAATGCGACAAGATAGCCGTCTGCGGTCGGGGCAGACTCCGCACCACGGCGGACCGGTATATCATGCGCCAATCCAGCGCACGTCATCCAGGAGACGAAATTGAGCGACTATCTCATCGCGATCTCGGCCCAGAGTCAGTATCAACCGGATCAATCCTCGCCGGAAGAGGAGCGTTACGTTTTTGCATACACCGTCACAATCGAGAACCGAGGCACCAGACCGGCGCGCTTGCTCGACCGCCACTGGATCATCACCGACGCCAATGGCCAGATTCAGGAGGTGCGCGGCCAGGGCGTGGTCGGCGAGCAGCCGCATCTGCAACCGGGAGAAGCCTTCAGGTACACCAGTGGTGCCGTGCTCCCGACACCGCTCGGCAGTATGCATGGCCACTATGGAATGATCGGCGACGACGGCACGCATTTCGAGGCGCGCATCCCGGCCTTTTCGCTGACCTCGACGCGGCTGCATTGAACAGCCCTGTGCCGCCTGAACTTCAGATGATGACCCATTTCCGTTCCAGATGACCGCCTATGCCATCGGTGACATCCAGGGGTGTCACGCCGAACTCGAGCGTTTGCTCGACCGTCTCGACTTCGATCCGGCCGCCGACCGGCTCTGGTTGGCCGGCGATCTGGTCAATCGCGGTCCCGAGTCGCTGGCCGTGCTGCGCCGAGTGCACGCGCTCGGTGACGCGGCGATCGTAGTGCTAGGCAATCACGATCTGCATCTGCTGGCCGTGGCTGCCGGCAATGCCAGACATTCGAAGAAGAGCACCCTGGGGGCGATCCTGCGCGCACCGGATCGCGACGAACTGCTCGACTGGTTGCGTCGTCGGCCTCTGCTGCATCACGATCCGGATCTCGGATTGACGCTCGTCCATGCCGGACTGCCGCCGCAATGGAATCTGGCCGAGGCGCTGGCCTGCGCGCGCGAGCTGGAGACCGTGTTGCGCTCCGACGACTATCCCGAGTTCATGCACGCCATGTATGGCAACGAGCCGGCACGCTGGTCGCCCGACCTCAGCGGCCTCGAGCGGCTGCGCTTCATTACCAATGCTCTGACCCGGCTGCGCTTCTGCGCGCTCGACGGCACTCTGGCGCTCAAGGAGAAGGGCGAGATCGGCAGTCAGTCGCCGGGGCTATTGCCCTGGTTTCAGGTTCCGGGTCGACGCACGCGCGCCGATCGCATCGTCTTCGGCCACTGGTCGGCGCTGGGCTACTGGAGCGGCGAGAACGTTTGGGCGATCGACAGCGGCTGTCTCTGGGGCGGCGCACTCACGGCGCTCAGGCTCGACCGCGAGCCGCTGGAGCCGATCCAGATCGAGTGCGCCGGATATCTGCAACCTGGACGGGACTGACAGACTCAGCGGCGCTCCAGATCCACGAAGGTCATGGCGAAGACGTTGCGCTCGTCGGCCGGACGTTCGACGCGCGCGACTTCATTCCACTCGGCCGGATTCCAGGCCGGAAACCACGTATCGCCCGTGACCTGCGCCTGCACGATCGTCAAATGGAGTCGGTCGGCCAGGGGCAGCGACTGCGCATAGATCGAGGCGCCACCGACGATCATCAGCTCGGGCTCGTCGACGGCGGCGATCGCCGTCTCCAGCGAACCGAAGACCTCACAGCCCTCGGCGCGATAGTCAGGATCACGCGAGATCACCAGATGCCGGCGGCGCGGCAACAGACCCGGCAGCGACTCCCAGGTCTTGCGCCCCATGAGGATGGGCTTGTCGAGCGTCAGCGCCTTGAAGTGCGCCAGATCCGCCGGCAGGCGCCAGGGCAGCGCGTTGTCGCGGCCGATCACGCGCGCTTCATCCATCGCCGCCACCAGCGCAATGACCGGGCGTCGTTCGAGCGATGCTGAGTCAGACGATGGCATGACGCTTGGCTCTCAGGCCGAAACGACCGCCAGGCGCGGTGCGGCCACAGGCGCCGGCGCCGACCACAGGCGTTCGAGGCCGTAGAAGTCACGCACCTTCGGGAGCATGACATGGAGCACGACCCCATTGAGATCGACCAGCGCCCATTCGCCCTCGGTCAGTCCTTCGGTGCCGAGCGGGGTCTCGCCGGCGTCCTTGGCGCGAAAGGCCACGGTCTCGGCGATGGCCTTGACATGGCGGTCCGAAGTGCCGGAGGCGATGATCATGAAATCGGTCACGGCGGTCTTGCCGCGCACGTCCAGCACCTGGATGTCGCGGGCCTTCATATCGTCGAGTGTGTCGAGAACCAGTTGTTTGAGTTGATCGAGCTGCATGGAACCCTCTGTATTCGGGAAGTGGGATGTCTTGGTTACGGCCTAGACGTTCGGATGAGGCGGCTGGGGCGAGCGTGCCGGATCGGCCGGCGCATAGAGTCGTTCACGCTCGATGTAGTCGAGCACGGCGTCAGGGAGCAGATAACGCGGACGGCGTCCCTGGGCGATGAGGTCGCGGATGCGTGTCGATGAGATGTCGAGCTGGGTCAGGGTCTGGAACAGGATGCGGCCGCCCGCTCGGGCCGCCAGACAGCGCGGCTCCTCGCAGACCCGTTCCAGATAGAGTTGTCGCAGGGCGGGACTGGCGACCGGATCGTGCCCGGGCCGACGCATGACCACCAGATGCGCCAGCTCCAGGATCTCCAACGGGCGATACCAGTGGAGAAAACCCGCATAGGCATCGGCGCCGATCAGCAGACAGAGCGGGCGTTCGGGGCCGAACTCGTCACGGAGCGAGCGCAGGGTGTGCAGTGTATAGGAAGGACCGTCCCGATGCAGCTCGCGTCGATCGAGCACAAACCCCGGCGCGTCGGCGAGTGCGGCCTCCAGCATCGCCAGCCGCTGCGCCGTGCTCGCCAGCGGCTGCGGACGATGGACGGCGATCCGCAGCGGGATGAAGCGAACCTGATCGAGCGCAAGTCCCTGGAGACAGTCCAGGGCTGCGCGCAGATGGCCGAAATGGATGGGGTCGAAGGTGCCGCCGAGCAGACCGATCATGCGCGCACCCGGATCGCTGACGGCATCGACGCCCCAGTCGAACCGGGGCGCTCGGCGCCCCGTCGATCCGCCATCAGTTGTGCGACTTCACCAACAGCTTGAAGATCTTGAAGTTGATGATCCAGAAGCGAATGAACTGCCATGGAATGGACTGGCGCATATAGCGCGTGAAACCGGTCGGGACCGGCGGGTAATAGGCTTGCTGATAGGGTTCTTTGTTCTTGGCGGGCATCGTCGTCGTTCCTCGCTCGATTCGGGATGCACGCGCCGGAGTCCGGGATGGTACCGACTCCAGGCCCCGGCGCACTGGGAGAGAGACTCAGTCGGGCAGCACCGACCAGCCCGGGCGCAGCTTGGCCTGGTAGATGAAGACATGATGCAGAAGGTATTTCATCCAGTGTCCGGCCAGGCCGATCTCACCGAAGGTCAGATCCATGTCGCGTCCGTACTCGGGATAGGTCTCGTAGTCCGGCACCACCGGGAATACGGTCATGGTCGCCGCCGTGCCCTTGAAGAGATCCATGCCGGTCGAGGCCACGCAAGCCGCGCCCATCTCACCCATCGAGGCGGTGTGCGACAGCGTGGTCGCGCCATTGAGCAGATCGCGGATGTTCTCGGCCACGGCCTTCCCAATGGTCGCCGAGGGCATGCCGGTGCGCGGCGGCGTCGGGCTGATCTGCAGGCCGCTCGGACTCTTCATCACCTTGCTGATCGGATGCGGCGGGGCGAAGGCGATGCCGATGGCGAAGATGTTCTTGTACTTCGGGGTCTGATAGGTCTTCGGCCAGTCGGCCTTGCTCCATTCCTCGAAGGGCTTGGGATTGTAGTCGGCGTCGACCTTCATGAAGCCGTTGGGCGCGAAGAGCTGCTCGGTGATGTCGCTCCCGGACTTGTCATAGGCTTTGAGTCCCACGCCCGAGAAGGGCGGGATGAGCATGGAGAAATCGAACTCCAGCTCGTGGACACTGCCGTCGAGCTGCTCGTAATGGATCTTGCCCGGCTCGACCTTGGTGACGGCCGCGCGGGTGATCCACTCCAGGCCGCGCTCGACCATCAGCGACTCGGCGAAGACCTTGCCGTTGGTCAGATAGCCGCCACGGGTGATGTGCACGCCGCCCATGCCGAAGTCGCCGAGTTCGTACTCGTTGCTGATCCAGACCACGCGCGCCAGATGGCGCACGCCGGCCCCACGCAGGACGTGATCGACGTTGTAGATGTACTCGAAGGCCGCACCCTGGCAGGTGCACATGCCATGTCCGGTGCCGATGACGAAGGTTTTGCGCGCGCCGGCCTTCATCTCCTGGACGCACTTCTGTAGCTGCTCGTTGGCCTCCAGCGCATGGGACGGGGTGCAGACCGACATGGTGTAGCCCTTATCCGGCCCCAGACCCGGCGTGGCGTCGAAGTTGAGCTTGGGACCGGTGGCATTGACCAGATAGTCGTATTCGATCTCGTCGCTCTGACCGAGTCGAGTCGGGTCCGTGTACTCGATGGTGACGAAGGGGCTCTCGTGTCCGGCGCCGCCATCGGGATGGACCGAGACGGCGCGCGCCTGCCGGAAACCGACGTTGATCTTCTTGTAGACGGGCGCCAGCTCGAAGGTGACTTGGCGCTCGGTCATTTCACCCACGCCCACCCAGATGTTGGATGGAATCCAGTTCCACTTGGAATTGGGCGAGACCACGGTGATCTGATGCTGCTTGCCCACCCACTTGCCCAGATAACGGGCGGTCGTATGGCCGGAGATACCGGCTCCGAGTATCAGGATGCGTGCCATGGCAAGGTTCCTCCTAAGGCTATTTTTGTCGGTTCAGGTCATTGACCGGCGTTCGAGTAAGCTCGACCGCATCGAGTTCCCGGCGAGCGTCGCTGAAAGTCGCATTCTTAACCGCCCGATCGGGCCTTGTCGAGCTTCGAAACGGCTCAGCCGCGCACCTCGCCGTCACCCAGCACCACGAACTTCACCGAGGTCAGCCCTTCCAGACCGACCGGCCCGCGTGCATGGAACTTGTCGGTACTGATGCCGATCTCAGCGCCCAGGCCATATTCGAAGCCGTCGGCAAAGCGCGTCGAGGCATTGACCATGACCGAACTCGAGTCGACCTCGCGCAGAAAACGCCGGGCGCGCGAATAGTCCTCGGTGACGATGGCGTCGGTGTGGGCCGAGCCGTGGCCGGTGATGTGGTCCATGGCCGCGTCCAGTCCATCGACCACACGGATCGACAGGACGGGCGCCAGATACTCGGTGTCCCAATCCTCGTCGGTTGCCGGGACGGCGTCGACGATGAGTTCGCGCGTACGCGGACAGCCGCGCAGCTCCACACCCTTTTCGCGATAGGCCGCCGCGAGCCGGGGCAGGATGGCCGCCGCCACGGGCGCGTCGACCAGCAGCGTCTCCATCGTATTGCAGGTGCCGTAGCGCTGGGTCTTGGCGTTCATCGCAATGGCGAACGCCTTGTCGAGATCGGCGTGCTCATCGATGTAGACATGACAGATGCCGTCGAGGTGCTTGATGACCGGCACCCGCGCCTCGCGGCTGATGCGCTCGATCAGCCCCTTGCCGCCGCGCGGGATGATGACGTCGATCGATTCGGGCATGGTAATCATGGCGCCCACGGCGGCACGGTCGGTCGTGGCCACGACCTGGACGCCGTCCTCGGGCAGCCCGGCGCTCGCCAGTCCGGCCTGAATGCAGCGCGCGATCGCCTGATTGGACTCGAAGGCTTCCGAGCCGCCGCGCAGCACCGTGGCATTGCCCGACTTGAGGCAGAGCGCGGCGGCGTCGGCGGTGACATTGGGCCGCGATTCGTAGATGATGCCGACCACGCCGAGCGGCACGCGCATGCGCCCGACCTGGATGCCGCTCGGACGATAGTCGAGATCCGTGATGGCGCCGACCGGATCGGGCAGGGCCGCGACCTGACGCACGCCCTCGATCATCGCATCGATGCGCCCCGGTGTCAGTTCGAGCCGGTCGAGCAGGGCGGCGTCCAGCCCCTTGGCCGCGCCGGCCTCCAGATCGCGCCGGTTGGCTGCGGCGATGGCCGCGCGCTCGGCGTCGAGTCGCTCGGCGATCGCCAGCAGCGCGGAATTCTTGGCGGCCGTACTCGCACGTGCCAGCCGGCGCGAGGCCGCGCGCGCGCGCTGGCCGAGGTCGGTCATGTAAGCCTGGATGTCCTGAATCTCTGGATCGGTCATGGATCGGAGCCCGTCTCGATTGCGCATTGAAACCATGGGATGAATTCGGGGCATGATGCCATGATTCCCACGGACTTGACACAGACGCACGGAGCGAAGAACCCGGCGCCTGTATTAAGATAGCCGCCTAGTCGCCATCGCCACGACCGTCTCGTTGATCCGCCGGTTGCTTGCCACGGCGGCGGATTGGCCGCGCTCCACTCGACATGGATCAGTTCGAGTACGTCAACGGCACCCATGGTCATGGCGTCCGCGATCCAGTGGCTCAAGAATACAGCGACGCGAATCGGACGGCTCTCGGGCGATGCGTTCGTGATGGTGTCGCCCTAGCGCGATCCTGCGTTGCTTGTTGCGCAGGTCATCTTGGTCTGCGAGCGGTTGCTGTCGAACCTTGCGGCTTTTTCGGCGTGGAAGGGGAGCATGCAGCTTATCACCTTCTTCTCCATCGGCATGGCTCTCCATCCGTGCAATGGCGCTCGGATGCAACCGATCGTTCCTGTTGTCGACCTTATTCGGCCATCGTAAGACTCGCAGCCGCTTGCTTTTTATTTTTGCGTAATCAGTCATCGAGTATTCCGCAGAGACACTGAAAAATGAATGATAGCATCAAGATTAATTCCGAAGAATACTGGGATAAACGTTTCGTCGAAAATTGGGAAGATCTTAATGGTCCTCGCCAGTCTAGATTTTTTGCTCAAACCACTATTTCCAACTTGCCTTCATGGCTGATTGATGTCATGCGCCGTGACTCACTGACTTTCGTCGATTGGGGGTGCGCTCAAGGCGATGGATTGGATGCTTGGGCAAGCTATATAAATCCATCACTGTTGTGTGGTGTTGATTTTTCCATGACAGCCATAAAAAAAGCAAAAACACGCTATCCACTGCTCAATTTTTTTAATGAAAACTGGCTGGATCGGAATGAAAAAATAGAAATCTATGACGTGGTTTACTCATCGAATACTCTCGAGCATTTTTTTAATCCATACGATATCTTAGAAAATCTCAGCGCCCGAGCCAAAAAGGCTATTGTGTTGGCGCTGCCTTATCGAGAAACAGATCGCATTGATGAACATTTTTACACGTTCCTGTCAAACAATATACCCATTCACTTGGGAAATGGGTTTTGTCTTGTTTGGTCTAGAGTGATCGAGTGCTCTCAACTTCCGAATACTCAATGGGTCGGTCATCAAGTTTTTCTTGTTTATGTAGAACCGGCATGGGCGGCTTCGCTCAAACTGACTTTGGATGATTGCGAAATTGAGCGAGAAGATAAAGGTTTTTTATTGAATAATTTCAGACAATCCATCGCCGAGCGAGAGGCCGAGATAGTCCGCCTCCATCAGACAGCTGTCGAGCGAGAGGCCGAGATAGTCCGCCTCCATCAGACAGCTGTCGAGCGAGAGGCC
>ERZ1673962.925-NODE-925-length-16663-cov-7.619400_pt1 | contig 16663 bp, 24 predicted proteins | sample MGYA00580188_ERZ1673962 | MGnify/ENA primary metagenome ERZ1673962 (study PRJEB41334, sample SAMN05608104) | rock metagenome | biome: terrestrial subsurface; feature: shale formation; material: shale | place: USA: Pennsylvania ... | reverse complement strand
TCGTTTGTTCACGACACAATAGACAGGATGATTAAATACGACGACGTTGTGTCGCACGACGAAATACACGCTGCATTTCCTGTTGCTATCGAAGCACAGAAAATAAAAGAATGTCTATGGGGGTTCTTGAATTTTGTTCAGGACGAAGAGCCGATATTCCTGACATCAGAAAGAATGGTGTGTGGTGAGGACTACGGGTTGACAGAAGACAATGAGATGCGCATAAAGTCAGACGGCTATAAACATAGGTGGGCTTCTGATTGGAAGACCTCTAAAAGCGCAACAGACGACCACAAGATGCAAGCCGAAGTGATACGCAGAACAACGGGGTGTGACAGGGCAATGATTGTTGTTTTAGGGAATAGCACTAAAAAGAAGTACACTATTTCTAAAGTCCCTGAAAACAGACACGATTACTACTGGGATAGGTTTGTTGCCATAAAGGAAACCGCTTATGTGGATATTATAGACAAAGGGAAGATTAAGCCACGAGAAGACAATATGCCACCTGAGTTTAGCTTGAAGAATTTGAAACTAAAAAGGAAACTATGAAACCAATAGAAGCAGAATTACACTTAAAGATTGAGAAAAAGGATGAAGAAGGTGAGCTGGTGTATGACAACGACGGAATGGTAGTGCTTGAAACTGTTATTTCTAATGGTGTGTTTGCAGACATAATTGTAACACGTGATAACGTGCACGGAAAAATGGAAGACAATGCTTACGCGTTATTCTTTGAGGAAAAAGAGAATGGTTTTACAGTAAACCTAGAGCAATTGGGAGATATCCATATATCCAACAGTAAAATGAGAAAGTATGTCAGCAGCCACTATGGAGATTGAGAAATTCGACAGCGTAGAAGAGAAGTGGTTTAGTTATTATTTGTCAGAGTTGAAAGCGCAAGGATTGGTAAAGAGCTATGAATACCAACCTGCGTCTTTCCAACTTAGCGAAGAATACAAAAGATATGTCTTTATCAAGAAGAAGAACCACAACGAACCCGCTTCTGTAAAGCTACTAAATGGACACATATACACCTGCGACTATCGAATAGTGTGGAATAAGTGCGCAGAGGGTATTGCTTTTTGGCGAGAAGGAGGAATCTACGAGAAAGGGCTGTTTCCGTATTCTAAGCTCCGTAGGGATAGCTTTATACCGTTCGTGGCACATAACACTAACGACATGGAAATAGTCACTCTACTGGACGTAAAAGGTGCTGTGGTAGGACGCAACAACTCTAGCGGAGTAACCTTCGGGCTAAATCAGAAGTGGCTAGCGTCACAGGGAGTGTTTGTGCAGAAGGTTGTTGTGTCTCTATGTGAGAAAGGATTGTTTTATAGGTCGTTTTTCCCTAGAGCAGTAGTAGTAGAAGAGGTGTATAAGCGCGACTATAAACGTGGTGGGAAGATACTCGCACATGAGGGAGATAGTAAAATCAAAGTAGAAATCCGCTTAATTGAGAAGTGGTTAAAAATGAAAGGATATGGGAATTAAGGGAAAACTTTGCCACTTCACGCGCAAGGACATAAAAGGATTCGACAAGGACTTTATATTCGATGAACACAATGTTTTAGAATTGTACGACTTGTTGGAAGAGCAGATGCTAGAGATGGGCTTCGTTATGTACGACGAGGACATTGCATTTGACAGAGAGTGCGTGTTCAACAAGTGGCATTGGATTAGATACAACTGCATGGTATTAAAGGGAAAGAGACTAAACGGCAGGTTTGTGCTATCAGAAGCAATGATTCAATATAAACACATAAAGTAATGGGACAACCAAAGAAGATAAAATCAAGCAGGTACAAAGGAGTGTGTTTTGTGCAAACAGATGACGGGCTGCCGTGGATGATGAGATTTAATCATAACGGAATGGCATGTATTAAACGATACGCGTCAGAACGTGATGCAGCAGCAGCATATGATATTAAGCAAATGCAATTAGGGAAAGAGCCTGTAAACATTTATAAACCTAGAAGATGAAACAACTACGCATCGCTATCGACTTCGATGGCACAATAGTAGTCAGCGACTATCCAAAGATAGGGCGACTAATGACTAACGCAAAAGAGACGATCAATAAGTGGTATTCGCAGGGTCATATCATATCAATCAATACTTGCCGAGCAGAGGCATTTTTAGACGATTGTAAGAGCTTTCTCGCAGATAATGATATCAAGTATCACTTCATTAACGAAAACGACCCTGCGCTTGTTGAAATGTACGGAATGGACACACGCAAGATGTCAGCAGATATTTATTTTGACGACAAAGCTATTGGTGGATTTTGTGGATGGGCTAAAGCAGACGAGTATGTAACAATTAGAGCCAACCGAAAGCCTGTTATTATTTGTATCGTGGGGCGAAGTGGTGCAGGGAAAACTACCCTAGCTGATTACATCGAAGTGAACTTTGGAGTGAAGATGATTCAGTCGCGTACTACCCGCGCTCCGCGATACGAAGGGGAAGACGGGCATACGTTTGTCTCTAGCGAAGAGTTTGATAGCTACTCAAAATCTGATATGTTAGCGTTTACAACATTCGGAGACAACAGGTATTGTTGCCTAACAGAAGACGTGAGAGAGGAGAGTACATATGTGATTGATGAAAAAGGACTAATTTATCTGAAAGAGACTTTTGGTGATGTTTATGATATTCATAGTATTTTAGTCACCTGTAATAAAGCAGAACGCATCGCACGAGCAGGAGAAGAACGTGTTGCGCGTGATGAGGGGATGTTTAATTTACAAGAGCCGTTGTTCGACTTCGTTTGGCGCACAGATTCTTGGCGCGAAGAAAGTATGCGACGAGATAAAGAAAGAGAACAATTACATGAGTTTATTAACAAATCACTTAGCAGATGGAGTTAAAACTGAGTATATTTAAAAAACTTTTACAGAAGAATGAAATACCATCACGCGAGAAGATATCCGCAGAGTTTGGTATTAGCGACAGGGTAGCAGGGTATTATAAGTTTGCTGCTGACAATGCGCGACTGATTAGTGGGGTTGTCAACGAAGACACGTTAACTATTCCTGACGACATAACAGACGATTCCGAAAAGCGAGTGTTGGTAATAGGCGACTTACACTCACCATTTATCAGACACGGATACTTACAGTTTTGTCAGGAAGTTTACTATAAGTACGACTGCAATAGAGTTGTTTTTATAGGCGATATAATAGATAATCACTATTCAAGCTATCACGAATCAGACCCAGATGGACACTCGGCAGGGGCAGAACTGCTAAAAGCCAAAGCAGAGATTGCTAATTGGTATAGAGCATTCCCTAAAGCTAAAGTATGTATTGGCAATCACGACGCCATCCCGTCACGCAAGGCTATGACAGCGGGGCTATCTTCTTCGTGGATTAAAACAGTAGACGAGGTTCTTGACACGCCTGATTGGGAGTTCTCAGAGGAGTTTTTAATAGACGGAAACATGTACTGTCATGGAACAGGAAGAAAGGCTCGTCAGAGGGCTAAGGGAGACCTTATAAGCGTAATACAGGGGCATTATCACTCTGAGAGTTACATTGAGCACTTCGTAGGGAAACATTATCGAATATTTGCCATGCAGGTTGGCTGTGGCGTAGACGATAAATCATACGCAATGGCTTATGGGAAACACTTTAATAAGATGCACATAAATTGTGGTGTCATATTAGAGAACGGAGAATTACCACTACTTGAATTTATGAAACTATGAAAAAACGAAGAATAGACATAGATTATGTAACCCCTGCTACTGCGCATTCGCTTAGTTTGCTGTATGCGCTAGGATACGAGGTGGAGAAAGTAAAAGAGGGGGACACCAAGGATGATGATATGTTTATGGTGTATTACAAGGGGAAGCATATTCCTTTCTATAATAAAAAGAAGCACGAGAAAGTGCCCAAAGTAAAAAGAACGCAGATATACCAGTTTGCGCGTAACCGTCACGACAACTTACGACAGGCTCCATTGGAGAGGAAGATTTTGTACTGTATCGACTAATGTGTTTTATAACATATAGAGAAGGCTTGCATAATTGGATGTAAGCCTTTATTTTTGCCTGAAATTAATACACACGACAATATGTTCTACAACACGAAAAATAACTTGCATACGTCAAAAAGATGACGTAGATTTGCAGAGTAGTTCTTTGTTCCCTTAGCTCAGTTGGTTAGAGCGCCTGACTCATAATCAGAAGGTCGATGGTTCAAACCCATCAGGGAACACTTGTTAGGACTTGCTGATAAACCACTCCGTGCCTTTCCCGATTAGGGACTGTCGTGAAGAGCGACACTAGAGGGAGTGTGACGGGTTCTGTGCCTTAGGGAGTCATAGCTGAGCAAGTCGGGTTTAAATACCTCATAAAACAGCAAACAGAATCAATGGGCGCTTAGGGTTGTGCGATAACAACCCATTAACTTGAAATAAGCCACTTTCTAACCAAAGTGGACAAATATATCACAATAACAACAAAAGTGCCTGTACGGGCTTAAAAATGATGTCTAATGAAGTTTGACACATCAATACTGATAGAAAAAATCATAGACGACTTAGAAGCAGAGATGACAGTCTTGAATAACTACTACGAGTTTGATGACTGCACTGTTAAGGTTGTCGGTAGAATATCGCAGGACTTCGATTACGACAGAGGTGATTACTTTACGCCCCCGTCTTGCGATTTGTATTCGCGTGTTGCAGATATTGACTTAATAGAGATGGCCGATAATAATGGAACACGCGAGTTAACAGCAGAAGAACTTTGGTATATAACAAAACAATTAGAATTATGAAAAAAGAAGTAGAGAATTGGTGCAAAGAGAACGGCTATGCACTTGTGGATGTAAATAGGTACGACTTAGAGCCAAGCGTAGTGTTCGATATTGCAGAGCGAGCTACATATGTAAAAAAGATAGGAGAGCGGGTACGGAAAGAAGAGGTGGCTTTTGCTAGATTCTTAGCCTGTGCCTATCTATATGAAAAGATGCCACAAGAAGAAATAGTTAGGTCATTGGGAGTTAGCAGGTATATTGTTACATACGCTCACAACATGAATCTGTTCGAAACAGAACCAAAGTATTTCAAGCCGTGGCAAGCCAATTCAATTAAGTATTTTAAAGAGACAATCAAAAAAGCAGAGCAGGAGTTATGCAAATCTTAGTAGCATTTATGATAGCCATACAGGCTTCTACAATCCCTGTTGGGTTTTTAGTAATAGAAAGTACCCACAAAGAAATAAAGGTGCTTAAAACGCAGGAAATAGCCCTTGTGGATAGTATTGCTAGTACCTATAACATCAATGCGCGTGAATTGTTAAAGGACAACAATTACTTTGAAGTGCGCACAGACTGGAATAAGTTATATGTAGAAAGGAAGAGAGTTGTAAAAAGTAATGGTAAACTAAAATATAAGAGATGGCAGAAATATTAGCATCAATAGCCTTGTTTCTTTTATTAGTGGCTTGGCATGAATCGGGGAACACACCTAAAGGTGGCACAACATAAAAGGAGAGTTTTTGGCTCTCCTTTTTTTATTATTGCAAAAGTGTATTCGCTACTCTTTAAACAGTCCTAACGAATCGGCAATGTTAAGCCCAAGCTCAACAATCTTCTCTACTGCTTCTTCAGCTTTGTCATTGGCTAAGTCGAACTCTGCCTTAAAGTGTTCAACCAACTCGTCCTTCTCCGGCGACGTTAAGTCTTTAAGCTCAGCATAGGCTTCTTTCATAGTCTTAGCCACGCCAATTAAATCAGGTAGCGAAAACGCTAATCCTACTCCCTCAGTGATGGACACTTTGCCATCTTCTAGTGCTTTGTCTACTTGGGCTGCTACTTTCCCTAGTACAGTCAAATCTTCTTTTAATCTTTCTATTCCTACCATGTTCACTTTTTAAAGGTCTCCTTAACCTTGTTAATGTTTTTATTTATTACTTCTTTGTTTTTAATTGCTTTGTGTCCTAATCCAACGCCTGTCCACGTGCCTATTATTGTGTGTCCTGTTATTACTTCTGTTGGTGTTGCTAAGTCCTTAAAGATTATATTAGACACGAACCACGCCGTGTGCATCCCCAAGCCTATCCACGTTTTCTTCCCGCTTAGGTAATCCCATATTTTGTTTAATATCCTCATGGTACACAAATTGTCATACCGTCTAACACTGGCGTTGTAGAGGAATATATAGTTATATCCCCATCATCCAAACAGTAATACTCGGTAATAGTAGCCCCATACGCATCAGTATATGTAACACTTCCCGTTTTTGGCTCATGCCCTGCTATTACGTGCGCAGGGTCTCCGCAAGAGTATAGCCCTTTGTAACAGTATTCAGTAACAGCTGCGCCTAAGTCTTTACACGCGTAATTAAGATTGTCTCCATACACACACAGCGCGCCTGTTGTTAGCCCTGCCCATGTTGCGTTGTCGATTGGAGTGTATGTGCCACCATCGTAGCCTTGAATATAGTCACCGTTGCGGTATTTGGTTTCTTCTAAGTTTTCTGCAAGCCATTCCTGTGTACCTATACATATTGTTTGATATACCTTGCCGTCGTTACCTGTATATGTGCCTGTTTCTCCGTGAGATAGGGTTGTGGCGTCCTTAACCAGTCTTACCGTTCCTCCTGTTTGAGCTACTAATGATTGATCTTGAAAATTTGCATCTACATACGACAGTTTAAATTTGGTAGTTCGGGGGATGCCGTCAAACTCAAAATACCTAGTCGTAGTGATATAACACAGCTCATCAATAGAAACAAAGACGCCGCTTACTCCCGACCTAGTTCCGGCTCCTACTCCATTAAATCCAACTTCGTTAGTTGCCCCTGCGTTTGGACTGTCCCAACGTGTCAATCCTGTTTCTTTCAATTTGCCGCCAGCAACAGATAGTCCTCCAAGATATGTCTGTAATGTTTCAGTTTCTGTTTGCGAGGGTACATGCCATCCATTATTGGTGATGCCCCGACTGTCCCCTACTGCATACCAATTATACAAATACCCAAAACAAACACTCTCTGTCACACATGCATCCACACTCACGTTAACGCTTGCAGTTCCCAAATAGCTCGTATTGCTGGAATATAATAACTGAAAGTCAAACCCGTCAATATACGCAGACCCCGTAGAGGCGTCTGAGACGTAGTATAACGCATTATCTAAGCTTCCGAGTGTTACACTTAACTCTTGGTTTGCTATTACAGCTACGCCGTTGTAATGCAGCTCTCCGACCGTTGGTATTGATGTTATTTTAATTGTAGTCAGATTTAAAGTTGATGTCGCAAGTTGCGATGCCAAGATTTGTGTGCTATCTTCACAATCTAGCCTTGAAAAGTTAATCTGCACGTCGCCGTTAGGCTCAATAACGCTAGGGACAGTATCGTTGTAATTGTTAACTATATCAATAATAGTGTCAGCACAGATGTAATCGCAAACGTTAACACACGTCCATTCTCCGCCAACGTAAGCCAAAAACTCACCCTCTGCGCACGTCGGCAAAGATGCTGTTGCGTCTGCACTTATAATTACTCCACCGTTCCCGTCGCTTGTTATCGTTACATTGCTACCTGCTATAAAATTAAAGAAAGGCGGCGCTTCTTCTTCTTTAATGTCATTCACAAATATATCAGGATGAAAATAAACAGGCTTAATCTTTTTGTGTTGGGCTGCGCTGTTGTCGTAAATCGGAACAAAATCATTGCCCTTGTCTAAATAAGATAGAGATGTCAATTCTGCTAATTCAGGGATGTACAGATTAATTGTGATACTGCTGCTTAAAGCACCGCCACCACTCAAGCCAGTTCCTGCTGTTACGATAACAGACGACCCATCATAGTCGATGGTAATAACTGAATCAGATTCACTTATGGATAGATTATCGCCTACTGCTATGTTTTTAAACTGTAACTCGCTACCGATGGTATCAGAATATACTCCAATACCCGAAAGACCGACATTACGTCCATACGCGCCATTACCGCTAGGTATTGGCTGCCATGAGGCTGTCCCGTCACCGTTGTTTGTTGCAACGTATCCGATTATGCCTCCCCCTGTGGGTAGATTCTCATAGGTTAATGAGTCTCCATTTAACAAGAATAGATTGGTGTTTATTTCTCCTCCAAATATTGAATCACCCGCAATCAGATAATCACCCGCAGGCTTTAAGCTATCGCCTGATAACTCCCAAAGCAACGGTTGGATTCGTATTGTGTCCCACGAGGTTTTTGCGTAGTTAGACACCCGCATCCACGTATCGTTAACTGTGTAGTCTTTGCTGAATGTTACTCCATCGGAGCTGAACTCGAAGTAAGACACATCTAATATGGGAACTATTGTGTCGTTTGACACCATAAAGTTAGCGTCTATTTCAAGGCTATCCGTGGCGTGTATATTCACATCGTACACACCGTTCTTCTGTGCGTAAGAACACACCGAAATAAATATAAATAAGAGAAAAAGAATCTTCTTCATTTTGTTTCTATTTTCCACAAAGATACTAAGTTGGGTAGTGGGCATAAAAAAAGCACGCTGTGCGTGCCTTGTTTCATATAGCCCCATAGGTGAATTAAATCAAGTCAGCGTATAATACCTGTTTATTTTCTTAATTATTGCCAAAAAAGGCAGTTCATTTTTGTATTTTTCAAGTTGTTCAATTAATACATCACTGCCTGTGAATAATACCCTTAATTCCCCTTCGATTACAAATTGAATAGTTGCATATTTCCCATTCTGGTTTTTAGAAAAATTAGAATTTGCCAACTTAAAAGCCTTTATTTCAATCTCCTTATTAACAATATCATCAAGCCTTGCCTTGCTGCCGTCTAAAGGCTTTTCTTCCTGTGCAAAATCTCCAAATCGTTTCATAACTCAATCAATTTAATCTCCAAATCAGGGTCTGTTTGGATGTGCATGTGTTCCTCTTCAATATAAAGAAGCCACGTTGTAACGTATTCTACCCCGTCCACTTTTGAAATCTCGTAAGGACATCCCAATTTCATTATCCTGTCAGCAAGTGCCTCATATTTCCCGCCTGCTTCAGCAAAAGAAAAGGGCATTTTAACCTGAATCCTCTGCCTTTGTGTAATTGGAACATTATCAGCCACTTCTTTAGCTGTTTCCCGCCACGCCTGAAATTTCATATATTCCAGCATATCTTTTCGGTCATAAGCATTAGACAAGATTGCTTCCACTTCGTCTTTTGTATATTTACTCCGAATTACCCCTTCTATAATTCCATTACGGTAAGGATTCTCGCAGTTGGCATAATCATAATCCCAACTTTCGTGAGTGTTTCCATCTTCATCTGTTTTATCGTTTCTAACGATATTCCAGCGTATTTGCCAGTAATTTCCTAATTTCTGCAACCTTTCAGGCTGCGTGTTTGAATTTCCTTTCATTATTAAAGTATTTTTTGATTAATCTCTTTGAATTGGCGTGTTGTAGCCACCCCCAATAACTTGCCATGCTTTTAGGATTATTCAACTTTCTTTTCATTGCTTTCACAATCCTTTTTCTTACAAGTGTGTAGCCATGAAAAAACCTGTATCCTAAAAAATCAAGTCCCCGGCTGTCAACCGGAAATATTTGATAATTTGATTTTAACTGTAAATCTAAATTATCATTCAGGTACGTTTTTATTTTTTGCATTTTCAGGCGCAAATCAACCTTGTTGCTACCTAAAATTACAAGGTCATCGCAATACCGATAATAATATTTGCATTTTAAGTTTTCTTTAACCCAATGGTCAAAATATGCCAGATATAAATTCCCAAACCACTGACTCACATAGTTTCCAATCGGCACTCCAGGAGCAGAATATATGATTTCATCGAGCAAATCAAGGAAGTCTTTATCCTTAATTTTTCTTCGAATTATCTGCTTTAAAATATCGTGGTTGATACCCGGATAGTATTTCCTTATGTCGAGCTTCAAACAATATTTTGTACCCTCTTTATCCTTCATTGCATCTTTAATCCGATTAACACCGTCATGGATTCCCCGTCCGGGAATTGTACTAAATGTGTCCCGAATTAAAAGATTCATCCATATATTCTGAATAACCTGAATAATGCAGTGATGAACAATGCGGTCAGGATAATATGGAAGTTTATAAATTTCCCTTACCTTACCTCCCGATTTTCGGGTAAACACTTCATATTCGCTTGTCTTAAAAGTTTTATTTTCAAGTATTTTTTTCAGGTCAGAAATATAAAATTCGAGATTGTTCGATATTTCTTTTACTTCCTTGTAATGCTTTTTCCCTTTTTCTGCATTATGAAAAGCAACTCTTATATTCTCTTCGCTGCAAAACTCTTTGTAAATATTTCCTTTTCGTTTCATTAAATCTGCTATCATTCGAGAACCTTCCTCTTCAGTACCAGCACCCATGATTTTTGCCTTATGTTTTGCCAAGAGGCAAGGTTCCGGCAACTCGTCAGAAAAAAATAGCTAAGCTGCGACCCGTTGTTCGAATTGTCATTCGACAAACCGTTATTCGAATTACGGTAACTGACCCCTGCATTCGCGCCATTATTCAGATTGCCACCCGCGTGAACGAGACGAAGAGCCGTTATGTAGCCAGAACCTTTCATATTGTTAATTTAATTTTTTCGCGCAGAGCCGCGACCCGACGCTCGAATAGGCAAACGACAAACCGTAAGCCGAATCACGGAAACCGACCCCCGCAGCCGCGCCAAAAGACAGATAGCCACCCGCGAGAACGAGACGAAGATAGTCCCTGCTTTCATCATCCAAATAGCTATAAAAATAATCGCCAAAATATGACGAACTATTACCACTAACATCTTTGGGTATAAATCCAGTATGAACTGCAGATATATAACCACTACTTCCTGTTAAATTTAGTCCCTGGTCTTCGTAGTTAGCCAAAATATCTGCTTCAATAGAACTGTAATCTGCTGGATTTTTACTTAACCAAACGGTATTATTTTCGCCTACCCTTCCGTCAAAAGCCACACCGTCCAACATTTTCCAGATATGCCCGAAAATATTTTCGATGAATAAGAACCGATTAGCAATCTTATCTCCTTCGGAAAGAACTGCGCTTAAATCTTCATCTGTTTCTCCAACTCCCAATTCAGCGTCAACACTTCCGTTCATTGTCAGAAGGTCATCTGAGCGACCTGTATTACGTTTGTAAGCTTCATTATAACTGCTTGCTTCTGTGAAACCCGGAAGTTCGCCTTGCGAATCTAAAGAAGCATACACGAGATATAAATAAAACTGAATAAGGTCTTGCGCCCATAAATCATATCCATGCCATCCACTTCCACGCGCTTCTGCTTTACTTCGGAATGCTGCAAGGGTTGTAGATGTAAGCGGAGCAACACCGGAAGCTGATTTTAATTTTGTTCCCCCATCATCTCCTGCTTCGTATGCAGATATGTAAGCATAATCGGCTGTTTGTGTTCCGTTTGAAAAAAACGGGTGCAAAGTATAACCAGGAAGGGCAACCGGTGACCATCGCTTTTCAACCAGATTCCCATCAACATCAAGATAATCCTTATACCAGAATTTTTTAAATCTGACCATCACCTGCCCACTTGCCCCTGTAAGGTCAGCTCCTGTAGGAATTTCAGGGCTATCTGGTGTTGCAAGCACTGAATTTTCCGTCAGGTCATCTGCCAGCAAAACAAGAGCAATATCATCAAGAAATGGAGGGCTGACTGCCCATGAGCTATTGCCTGTACGTGTTAATATCTGACTTCCATCAGTTGGAAACTGAACACCCATATAATTGTACGCCAGATTATACAGCTCTGTGAAATTGTCATTTGCCTTTTCAAACGCTGTCTTTAACGTATCAGGGCTTGTATCTGTGTTATTTATTACTTGTTTAGCCATTACGTGTATATTTCATATAGTTTGTCAAATTCTTCGTTCATGTAGTCAAACCACGCTTCAATACTTTGTGTAGTTCCATCTGCGGTGACGTTTCTGTCATCATTCGCGGTTACAGTTGCATTGTTTGCAAAAAGGTTCAACAATGCCCCTAGTTGAGTCTTTCCCCCGATACCGCAAACCCTACCCACTGTTCTATATGCTCTCCTCATTACGAATTAATTGAATCCACGTTAATAGTTCCTTCTGCGTCTGCTTTTGGTGCAACACGCACTCGTCCGTTAGCTGCGTTAGCTAATAATGCGTTTGTGCTTACCGTGTCATTTCCTACAACCATAAACGAAATAACTCTGTTCATGTCGTCTTTCAACGGACTCCAATTGCCTTGTTCGTCTTCTACCTCCAAAATACATTTCACACGCTGACGTGGAAGACCTTCTGTTACTGTTGCGGTTACTCTCCATGTGTTAGGAGTTACTACTTCTGTCGACAGGGTTGTTCCTCCTGTTAAATTGTATGAAGTGACTATTAAACTCATTTTAATTTTATTTTATTGTTACACAAATGTAGTGATTATTATTTTTTGTATAGCAAATGCATTTCACAGATACTCCTCTATGTCTCTAAAGTAATCATTATACACCCTATCCCTTACTGCTATAGCTTCGTCTATGGAGTCATAAGTGCCAACTCTTTCACCTCTTATCTGTAGATTATATTTCCCGTTGAGTATGGTTATGCATCTTTCTCCGGTTTTGTTGTCAATCCTTGTTCGACTATTAACGTTTTGGACTGTTTGGTTAACCCATCTGCAATTAGACTCTGAATATCCATCGTCGTTGTCAATTCTGTCAAGAGATAGCCCTTCTTCGTATCCATTATTCAGCGACCATTTAACAAATTCTAGGCTAGACTCCTCCCATTTGTTACATACGTAGATTCCCCGTCCTCCGTAATTGAAATATGCTTTATTATTTGGATTGTTGCACCTGTCCTTCATTGCTCCCCATATCCCTCTAATCTTCCTTACGTCCTCCCTTCCCTTAAACTCGTCGAACTTTCTAGGTCTTATATTTGCTGCCAATTTTCTAGCACACCAACTACATCTTTTGCTTAATCCCCTAAACAAAACTGACTGAATAACTGCGCTCTCTCTTCCGCAGCTGCACCTAGCCATAACCCATTTGCCATGCGCCCACCCTTCTTCTTTTTCAATCGGGTATAAAATAGTCCACTCAGAATCGGGTGGAAGGTTGAAATTTTTCTGCCTCATTGTATTATCTTGTTTGTTAAGGCAAAGATAACAAATATCTAATACAACCACAACACTTTGGGGGGTTTTGTTTCGTCGTCATCTAAATGAATAAACGTATCAGAAATGCCGATACGGGCTATTTTAGCCATTATTGCTGATTTTATGATGTTATACCTGTCTGAGCTGTTTCGTGCGCTTAAATCGACTGCAAGACCCCTTGTGTGAGCAGAATTTGGCTTGCCACCTACTGCATTGTTGTGTTCTTTGCTTCTCCACGAAGACGTAATAACAAATGGCACGTCCGAATAAGAACGAGCCAAGTCTAGCTTGTCAAGAAACCCCTTGTCCATTTTGTCAAAGCAGGATTCTCCATTGCACACAAATTCACTTTCGTCGAAGTATTTCATTCTTTTTCTTTTTAAACCACTTTTTGATTCTTTTCAGGTAGAAAATATCTATCTCAAACTCAAACTTGAAATCAAGTTGGCTGTCTATTTGTTCTTCTAAATTATTCATTACCATGTTGAAATTGCAACTCTTTTACATGTGTTAGTAGCTACGCATATATAAATATGCGAGCTGTCGTAAGCTATCTGTCCAGCAATGCCAGTAGGCGTTGCCGTTGCCGAATCTTTATAGGCTTGCTGTTCGGCTTCCAAAGCCATTTGAGTGGAATCCTGCTCGTTGGTTTGTCCCTGTGCGGATGCCAAAGCTACTAAGGCAAATACCGCTAATAAAATGTACTTTTTCATTGTTATTGTATTAACTGCCACCCTGCCGGGTAAGCGGTAGGGCTCCAGGTGTTTGCGTTAATTAAACTTTCGTAGGTGCTGCCGTTAAACAATACTTTGTCGCCGGCTTGGTAGGCATTGTGTGCGCCGGTGGGCTGTACCCATTCGGTTACTTGGCCGGGTGGAGTAAAGGGCGTGTATAGTGCCGGGGTTGCATCGGGTAGCCAGTCGGATTGCGAAGTGTGGGGTTGCACCACTTTGTATAGCGTTGAATCGTACTCAAACACTTCTCCGGCTTCGTATGCTTTGTTGGGGCGGTAGTGTTTGTATATACCTGTAAGCACTTCAAGGCTTTCGGCAGTTACTGAATCGAGTAGCGGTTCGGATAACAGCCTTAGCAATGCCTTTATTTGTGCATAATCGAAATTATCATCAAGGCTTTGCAGAAGGTTTTCTTTGCGTTGGGCCAGCTCCTGGGCGGTAAGGTTTATTACTTCGCGGGTAACGTAGTCGTTAATTGTATCGAGATATAAACGGCCTAAACGCTGTGTTTCACTATCCCATTCGGGCATAACTTCAATGCGCCAGCCATCGGCATAATGAATTGAATCACTCAGGTTATCGTAACCGTAAACGGTTGTTCCATCTTCGCGGGTAAACTTGTCGGTTAATCCGCTTTTTACTATTTCACCGTTTACAATGCGGTGGTATCTTTGCCCGTTAACTGTTAACGTGAAAAGAAGTATTGATATGTATAGTAGTTGTTTCATTGCTTTAGATTAAAAGGTGTATTGAATAATAACATCTTGATTCAATCCAACCAAAAATATAACACTACCATCTGATTTAAAAAATACATCTGATGGAAAAGCATCGTCGGCTATTAGCATTATATTATCATAAGAAGCGGTTGATAAATCCCATGCGGTTGATAAGCTGTACTGATGGACGCCAATATTTGAAACATTGTTATTAGTAATGTACATATAACTACCATCAGCACTAAATTCTAATCCAAAAGGGTAGCCAAATTCTGTTGAAAAATCAAAGGAAACGTTATCGTAACTAAGAGTTGATAAATCCCATGCGGTTGATAAACTGTACTGGTAAACCAAATCGTCACCGTAATCAAGAACATAGAATTTTAAACCATCAGGCTTGAAACTAAAATCGCGAATATCACCTGCTTGCGTCCCAAAATCGTAGTGAATATTATCATAAGAGGCGGTTGATAAATCCCATGCGGTTGATAAACTGTACTGGTATATTTCGTCAGTATAAAAACCTGCCATGTACATTTTGGTTCCGTCAGGTATTACATAAATGTCTGCTGGCCCACCATCCTGTGAACCAACGGCAAAGCTCACATTGTCATAGGATATGGTAGAAAGATCCCAACCTGTTGATAAGCTGTATTGATAAACCATGTCTCCTGTAAATCCTAACATAAACATGCGAGTACCTTCCTCATTCAAAGAAATATCAATAGGTGTGGAATTTTGAGACGCAACAGAGAAATAAACACCAGTATACGTAGCGGAACTAATATCTGTCGGCCATCCACCACCGCCAGTTTCTATCACTCCTGAAAATTGCATTCCTCCAACACCCGGAATTTGCCCCTCACTTTCACATGATAAAAGCGACACTAATATTGCTATTAAAAAAATTATTCGTTTCATATCACTATTATTAATCGTTAATTATTAATCCTTTATCAGCTTGCTTCTTGTGTTACACTCATGGTAAAAAGGTTTGTGCCTATACAGTGTATGTAGAGGTAAAAAGTACCATCGGCAAAAGCCGCTGAACCGGCCAGTGTTTTAATTGCTGCCGGAACAGTAACCGATGTAAAAGAGCTGATGGTAAGTACCACGCAAATGGTTTTATTTACCTGCGCATTACTAATGGCTATGGTTCCGCCTCCGGTTACGGTTGAATAAATTATTGGCTTACCCGAGAAGTCCCACGAAAGGTCGTTGTCAACAATGGTGTCGGTAAGGTTTACAGCCACTTTCCCGTAACTTATCGCATCGTCGGCAATGTCCAAAGGATCGGCTGTGGTTCCCTGTCCGTCGAGTGCTGCGGTATGGGTAACGGTGTCGATTCCTCCGCTGCTTTCGGGTAGTACCACATAACCACCATCGCTTAAATAAATGGTATCGTTACTTATTGATAGTACCTGAAGTTCGTTGGTTACCGATCCATCCACTTCCGTTTGTAAATAAGTAGCTTCGGCGTGGGCTTTGGTTTCCATAAGCGTTGTATCAACCTTTACAGGATTGCCAACGGTACCATCGCCGGTTAATGATTCATCGTGGTTAACCACATCGGTTCCCCAACCATCGCCACCGTTTGCCATATCTTCGCGTATGGCTTCCAACTCGGCCTGTACGTTGTTTTGCTCAATTCCGTTTTGTACGGTTACCGGTACTTCGCTGGCGGTTTGGTCGTCGGTTCCGGTGTTGTCGGTTCCCCAGCGTGTAGTATCGGATACATCAATAGCATCCAATAATGCCCTGTTTAAATGATAAATGCCTGTTGTATCTTTGCCTGTATTGGCTAATACTGCGGTATTATTGGCTACTTCTGTATCAAAGTCTGTTACCTGACTCGCTGGTATTAAAATTTCACCTTGTGTAAAATGGATAGTTTCGTCTCTTACGTGTGACTTTAAGTAATTACTATCTGATGCATAAACTTGATCTGTTTCTGTGTAGCTATCAATAGAATTATTCTGAACAAATTCCAACAAAAATGGAATGTTTGTGGTATCCTGTAATTCGTCGCTATTATCAATATCGTTGTCTATTAGGCTATGATTGTAGGCATCAT
>ERZ1673962.922-NODE-922-length-16707-cov-12.161002_pt1 | contig 16707 bp, 14 predicted proteins | sample MGYA00580188_ERZ1673962 | MGnify/ENA primary metagenome ERZ1673962 (study PRJEB41334, sample SAMN05608104) | rock metagenome | biome: terrestrial subsurface; feature: shale formation; material: shale | place: USA: Pennsylvania ... | reverse complement strand
GACCGGTGGAAGCCCCTGCAGCGCACCTGTAGCGAATTGCGCGAACCCCGTACGACATGGGCCAGCCGCAGATCGCGCTGTTAACACATACGACACGGACAAGCCGTGGATCATGCGTTTGTAGGAGCCAGGTTGCTGGCGATCCGCGCCTCTGCGGTGCCGAAAAGATCGCCAGCAAGCTGGCTCTTACAGGGGACAACGCCAGCGAAGGTAGTCGTGGCGCTGCGTGCGGATTTGTGCAGCCGGTCGCTGTTAGGCCGAGCAGGCATCTCGCGACCAGTGGCAGACCTGCCCCGTACCTGTAGCGAACAGCGCGAACCCTTACGACATCACGCTTTTGTAGGAGCCAGCTTGCTGGCGATCCACGCCTCTGTGGTGCCGAAAAGATCGCCAGCAAGCTGGCTCCTACAGGGGGCAACGCCGGCGAAGGTAGTCGTGGCGCTGCTAGGGGCGTTCAGGCGTGAGCGTTATCGATTGAAGTAAGCGCGGGCACGCTCGACTTCGGCAGCCGTCGGCTTGTAGCTGGTCCACTGGTCCTGCTCTTTCTTCTTATAGCGAACCACGCCCTGGGCCACGTCGAACTCGTAGAACGGATAGACCTCGCGCAGGTTGTAGAACGCGGCCGGCGCGAAGAACAGGATGTCAGCGACAAGATAGCCACTGTTGAACTTGAGCGGGACGATCCCGTACATCGGTTCCATGCCGTCCTGCGTAGCGCGGAAGCGGTACTGACCGAAGCTGGTCGCCTTGTAGGTCTTGTTTACGGGGTTTTTCAGTACCAGCGGAGCATCGTCGTTGATCTTGACAGCGAGGCTCGGGTCGCTGGAGCGCAGCGAAGTGGTGGCAGTACAGGCGGACAACAGCGCAGCGAGCAGCGGCAGTGCCAGGAGTTGCTTGGTTTTCATGGTCATTCCCTTGTAGATGATAGGCGTGAACGGCCATGACATCCCTACGCTGGGGTGCTGCGGCCGTCCGTGGCGGGCGGCACTATAGGGCAGCGCAAATACATGGCCAAGCGCCATCTAGCGATACAGCGCCATTCCCGATCATCGGTCACCACCGAACGCCCACTCGGCACTCTGCCGAAACTTTCCCGCCAGGCACCAGCCGTACTTACAGAACCCACTTTCATGTCTGGAGTACCTATGGCTTATCCGAAGATCCACGCACAGAAACAGGACCGTTTGCCCGGTCAGGAACGCGAGCTGCAGCCACCGGCCGAGTTCATTCGCGACAGTTACAAGGGCAGCGGAAAGCTCGCTGGCAAGGTCGCATTGGTCAGCGGTGGAGACAGCGGCATCGGCCGTGCGGCAGCGGTGCACTTCGCCCGAGAAGGCGCGGACGTAGCGATCATGTACCTCGATGAGCATCAGGATGCCGAAGACGCCAAGCGCATGATCGAAGCCGAGGGGCAGCGCTGCCTGCTGCTGCCAGGCGACATCCGCGACAGCAGCCACTGCAACGACGCGGTGGAGCAAACGGTGAAGACGTTCGGCCAACTGGACGTGCTGGTGAACAATGCCGGACGCCAGGAGGTGCAGACACGGCTCGAAGACATCACCGATGAGCAGTGGGAGAAGACGTTCGCCACCAACATTCATGGCTACTTCTACCTCACCCGTGCTGCACTGCCCCACCTCAAGGCTGGCGCCTCGATCATCAACACTACGTCGATCAATTCCTTTATCGGCAACCCGATGCTGGTCGATTACACCTCGACCAAGGGCGCCATCGACGGGTTTACCCGCGCCCTGTCGCAACAACTGATTGAACGCGATATCCGCGTCAACCAGATCGCTCCCGGCCCGATCTGGACCCCGCTGCAACCGCCATCGCTGGGCAAGCACGACCCGGAACTGCTCGAAGACTTCGGCAGCCAGATGCCAATGGGGCGCTGCGGCCAGCCATCCGAGCTAGGCCCGGCCTACGTCTATTTGGCATGCGAGGACTCGTCCTACGTCAGCGGCCAGACGATCCATATCAACGGCGGCAAGGTGGTGAATGGCTGAGCCGGCCACCCATATGCCCATCGGGCCGCACCAATTGCCGGCGCGGCCCGCTCAGGTACCAGGCGTCCGAATCATTGGGTAATGACCCGATACGGAACCATGCACCTGGCTTGCCCGCCCAACAATCAGGACGGCACGCGCTCACCAGACCGGTCGAAACGCTCGCCGCGCATATCAACCGCAGCCAAGCCTGCAGAGAAAGGTGAAGTCATGCCACAGATCCTCATAGCGGCGTTTGATCGTTACGCCGAAGCCGAACAAGTCAAAACCGAAATTCTGAGCAAAGGAATAACCAGCGACGCCATACAGATTTCCGCGTCCTTCAACCCGGACACCGTCGACAGCAGCCGCGTCGAGGTGGTGGGCGAAGAGCCGGGCGATGACGCCTCGGTAGCGGAGAAAATCGGCAGTTTTTTCGGCAAGGTTTTCGGTGACGACTCAAGCAAGCACGCCGGTCGTTACCCGGAAGCCGCCCGGCGCGGCTCGACCATCGTGACCGTCACGCTGGATACCGATGATGAAGTCGCCATGGTCGAAGAGTTGATGGAGCGCAACGGCGCGATCGATATCAACGAGCGCAGCGCCAGCTGGGGTGAAGAGGAAGCGACCCCTGTCACCGCCAGCACTGAAACACTGACCACCGGCTATCCCGATGCCACCTCACTCAGTGTCGACGAACGCAAACTGGACGGAACGGCCAGCGGAGATCGCGGCGCCGCCGACGGCTCAATTCCCGGGCGTGCCGAAAACGACAAGGCCGGGCGGCGTGACAACACGGCTGGGCGTGTGCGGATCGTTCCGCGCTGAAATCATTTACCGACCCGCTCAGGTCAGCCTCCACCTTTCTGAATAGCGGCTGACCTGACGCAACCGACCGCAACCTCCGGTCGCATCACTGCGAGACAAACACCTCGTCGAGCAGCCTGTTCATGGCCTGAAATGCTCGCTCGGCCACTTCCGGATTGAACTCGTTGCGCCCAGGCACGTTGGCGTATGGGTCTGTGAAGGAATGCACGGCGTTGCCATAGATGTTCATCTGCCAATCCACATCGGTGGCTTTCATCTCGGCGATGAACGCATCGACCTGTTCTTTCGGTACCGCCGGGTCGTCGGCACCGTGCAGCACCAGCACCGGTGCCTTGATCTGTTTGGCGTCGTCCGGGTTCGGCGTATCCAGGTTGCCATGGAACGAGACAAAGGCGTCCAGATCGGAGCCGGACCGGGCCAACTCAAGAACTGCACCGCCGCCAAAGCAGAAGCCGATCGCCGCCATCTTGCCGGTATCCAGCGCCACCACCTGCTGCGACCTGAACGCCTCGACCGCAGCCTGGGCCCGTTTGCGCATCAGTGGCCGATCGCCACGTACCGATGTGGCAGCGGCCTTGGCTTCATCCGGATTGGATGGCCGCACCGCCTTGCCATACAGGTCAGCCATGAACACGACGTACTTATCCCCCGCCGCGCGCGCCGCCTTTTCAGCGGAGCGCTCGGTGACGCCCAACCAGTTGGGCACCATCAGCAAGCCGGGCCGCGGCGTGGTGACCGAATCGTCATAGACGAGCAGCCCCTCATAGGTTTCACCGGCGATCTCATAGGCATGTGACTTGACCACCACCGCCGCTTCGGCGGCACCGACCATCCCGGTCAGCGCCAGGGCAATACACATCTTGTTCATGGAGGCATTCCTGCTCAGTGAGACGACTGTTCAACGGTAGCGGAAAACCCAGACCGTACCGGCTGGCCTTCCCTTCAGACCATTTCGGTTTGTGTCGCCCCTTGCGAGCAGTGTCAGATCTGCTTGAGGCGATGCTGCAGTGCTAGCGCATTAGCGGTCGCCGCCCCGCTGGCGGTGTTGTCGAAAATGCACCAGCTGGCTGTGTCCGCTGGTTGCGTAGCGCTTCGCTCGGCCAGCCGCTCGGTCAAGCTGTCGAGCCAATCTTCACCATACGAGGAGTAGTAGATGCGCGGCGAGCCATGCAGACGGTAATAAGTGAAGCCATCCCAACCGCCCGGCTCGGCCGCCGCCGGAAAAGGCGCCGGGTCAGCCGCGACCCGAGCGATTCGAGCGTCCTGCAGCACTGGCTCGGCATCGAGCCAGCTCGGATGGCGCGGCTCGATCGCCACCAGCCCGTCATAACGTGCTCTCAACGAGTCGATGAATGCACGGACGACGCTCGGTTCGTAAACCTGCGAAGGTGGCAGCTGCACCAGCAGGCAGCCTAGCTTGTCAGCCAAATGGCCACATTCATGCAGAAACTGTTCGATCAATTGATCGCAGCCAGCCAGCCGCCGTTCGTGGGTGATCTGCTTGGGTACCTTGACGCTGAAACGAAACCCGACCGGCACGCTTTCCGCCCACTTGGCGTAGGTCGTGGGCCGATGGGCACGGTAAAACGAGCTGTTGATCTCGACAGCGGGTAAACGAGCCGCGTACCGCTGCAGGTGCGTGCCCTCCGCTGGAAACGCCGGCCATTGCTCGCGCCGCAAGCTCCAACCGGCGGTACCGAGCAGAACGGAGGATGTTTCGCTGGCGATACTCACCGGACCGCTCCCGTTACGTTTCGCATCCCAACCGTCTACTGACTGAACACAGCGGCGCAGGCAGCGGGCAGACGGCGACTTGGGCTGGCCATTGCCTCGGGGCGCGGGGTCGGGAGAATCGCTTTGCAGCCCTCGCCCGGTGGCGGCGGTGGCTGGTCGACACATTCTGTCGAGCCCTCCGGACAGCGCAGACGAACATGCAAGTGTTCGTCATGAAACGGCCATGGACGGATGCGCTGCAGCCAGGAGCGGTCGTCCCACTCACGCTCGCAGAGGTCTCGTTTGACCGCGGCATCGACGAAGATGCGCGTCACCCGCGGATCCTGAGCGGCAAGGCGGATCAGCTCGGCGTGCTGGGCGGTCCAGCGAGCGCTGTCCAGTTCCCCGGTCGTTTCGTCGACGAGGATGGGTTGTTCGATACCCTCGCGCTCGCTACGGGCGAGCGGCGGTAGGTCCAGACGAAACCAGATGTCGACGTCCAGCCCGCTCTGGTGGCTAACGTGTCCATAGGACATCGGGCCACCGCGCGGCTGCGCCATATCGCCGACGAGCATGGGCCCGATGCCAGCCTCATGCAGCCGGTGACCTAGGACCTGAATGTAATCAAGCAGCGCGGGATGTCCGTAGTGACGGTTACGCTGCATATCGACGGCCTGGTAACCCTCACCTTCGGGCGGCAGCTGTACCGCGCCAGCCAGACACGCTGCGCCATGCTTACCGATTATTCGCGGCTCGCCGGGTAGCGGCTCGGTGACGCTGGACCAGTCCCGGTCCGCCGCGTTGACCGCAGAAACCATCCATCCGGCCAGACCGCAGGCCGCCAGTACCCGCCTGCAAAGGTGACTCGACATGCTGATGTGTTGACTGCTCATAGCGACTTCGGAGTCCTTGTATCGATCTAAACCTTGCATCACCGCTGCTGACGAGAAAGCCAATCCAGCCCAGGCCGGTAAAGCATGTCGTGCTCACCTTCGAACAGCACCAGCTCGGTAGGGCCCGATTTCAGGTACAGCAACACATCAGCATCCGCCTCGGCGAACTGCGGGAATTCATCGCTGCCCTTGGCCGATCGTTGACGCAAGGCATCCGGGACCTGGCGAGTCTCCATCAACTGGTCGATCTGCTCCTGAGGAATTCGATCCCCTTCCTTCGCCAGGTCGTTGAAGGCATGAAGCGCCTGCTCAGGCGGGACAGTGGTGTCATTGATGCCGTGAGCGATGAGTATGCGAATATCGCCCGCCACCTCCGGCACATAGCGACTCGGGCTGCGCTTGCGGCATTCATCAAAGGCGCTGGAGCCTTGGGTCGGCTCGCCGCCACAGGCCTGCTCGATTTCCCCGGCGTACTTTTCGCCGCGCGCTTTGTTCCACTGGTGCCAGGTCACCAGGTCATAAACCGGCACCCAAGCCGCAACGCCGGCAAACACATCGGGATTACGACTCGCCAGGTGCAGTGCATTCATCGCGCCGCCCGAATAGCCGAGCAGATAGATTCGCGACTCGTCAATTTCAGCATGTTCTCGCGCATATTCGAGCGCGTCCTGCATGTCAGAAATCGCCAGATCGGAGGCGGTCGACTCGGGACGACCATCGTTCTGACCTCGGAAGTTCGGGTGAATGAACACCCAGTCGTTCGCAATCGCGAACTGGCCCAGCGGAATGTCGATGTTCTGCAGGTAATCGGTGCTCCAGCTGTGCAGCACCATGAGCAGGGGCTTTTCCTTGTCTGAACCTGAGTCGTAGAACAGCGCCGCCTGCTCACTATCGTCGGCACTGGATGGGATCATGATGTCTTTTATTTCCGGCGTTGCTTCACGCCAGCGCGAGAGTTCGGCTATCGCCAGACCGCCCGGATAATTGGTGACCCGCAGGAGATCGCTGGGGTGCTTCAGATCCTCAGCCTGAACGCTCCCGACGCCAGCACCGGCCAGCATCAACATCCCGAGCATGACCGCACAGATGACCCGCCCGAACAGATCGTTGGCGCGCCATGAAGGACCATCGCCCACTGATACGGCCTGTAGTGAGCAGCTGCTTTCTCCGTTGCGAAGCACCATAGCCGTTGTCTCCCGCGAGTCGGTTTCGGACGTATAGAATTTGCGACTCCGAGCATCCCCATACGTTCGTCTGCGAGCCGACGCATGGCCGCCTGCCGTGCCGCTCGTATTGCGCGGCCCGATTGTCCAAACTTGCAGGACCCCTGATCAGAGAGGCGTCGATCATGCGCAAGGCCGAAGCCAAACAACGCCACACCCACAAACTCGAAAGACTTCAGCGCTTTTTGGACTGGGCCGCCGAGCGCCATCCCGATTTCGTACCGAAGAAAAATCACCAGGAAAAATGGTTCAGCACCTACCTCGGCCATCAGCCACCCGAAATTGGCCGTGCAGCGCGGTTGTTCTGGCTTGGGCTGGACGAGCCTACGGTCGAGGCGAATCTTGAGCACGCCGACCCGACTCACCTGATCGGCCGACTGCTGAACCGGGACGTGAACGATTTCAGTTGTACCGTCGACATCTTCGGTATTGAGAAATCGCTGGATTGCGGCCCGGTGCAGAACCTGCTGGAACCCGAATTTGCGCTGCGCATCGACGATAGCGAGTCGACCCAGGACTTTGAACGCAACGCCTGCGCTGCGGTGCAGGCCCTGGTCCGGGATCGCCTGCATGTCCTGGAGAAGCCGTTCACCAGCCTCAGCGAAGAACACAAAGCCCAATGCCTGGAGCGCCTGCCCGTGCGGCTGTCACGCCTCGACGATTTTGCGGCGCGCGCCGTCGACATCGTCAACGAGGTCAAGCACGAGCTGCGCTATGTGGTCGAGCTGCGCCACGGCGAGGTCGCCCTGGACATGCAAAGGCGCATTCCGGGCGGCCAGGGCCATGTGCTCAGCGAGCAAGAAGTCGCGCAGCTCAAAGACGAAGACCGTCAGGCCATGAATGCCAAGTTCGAGATGATGATCGAGGAAGCGCAGGACTTCGATCTGCAGCTGCTCGGCGAGAAGCGCCTGACCGAAGTCTTCATGATGGAGCCAAAAAAGCTGCGCCGGACCATCCGTTTTGCCCGCGAGGACAATCGCGAAAAGATGGCATTCGCCGTGTTGCTGGAGAACAACCCGCGCTTCGTCCATTACCACAAGCTCTACGCCGCGCGGCGCATCACTCGCACCTGGACCGCCCTGCTCGGCCCGACCAACAGCGGCAAGACTTACCAGGCGATCCAGGCCATGACCGGCGTGACACACGCCATCTACCTGTCGCCGCTGCGCCTGATGGCTCTGGAAAACCAGGAACGCATCGAATCCATGGGCGTGCCCTGCTCGTTGGTCACCGGCGAAGAGGAAATCATCCGCGAAGGTGCGACCCACTATTGCTGCACCGTCGAGGAATTCGCCCGCTTCCGTCACGAGTCCTGGGACGTGGTGGTGATCGACGAAGTGCAGATGATGGCCGACTCGCAACGCGGCTGGGCCTGGGTCGATGCGCTGGTCAGCGCCTACACCCAGGACCTGATCATGACTGGCCCGGAGCTGATCCAGCCGTCGCTGAAAACCCTCTGTGACCTCTGCGAAGACCAACTGGTAGTCAAACGCACCAAACGACTTTCACCTGTGGACGTGGCGCGCCGCTCGACCAACCTCAAGCAGCTCGACGCCGGCTCGATGCTGGTCGCCTTCAGCCGCAAGACAGTGCTGGAGCTCAAGGCGATGCTGGAGATGACCGGCAAGAGCGTCTCGGTGGTCTACGGTGCGCTGTCACCGGAAGTTCGCCGCGAGCAGGCACGTCGCTTCCGCGAAGGCGAAGCAGACCTCATGGTCGCCACGGATGCTGTGGGCATGGGCCTCAACCTGCCGGCGCACACGCTGTGCTTCTACACCGACGAAAAGTACGACGGCATCCAGAATCGCCAGCTGAAGGTGCAGGAGGTCAAGCAGATCGGCGGCCGCGCCGGGCGCTTCGGTCATCACGACAGCGGCCTCATCACCGCGCTGGACGGGCAAACGCTGCAGTCGATCAAGCGGCTGTTCCACAGCGACGACTTGCCGGTGGACCTGACGCAATTTCAGGTCCGACCCTCCATCGAGCACCTGCAAGCCATTTCCGAACTGATGAACGAGCCGAGCCTGTTGCGGGCCTGGCTGACGTTCAACCGCAACATCAACTACGGCGACGAATTTATATCGATCCTGCCCGACGAGCTGGCGGAATGGATCAAGCTGATCGACGACCCGACCATCGACCTGCCGTTGCGCTGGATATTTGCCTGCACACCAATACGCGGAGGTCTCGACAGCCCGGCCGCCGTTTTCGCCCAGCAATGGCTGAAAAAGGTCGCGCAGGACAAAGAGATCCCATTGCCGCGGCTGATCATCGATGCCGACCTGGCCACGTTGGAAAGCTCGCTGCACGTCATCGAAACCTACCTGCATCTGGCGCGCACGCTGCCGGCACACTTTCCGGCGCTGGAGCAGGCCGAAGAGCACCGCAGCCTGCTCAACGGTGCGATCACGCGTGAGCTTTCACGCCAGCGCAAGCCACGCAGCTCGGACCGCCGCCGCGGATCCGGCGACAACCGCAATTGCAAGGGCTGTGGCAAGGCGATGCCGATGGCCGCACGCAAGTTTCGGCTGTGCCAGAGCTGTTTTCGTGAGCAACGCTAGGACAGTTCGGGCGCTTGGCGGAACCGCCGCTCATACGCCCACCACTACCCCACTCAGGTACCGCTGCTAGCCCATGGCAGGCAGCGAGGCTGGCAAGCTGCGGCTTCGGCCCTTAGGATGCGGCAGGTCTATAGCGTGACCGGGGCCATTCAGAGCCTCGTTACGATGGCCATTACCGAAAGCCATGGAGTCAGGGCCGATGTCGATCATTATTCAGTTGCGCAGGCAACTGGCGGCGGTTACCAGCCGATTTGGCTGGGCCGCACTTTTATTCGCGCTCGCGGTGCACGCCGGCGTGTCCTATCTCGGCCTGCGCCTGTTCGCCGAGGCGCCGCTCACCGAGCTGAAGACCTTCGTCTACTTCTATCTGACCACCGCACTGACCGTCGGCTACGGTGACTTCTCACCGCAGACCGCTGGCGGTCGCATCTTTGTTTCCACCTGGCTGATGGTCGGCGGCATCGCGCTGCTGACCGCCGTCATCGGCAAAACCACCAATTCCATAATTGCAGTCTGGAGGAAAGGCATGAAAGGCAAAGGAACGTTCGCCACCTGCACGGGCCATACCGTTGTGATCGGTTGGGAAGGCGAAATCAGCGAGCGTGTCGTCGAGCTGCTGCATGAAGACGAAACCTCCAACGACCACCTGATCGTCATCTGCGACACGGAGCTCGAAGAAAACCCGATGCCAGGCAAAACCGAGTTCATCCATGGCGAGAGCCTGTCGTCCCTGGCACTGCTGCAGCGCGCCGGGGTGAAAGGGGCCGAACGCACACTGGTGCGCACCGGCTCGGACGACCTGACGCTCGCGGTCGTGCTGACCATCAACCAGCTCAATCCGATCGGCCATGTGGTTGCCCATTTCAGCAGCAGCGAGACCGCCCGACTGGCGCGCAGCTATGCGCCAAAACTGGAATGCACCTCCAGCATGGCCATCGAGATGCTGGTGCGCTCATCGCAGGACCCGGGCTCCTCGGTGATCATCAATGAGCTGCTGAGCGTCGGCCAAGGCGCGACCCAGTACCGCCTGCTACTGCCCGAGAGCTACGAAAGCACGGTCGGCGCGCTGTACAAGCAATTGAAAGACCGGCACAACGCGACGCTGATTGGCTACCGCGCCAAGGACCAGACCCAGCCGACCATCAATCCGTCCAACGACACCCCGGTACGCGGCGGCGAGCTGTTCTATATTGCCAACACACGCCTCGCCGGCCTGGGTGACGCACGCTGAGCATGACGCTGCGCCAAGCAGACATGCGCCTGTAGGGCAGAACGTGTTCGGCCCTACGAACGCCGATGAGCCCGTTGAAGCCCCGCGGGCGTTGACTCACCTGGCCTGCAATCGACGACACCCGGCTCTCGCTCCCTCCATCTCGGGAATCAACCCCGCCATCCCGGCTCTGATTAGGACAGTCTGAGCAATCGGGAGGCACCATGAGCGACCCACACGATCTGCAGCGATTCGTCGACGCCCAGCAATCGATCTACGACCGCGCGCTGGCGGAACTCAACGCCGGCCACAAACAAAGCCACTGGATGTGGTTCATCTTTCCGCAGATAGCAGGCCTCGGCCACAGCGACATGGCGCGTCGCTACGCCATCAAGGATGCGGACGAAGCGACCGCGTATCTAGAGCACCCTCTGCTCGGACCTCGCCTGGAGCAATGCGCGCAAGCACTGCTCGCCCATGCCGAGCGTCCGGCACGGCAGATTCTGGGTTCGCCCGACGACATGAAGCTGCGCTCGAGCATGACGCTGTTCGCTGCCGTTGCGCCTGAACGGGCGGCGTTTCAAGCGGTGCTGGATGCGTTCTTCGCGGCCGATCCCGACTCGGCGACGCTATCACGCCTGGATCGTTAAGCGGCTAGGGCGCAGACCTCCGATAGGCGGACCGAGGCCGGTACGATAGGCTTCTCGCTTTATGGCAGGTCCGCCGCCCTCACACAGGTGCACAGATGAATCTCTCGCTGTTCAGCCGTTACGCTTTTTTCGTCCTGTGCGCTGCCACCGCTGTGCTTTGCCTCCCTTTCCTGAGCCACCCTTGGGTGTGGCCGTTGTTCGTCGTCACGGCGCTGCTGACCCTTGTCGGCATTCGTGATCTTCGCCAGTGCGAACATGCGGTTCGGCGCAATTACCCGATCCTCGGCAACATCCGATACCTGGTCGAAGGCATCCGCCCGGAGATTCGTCAGTACCTGCTTGAAAGCGATCAGGAGCGCGTACCGTTTTCCCGCGCACAACGCTCGCTCGTCTATGCACGGGCGAAAAACGAGGTGGATGACAAACCCTTCGGCACCCTTATCGACGTATACGAACCGGGATACGAATGCATCGGCCATTCGATCCGCACCGCAACGGTCAGCGATCCCGAAACCTTCCGCGTGTCGATCGGCGGGCCGCAGTGTGAGCAGCCCTACTCCGCGTCAGTGTTCAACATTTCAGCGATGAGCTTCGGCTCGCTCAGTGGCAATGCGATCCAGGCGTTGAACCGAGGCGCCAAGCTCGGTGGCTTCTACCACGACACAGGCGAAGGCAGCATCAGCAGCTACCATCGCCAGCACGGCGGGGATCTGGTCTGGGAACTGGGCAGCGGCTATTTCGGTTGTCGAACCGAAAGCGGTGCATTCGATCCGGATCGATTCGCCGTTCAGGCACGGGATCCGCAGGTCAAGATGATCGAGATAAAGCTGAGCCAAGGCGCCAAACCAGGGCACGGCGGCATCTTGCCGGGGCGCAAGGTCAACGCGGAAATCGCGTCCACCCGCGGCGTGCCGGAGGGCGTGGACAGCATTTCCCCCGCGAGCCATAGCGCCTTCAGCACACCGTTGGAGTTGATGAATTTTATCGCCAGCCTGCGCGAACTGTCCGGCGGCAAGCCGGTCGGTTTCAAGCTGTGCATCGGCCATCCGTGGGAATTCGTCGGCATCGTCAAGGCGATGCTGGAGAGCGGTATCTATCCGGATTTCATCGTGGTCGACGGCAAGGAAGGCGGCACGGGCGCGGCGCCCGTCGAGTTCACCAACCACATCGGCATGCCACTGCGCGAAAGCCTGCTGTTCGTGCATAACGTGCTGGTCGGCTGCAATCTGCGCGAGCACATTCGCATCGGTGCCAGCGGCAAGATCGTCAGCGCCTTCGACATCGCCAGCGTCCTGGCCATGGGCGCGGACTGGGTGAACTCGGCTCGTGGGTTCATGTTCGCGATCGGCTGCATTCAGTCGCAGCATTGCCACACCAATCGCTGCCCCACCGGCGTTGCCACCCAGGACCCGCTGCGCCAACGCGCTCTGGTGGTTCCGGATAAGGCCAATCGAGTGTTCAGCTTTCACCGCAACACCGTGCACGCGCTGGCCGAACTGCTTGCAGCTGCCGGCTTGTCACATCCTGCCGAACTGGGCCCGCATCACCTGATCCGGCGCGTCAGCTCAACGGAAATCAAGCTGTTCTCGCAGCTCTACTATTTCGTCCAGCCCGGTGCGCTGTTGAGGCCAAAGATCGACAGCGAGTTCTTCGCCAGGATCTGGAGCATGGCCCAGGCAGACAGCTTCGAAGCCATGCCGCAGAAAACTGAGCGTGGGGCCGCGCAGGTCGAGGAACCACTGATCAGTTAACCCTTCCAACCAGCGGATCGCAGCCAGCCTCCGAGCTCGTTGCGATCCGACTGCGTCAATGGCCATGCTTTTGTCGGCCTGCAAGTTCCAGCGGCTGCCACATCAAAACCTGGTCGCCAGCCGCTCAGGCCATCATTTGCGCGCCGGAAATTTGCCACTCTCGACAGACACCACGCTGTTTCGTCAGCTTTCCGTTGAAATGTTCAGCTTTTTACTTTGACAGCCCGTACTTTTGACTTTAAGTTTTCACTTCCGAACATTTCCGAACCCTCGCAGTATTCGGATCATAAAAACAACAGTCCCACAAAGAGGTTCTGCGCATGAGTAACCCGTCCACCCCGACGCTTCGGGGGCAATGCATCGCCGAGTTTCTCGGCACCGCCCTGTTGATCTTCTTCGGTACCGGCTGCGTGGCGGCACTCAAGCTCGGCGGCGCAGATCTAGGTCTTTGGGAAATAAGCGTTATATGGGGTATTGGCGTGAGCATGGGCGTCTACCTCGCGGCCGGTGTATCCGGTGCTCACCTGAACCCTGCGGTATCCATTGCGCTCTGGCTGTTCGGCACTTTCGAGCGTAACAAGGTGCCGGCCTATATCCTCGCCCAGACCGCCGGCGCCTTCTGTGCCGCTGCGTTGGTTTATGGACTTTACAGCAGCCTGTTTTTCGATTTCGAACAGGCCCAGCAGGTGACTCGCGGCAGTGTTGCCAGCCTCGAGCTCGCATCGGTGTTCTCCACCTACCCGCACCCTTCGCTTTCGATCGGCCAGGCGTTTCTGGTGGAAGTGGTGATTACCGCTATCCTGCTGGGGATGATCATGGCCCTGACCGATGATGGTAACGGTCTGCCCCGCGGCCCGCTGGCGCCCTTGTTGATCGGCCTCCTGATTGCGGTGATCGGCGGCGCGATGGGGCCTCTGACCGGGTTCGCGATGAACCCGGCACGCGACTTCGGACCCAAGCTGATGACCTTTTTCGCAGGGTGGGGACAGGTCGCATTCACCGGCGGCCGGGATATCCCCTACTTCCTGGTCCCGCTGATCGCCCCGGTCATTGGCGCCTGCCTCGGGGCCGCTGGTTACAAGGCACTGATCTGCAAGCATCTACCGGGCGTTGGCGGTGCTTGCGCTGTTCCGGAACCGGAACCAGAACCAGAGGCCGACCGCTACTCCAAACACGATGTCACTGCCCAAGAAGCTCGTTAAGGAATCGACACCATGAGCAACCAGAACAACAAGCAATTCATCGTCGCCCTCGACCAGGGGACCACCAGCTCGCGGGCCATCGTGCTCGACCGCAACGCCAACGTGATCACCATCGCTCAGCGCGAGTTCGCACAGATCTACCCACAACCGAGCTGGGTCGAGCATGACCCTATGGAAATCTGGGCCACTCAGAGCGGCGTGTTCGTCGAGGCGCTGGCACAGGCCGGCATCACCAATGAGCAGGTTGCTGCCATCGGCATTACCAACCAGCGCGAAACCACCATTGTCTGGGACAAGAACACCGGCCGGCCGATCTACAACGCCATTGTCTGGCAGAGCCGCCAGAGCACCCCGATCTGCGATCAGCTCAAACGCGACGGTATGCAAGACCATATCCGCAAGACCACCGGCCTGGTCATCGACCCCTACTTCTCCGGCACCAAGATCAAGTGGATCCTCGATCACGTCGAGGGCAGCCGTGAGCGCGCGCGCCGCGGCGAGCTGCTGTTCGGCACCGTTGATTGCTGGCTGATCTGGAAAATGACCCAGGGCAAGGCCCACGTCACCGACTACACCAACGCTTCGCGCACCATGCTGTTCGACATTCACAAGCTGGACTGGGACCCGGTGATGCTGGAGACGCTGGATATCCCGCGCGAAATGCTGCCGGAAGTGCGTTCCTCCTCAGAAGTCTACGGCCACGCCTATCTCGGCTCCGGCCAGAGCACCGGCATTCCCATTGCCGGCATCGCGGGCGATCAGCAGGCCGCGCTGTTCGGCCAGATGTGCGTTGAACCCGGTCAGGCGAAGAACACCTACGGCACCGGCTGTTTCCTGCTTATGAACACCGGCACCAAGGCCGTGCAGTCCGAACACGGACTGCTCACCACCATCGCCTGCGGTCCTAAGGGCGAGGTCAACTACGCCCTTGAAGGCGCCATCTTCAATGGTGGTTCGACGGTGCAATGGCTGCGCGACGAGTTGAAGGTGATCAACGACTCGTTGGACTCCGAATATTTCGCCACCAAGGTCAAGGACAGCAATGGCGTTTACCTTGTCCCGGCCTTTACCGGGCTCGGCGCGCCCTACTGGGATCCGCGCGCCCGTGGCGCATTGTTCGGCCTGACGCGGGGTGTAAAGGTCGACCACATCATTCGCGCCGCGCTGGAATCCATCGCCTACCAGACCCGCGACGTGCTCGACGCCATGCAGCAGGACGCCGGCGAGCGCCTGCGTTCACTGCGCGTGGATGGCGGTGCGGTGGCGAACAACTTCCTCATGCAGTTCCAGGCCGACCTGCTCGGCACCCAAGTCGAACGCCCAGAAATGAAGGAAACCACCGCTCTCGGCGCTGCCTACCTGGCAGGCCTGGCGACCGGCTTCTGGAGCAGCCTGGACGAGTTACGCGGCAAGGCCACCATCGAGCGCGTGTTCGAACCGGCCTGCGATGATGAGAAGCGCGAAGCACTCTATAAAGGCTGGAAGAAGGCGGTTGGCCGCACCCGCGACTGGGAAGAGGAATAAGCCTCGACGTCCAAACGCACCACACCTCGCGCCCGGCCCGGGTCTTAACCGCGCCGGGCGCGCTTATTCGCAAACGAACAATTCTTTAATCAAACCCCAGACTGCGGCATCCTTCACGGCATATCGATAAGAAGGAAGCCTCCATGAGTCTGGCCCCACGACAGCAAAGCATTCTCGAACTGGTCCGCGAACGCGGCTACGTCAGCATCGAAGAGCTGGCGCAGCAGTTTGCAGTCACGCCCCAGACCATCCGCCGTGATATCAACCAGCTAGGCGAAGCCGGCCTGCTTCGCCGCTACCATGGCGGTGCCGCCCACGATTCCAGCGTACAGAACACCGCCTATACCCAACGCGCCCGGCAGATGCGCGACGAGAAGCGCCGCATCGCCGACGCTATGGCTGCACACATTCCCGATCAGGCGTCGCTGTTCATCAACATCGGCACCACCACCGAAGCCATCGCCCACGCCCTGCTCAACCATCGCGATCTCAAAGTCATCACCAACAACCTGCACGTGGCGAGCATCCTCAGCCCCAAGGAAGACTTCGACGTGCTGATCGCAGGCGGCAACGTGCGCAGCGATGGCGGTGTGGTCGGCCAGGCCACGGCGGATTTCATCGGTCAGTTCAAGGTCGACTTCGCACTGATCGGCATCAGCGGGATCGACGAGGACGGCACCCTGCTGGACTTCGATTACCAGGAAGTGCGCGTCTCGCAGGCCATCATCAACAACGCCCGCCAGGTCTTCCTCGCCGCCGACTCGAGCAAATTCGGCCGCAACGCCATGACCCGCCTCGGCTCGCTTGAACAGATCGACATGTTGTTTACCGAGGCCCAACCACCCGAGGCCTTTCTCGAGTTGCTCAGCCGGCACAAGGTCAAACTGGAAGTGACTGGCTGAAGCGTTCGTGTCGGTTGTCGTCAGCCCGCGGCAAGACCAACACCGACTCGCCCTCAGCTGCACCATGCGCCTGATGGCGCACCTCGCGCCGACTCCTGATTTGACGGTGGCTAATACCTGACCTTGCAGTGGCGGCACCGGTGGGCTGAAGCCCACCCTACTCGGCCGCAGCCTACCCTCTAACTGCCGATACGTTCGTGTCGGTGTTCGTCAGCCCGCGGCAAGACCAACACCGACTCGCCCTCAGCTGCACCATGCGCCT
>ERZ1673962.921-NODE-921-length-16712-cov-3.764964_pt1 | contig 16712 bp, 17 predicted proteins | sample MGYA00580188_ERZ1673962 | MGnify/ENA primary metagenome ERZ1673962 (study PRJEB41334, sample SAMN05608104) | rock metagenome | biome: terrestrial subsurface; feature: shale formation; material: shale | place: USA: Pennsylvania ... | reverse complement strand
ATCACGGCGAAGGCGAGGGTCAACCCGGATGCACCGGCGCCGAAGAGGAAGCGATGATCGCGCGGCTGCTGGCCGTGGAGAGCCTGGACGAGCCGACCGAGATCGTGATCCATGTCAACATGCTCAAGGAAGGCTGGGACGTGACCAATCTCTACACCATCGTCCCGCTACGCGCCGCCAACGCGCGCACGCTGATCGAGCAATCCATCGGTCGCGGTCTGCGTCTGCCCTACGGCCGGCGCACCGGCGTGGCGGAGGTGGACCGGCTGAACATCGTCGCGCACGACCGGTTCCAGGAGATCATCGACGAGGCCAACCGGGGCGACTCGCCGTTGCGGCTCCAGTCGCTCGTCCTCGACGCACCGGGCGCCGACGGCAGCAAGGTCAGCGTACCAGTCGAGCCGGGGGTGGCGGCGCGTCTGGGTCTGGTTGAGGCGTCGACGGTACAGCCCGCGCCGGCAGCCACGGGTGATGCGTCGGCGGTCTGCGACAGGCCGGCGCCCGTATTTTCCACCGAGGCCGAGAAGCAGGCGGCACGCCTGGTCCTGGACGTGATCGGCCGCTACGAGGTCCAGCGCGATCGTGTGCCCACCAGCCGCGCCCTGCTCGAACCCCAGGTGCAGGCAGAGATCCTGGCGGATGTCGCCGAGCGCCTGAAGCCCGTGCAGGGCTCGCTGCTGGACACCCTGGACGCCTCGGTTACCGCGCTCGATCTGTCCGCCGTGATCGCCAGGACCACCGAGATCCTGGTGCAACAGACCATCGACATCCCGCGTATCGTCGTGGTGCCGAACGGCGAGATCAGGACCGGCTTTCACCCCTTCACCCTGGATGTCAGCCGGTTGCATCTTCAGCCGGGCCAACGCGAACTGGTCGGCCAGATGCTGCACAGCAACGCGCAGTTCACCCTGGCCGCCGCAATCGGATTGAAGGAGCAGCGCCCGGAGGACATCATCGTCCACGCTCTGCTGGACTTCGACGACATCGATTATTTCACTCAGTCCGAGTTGCTCTACGATCTGGCGGGCCAGATGGTGCGGCATCTGCGCGGCTATCTGTCGGAGGACGAGACCCTCGGCGTGCTGGATCGCGACCGCGGCCTGATCGCGCGCGAGATCCATGCGCAGATGATGGCGCACTTCTGGGAGGAAGCGACCGAGTACGAGATCCAGGTCAGTCGCGGCTTCACGGCACTCAAGCCTTGCCACTACACCGCCACGGCGGGCCAGCCGGTCCGGCATTTCCGCGAGACGCTGACGGAACTTGGCCGCATCCGACACCTGTTGTTCGGGGGCTTCGGCCGCTGTCTGTATCCGCTGCAGAAATTCGACTCGGATACCGAGCGACGCTTTGCCGTCATTCTCGAGCGCGATGCCATAAAATGGTTCAAGCCCGCCAAGGGCCAGTTCCAGATCTACTATCGGCTGGGTGCCGAGCAACCGGAGTACGTCCCGGATTTCGTGTCCGAGCTGGACACCGCCATCCTGATGACCGAGACCAAGGCACGCGCCGATCTCGACACCCAGGAGGTCCAGGCCAAGGCGGCGGCCGCGGCGCGTTGGTGTCGGCTGGCCTCCGACCGGGCGGCCCATGTCGGCGGCAAGCCCTGGAAATACGTGCTGGTGCCGCACGATGAGATCAGTGAATCCAGGCGCTGTACGGATTTTCTGCGCTTTGAAGTGAGAAACTGAATAGCAGATCCTCTTTGGATAGTGCTGGCCGCCCGTCCAGCACTACCCGACACGGCCTGGCCGAGCACCCTTTTGCGGCACCCTCTGAAAGGCGGGGCTTGGTAATTTTGGTAACATCGCGGATCGAATCGACATCCATCGAACAGGACCGACCATGCAGTGGGAAACCGTCATCGGTCTCGAGATCCACACCCAGCTCGCGACCCAGTCCAAGATCTTCTCCGGCGCGCCGACCGCCTTCGGCGCCGAACCCAACACCCAGGCCTGCGCCATCGACCTGGGGCTGCCGGGCGTGCTGCCGGTGCTCAATGTCGAGGCGGTGCGCCTCGCGGTGCGCTTCGGTAAGGCCATCGACGCCGAGATCGCGCCGCGCTCGGTGTTCGCGCGCAAGAATTATTTCTATCCCGACCTGCCCAAGGGCTATCAGATCAGCCAGTACGAGCTGCCGGTGGTCGGCAAGGGCCGGGTCGAGATCGTCCTCGACGACGGCACGGTCAAGACCATCGGCGTCACCCGCGCCCACCTGGAAGAAGACGCCGGCAAGTCGCTGCACGAGGACTTCCACGGCTTCACCGGCATCGATCTCAACCGCGCCGGCACGCCGCTGCTGGAGATCGTCTCCGAGCCGGATCTGCGCTCGCCGGCCGAGGCCGTGGCTTATGCCAAGAAGATCCACCAGATCGTGCGCTACATCGGCATCAGCGACGGCAACATGCAGGAAGGCTCCTTCCGCATGGACGCCAACGTCTCGGTGCGTCCGGTCGGGCAGAAAGAATTCGGCACCCGCGCCGAGATCAAGAACGTCAATTCCTTCCGCTTCCTGGAGAAGGCCATCGCCTTCGAGGTCGAGCGCCAGATCGACCTGATCGAGGGCGGCGGCACTGTGGTCCAGGAAACGCGGCTGTACGATGCCGTCAAGGACGAGACGCGCTCGATGCGCACCAAGGAGGAAGCCAACGACTATCGCTACTTCCCCGATCCGGATCTGCTGCCGTTGGAGATCGACGACGCCTTTCTGACCGAGGCGACCGCCGATCTGCCGGAACTCCCGGACGCCAAGCGCGCGCGCTTCCAGTCCGAGTACGGGCTGTCGGAGTACGACGCCAATCTGCTGACTGCCAGCCGTGAGCTGGCCGATTACTACGAGACCGTGGCCCGCGCCTGCGGCGAGCCGAAGCTGGCGGCCAACTGGGTGAGCGGCGAGCTGATGGCGGCGCTCAACAAGAGCGAGTGCGAGATCGGTGCCAGTCCGGTGTCGGCCGGCGCCCTGGCCGGTCTGATCGCGCGCATCCAGGACGGCACGGTCTCGGGCAAGCTGGCCAAGCAGGTGTTCGAAGGCATGTGGAACGGCGGCGGCGAGGCCGATGCCGTGATCGAAGCCCAGGGTCTCAAGCAGATCACCGACACCGGCGCCATCGAGTCCATGATCGAGGCCATCGTCGCCGCCAACCCGGAGCAGGTCGAGCAGTACCGCGCCGGCAAGGACAAGGTGTTCGGCTTCTTCGTCGGTCAGGTCATGAAGCAGAGCGGCGGCAAGGCCAATCCGGCCCAGGTCAACGAGATCCTCAAGCGCAAGCTGGCGCCCTGAGAGCGCGGGTCGTGCGGGGCGCGATACGCGCCCCGATTTATGCTTTAGCGTATGGCTGTGGTTTAATGCCGCTTTCGACGCGCGCCGTCCTGGTGCGTCGCCTACGACCACAGTCCCGATCATGTCACAGGCTATATCCGCTCAATCCCGTTGCGCCCGAGTCGAACGTAACACGCTCGAAACCCAGATCCGCGTCAGTCTCAACCTGGACGGTCAGGGTCGGGCGTCCTTTGCGACCGGTGTGCCCTTTCTGGAGCACATGCTCGATCAGGTCGCGCGCCACGGTCTGATCGACCTCGACATCGAGGCGGTCGGCGACCGGCACATCGACGATCATCACACGGTCGAGGATCTGGGCATCACGCTTGGTCAGGCGCTCGCGCGTGCGCTCGGCGACAAGCAGGGCATCCGCCGCTATGGTCATGCCTATGTGCCGCTCGACGAGGCACTCTCGCGCGTGGTGATCGATCTGTCGGGGCGACCGGGACTGACCTATGGCGTCACCTTCACCCGCGCCCAGATCGGGGCCTTCGATGTCGATCTGTTCCAGGAGTTCTTCCAGGGACTGGTCAACCATGCCGGGATGACGCTGCACATCGACAACCTGCGCGGCGTCAACTCCCATCACCAGGCCGAGACCATCTTCAAGGCGTTCGGGCGTGCGTTGCGCATGGCCATCGAACCGGACCCGCGCATGGCCGGCATCACGCCTTCGACCAAGGGGACGCTGTAAGGCGTCACCACTGAAGCGTTCATTCGACATCCCACAGCCATACAGCGAGAGAGCAATCCGGTGCTGCTGATTCCCGCGATCGATTTGAAGGATGGCCGCTGCGTGCGGCTGCGTCAGGGCCGCATGGACGACGAAACCATCTTTTCCGACGACCCGGTCGAGATGGCCGGACGCTGGGTCGACGCCGGCGCCCGACGGCTGCATCTGGTCGACCTCAACGGCGCCTTCGCCGGCGAGCCGGTCAATGGTGCGGCCATCCGCGGCATCGCGGCGGCCTATCCCGAGCTGCCGATCCAGGTCGGCGGCGGCATCCGCGACGAGGCGACCATCGACGCCTATCTCAAGGCCGGCGTGCGCTACTGCATCATCGGCACCCAGGCGGTGCGTGAGCCGGAGTTCGTCGCCCGCGCCTGCCGCGCCTTTCCGGGACACGTCATGGTCGGACTCGACGCCAAGGACGGACAGGTCGCCATCAACGGCTGGGCCGAGATCACCGAACATCGGGTCGAGGATCTGGCGCGGCGCTTCGAGAACGACGGCGTGACGGCCATCGTCTATACCGACATCGGGCGCGACGGCATGTTGTCCGGCCCCAATGTCGAGGCCACGCGCGCCCTGGCCGAGGCGGTGCGGATTCCGATCGTCGCCTCCGGCGGCATCACCGATATCGACGACATCCGCGCCCTGTGCGAGGCGGGCGGCATCGAAGCCGCCATCACCGGACGCGCCATCTATGAAGGGACGCTCGACTTCGCCGAAGGCCAGCGGTTGGCCGACATCCTGAGCGGTACCGGGCAATGAGCGCGAACGATGTCTGGCTCGACGCCATCGCCTGGGGACCGGACGGTCTGGTCCCGGCCATCGCTCAGGAGCACGGCACCGGCAGCGTGCTGATGCTGGCCTGGATGAATCGCGAGGCACTGCGTCTGACGCGCGAGACCGGACACGCCGTCTACTGGTCGCGCTCGCGCGCGCGTCTGTGGCACAAGGGCGAGGAGTCCGGCCACCAGCAGGTGGTCCATTCGATCCGCCTCGACTGCGATGCCGACGTGATCTTGCTTGAAGTCGAGCAGAAGGGCGGCATCGCCTGTCATACCGGGCGCCATGACTGTTTTTACCGCGAGCTGGATGCGGCCGGCGACTGGGCCGAGATCGCGCCCGTGCTCAAGGATCCAAACGCCATCTATAGCGGCTCGAAGTAACCAGGTAGCCTATTGCCATGAACGACGTACTCGACCGACTCGCCGAGGTGCTGGAGTCGCGCAAAGGCGCCGACCCGGACTCATCCTATGTCGCCAAGCTCTACGCCAAGGGACTCGACGCCATCCTCAAGAAGGTCGGCGAAGAGGCCACCGAGACCGTGATGGCCGCCAAGGATGGCGTGCCCGACAAGCTCGTCTACGAAGTCGCCGATCTGTGGTTCCATACGCTGGTGCTGCTCGCGCAGCAGGGTCTGGGGCCGCGTCAGGTGCTCGACGAGCTGGACCGGCGCTTCGGTCTCTCGGGGCTGACGGAGAAAGCCGGCCGCCAGGGCTGAACATAGATCACCAACCATCGAGCGTCCGCTCACTCTGGGGTTCGAACCATGTCTCTCGCGATGCAGCCCGATGATCCGGGCGCCGAACAGCCGTTCATCTCGCATCTGGTCGAGCTGCGCGATCGTCTGATCCGCATGCTGATCGCCATCGGCGTGATGGTGCTGGTGCTGCTGCCCTTCGCGAACGGTCTCTATGCCTATGTGGCCGCGCCGCTCCTGGCGCAGTTGCCCGACGGCAACACCATGATCGCCACCCAGGTCGCCTCGCCCTTTCTGACGCCCTTCAAGCTGGCGCTGATCGCGGCGGTGTTCCTGTCGATGCCCTATCTGCTCTACCAGCTCTGGGCCTTCGTCGCGCCCGGTCTCTATCAGCACGAGAAGCGTCTGGCCGTCCCGCTGCTGGTCTCCAGCATCTTCCTGTTCTATCTCGGGATGCTGTTTGCCTACTACGTCGTCTTCCCGCTGGTGTTCGCCTTCATGGTCGGCACCACGCCCGAGGGCGTGGCCATGATGACCGACATCTCGGCCTATCTGGACTTCGTGCTGACGCTGTTCTTCGCTTTCGGCGTCGCCTTCGAGATCCCGATCGCGACCATCCTGCTGGTGGCCATCGGCGCGGTGACGCCCGAGGGACTGGCACACAAGCGGCCCTATGTGATCGTCGGCGTCTTCGTGGTCGGCATGTTCCTGACCCCGCCGGACGTGATCTCGCAGACGCTGCTGGCGGTGCCGATGTGGCTGCTGTTCGAACTGGGAATCCTGCTGTCGCGAGTGCTGCTCAAGGGACGGCTCGCCGAGGATTCCGACTCCGGCGAGCCGCCACCGGCCGGTTCGGCGCCGAAGCCGCTGCCCGTCACACCGAGCGCCGGCGGCGGTGCTGTCGGTCGCGAGCTGTCACCCGGCCTCGATGACCCGGATCGCTGGCGCCCCATGACCGACGCCGAGATGGAGACCGAGCTGGATCTGATCGATGCCGAGGACGCACATCTGGCCCAAGCCGCCAAGACGAACGCGCCCCCGGTCACGCCGGCCGGATCATCCGCCGCCGAGACGCCGGTGATGCCCGTCGATCCGGTCGAAGACAAGATCGTCCGCGCCAACCAATTGCGCGATCTCGGCAACGACTTCGCGGCGCGTCAGATGCTCTATCAGGTGCTGGAAGAGGGCGATGCGACCCAGCGTCAGGTCGCACGCAACATCCTGAGTCAGCTCGACGAACACTGACTGTGAGGTCCATCACGAAACGCGATCGAACGATTGGATTTTTTGCTTAGAAGATGGTGATATTGCTTTTGTCAATGAATCTTGTGGTATACCATCAATGGTCATCCGTAGGCCAAGAGTGAGTGTGACCGTGGGTTCAGGCTCCCAGATTCATTACAAACAGAACCGACTCAAGCAGTTGCGCGCTTTCTGCCATGCCGCGCGCACCGGCAGCGTCAGTGCTGCCGCCGAGAAGATCTTTCTCAGTCAGCCAACCGTATCGCTCCAGATCCAGGCGCTCGAACGCGAGTTCGGGACCGTGCTCTTCGAGCGCCGCGGACCCAAGATCAAGCTCACGCCCGAGGGAGATCTGCTGTTCCAGATGGCCGAGCCGCTGGTCGAGGGCATGGACAAGCTCCACGAGGCTTTCGCCACCCAGGCCGGGCGCGTGGATCAGGGGGTGTTGAACATCGCCGCCGGCGAGTCGACCATCCTCTACATCCTGCCCGAGCCGATCCAGGCCTTCGTCGAGCAGTATCCGGGCATCGAACTGAAGATGCACAACGTCACCGGGCGCGATGGTCTGGCGATGCTGCGCGCCGACGAAGTGGATCTGGCGGTGGGATCGATGATGGAGATCCCGGACGACATCACGTATCGCCCCTTCGTGACCTATCAGCCGACTCTGATCACGCCGCTCGATCACCCGCTCGCCGGCAAGGAGCGGGTGACGCTGGAGGAGATCGCGCCCCATGGCCTGATCCTGCCGCCACGGCATCTGAGCACCTGGCGCATGGTTGATCTGGTGTTCAAGCAGCACAACCTGAGCTATCGCGTGACCATGGAGGCCGGCGGCTGGGAGGTGATCAAGAAATATGTCGAGCTGGGTCTCGGCATCTCGATCGTCACCGACGTCTGCCTCACGGGCGAGGAAAAGCTGAGCCGCATCCCGATCGGTCAGTATTTTCCGCGACGCAGTTACGGTATCGTGCAGCGTCGTGGTAAATTCCTCTCCCCACAGACGAAGTGTTTCATCAAGACGCTCGATCGCGCCTTTGCCGATCGTCTCGTCGAACCGCCGCCGCCACCGCAGCCGCAGACCGCCGGCGACACCGAATGGGAAGACGCCCTCTTGGGCTGACGCGCCCCGGAAGGCCGCTCTGAGCCAGAACGCGCCGGTGAACGCCACCCGCGCCGGATGGCTGTCCGATGTATCCGCCCCCGCATCAAGGATGTGTGTCCCGCCTGCTCTCAGGCGGGGCGGGCATCATTCGCATCTATCAACTAGCTTTATCACAACGAGACAGTCTTGCATAACATCAAGATCACCATGGACCTGACGAAACGTATCGGCCAGCGCCTGCGCTCAGCCCGGCATGAGCAAAAGCTCAGTCTCGCCGATCTGTCAGCCCGCACCAACTCATTGTCCAAGTCGCGCATCAGCAACTATGAGCAGGGCATCCGCCGCATGGGGCTGGAGGAGGCTCATGAGCTGTCCGTGGCCCTGGGCACGGTCACGCCGACCTATCTGCTGTGTCTCGACGATCGGGGACCGCTCTCGGATCGCGAGCTGGAGCTGATCGATCACTTCCGCCGCACCGACGAACGCGGACGCGAGACGCTGCTGAGTCTCGCACGATCCCAGCCGGATCACGACCCGGCCGAGGACGCGGCGTCCGAGCGCGCGTCCGAGACCCTGGACGAATCCGGGGACGCTTGAGCCGCCGAGGTCAGCAGATGCGCGGCAGTTGCTCGCCCGCGAGCCAGTCGAGCAGACGCTCCCCGCCGAAACGGGTCTGCATCTGCACGAAGCCGAGCGGATCCTCGACGACCTCGCCGATGATGGCGGACTGTGCGCCCAGCGGATGGGCGCGCATGGTCGCCAGCAGTGTTTCGGCGGCGTCGGCCGGACAGATCGCCACCAGCTTGCCCTCGTTGGCGACATAGGCGGGATCGAGTCCGAGCAGTTCGCAGGCAGCCGAGACCGCCTCGCGGACCGGGATGTCCGCTTCGCGGATGCGCATCCCGACCCCGGATTGCTGGGCCAGCTCGTTGAGCGTGGTCGCCAGACCGCCACGGGTCGGGTCACGCAGACAGTGGATGTCGGGCACGGCGGCGACCATGTCGGCGATCAGGCCATGCAGGGCGGCTGAGTCGGACTGGATCACCGTCTCGAAGCCGAGGTTCTCGCGCTGGGACAGAATGGCGATCCCGTGGTCGCCGATGTGGCCGTTGATCAGGATGACATCGCCCGGCCGCGCCCGGTCGCCCGAGATCGCGATACCCTCAGGTACCACGCCGATTCCGGTGGTGGTGATGAAGACCCCGTCGCCCTTGCCGCGCTCGACGACCTTGGTGTCGCCCGTCACGACAGCGACGCCTGCCTCACGCGCGGCCTGCGCCAGACTCGCGACGATGCGCGCCAGATCGGCCAGCGGGAAACCTTCCTCCAGGATGAAGCTTGCGGCCAGATGCAGCGGTCGCGCCCCAGACATAGCCACATCGTTGATGGTGCCATGCACCGCCAGTGAGCCGATGTCCCCGCCCGGAAAGAACAGCGGCGAGACCACATGGGCATCCGTGCTCATCACCAGCCGGCCGGGCGGGACGCTGAACAGCGCCTGATCGTTGCCCTGGGCCAGCCATTCGTTGTCGAGCGCCTGTTTGAACAGTTCGTCGATGAGCTGAGCCATGGCGCGTCCGCCGGCGCCATGGCTCATGTCGACCCGGCCCTGTTCGAGATCCAGTCGGGCGGAAAAGCGTGATCTGGCGGTCATCGGTTCAGTCCTGAAGATGGCATGTGTGTTCGATGGCTCCAATAGGCCGCGCACGCGCCCTCGGACGAGACCATACAGGCGCCCATCGGATTGTCCGGCGTGCAGACGGTGCCGAACAGCCGGCACTCGGTCGGCTCCTTGAGGCCGCGCAGGATGGCCGGGCACTCGCAACCCTTGATCTCATGGCTCGCCTCGACCGTCACCGGGAAGCGGCGCTCGGCGTCCAGATCGGCATAGTCCTCGGCGAGCGCCAGGGCGCTCTCGGGCAGGAAACCGAGTCCACGCCACTCGAAGCTCGGGCGGGTGACGAAGACGCGGGCCATGAGTTCGAGCGCCCGGGCATTCCCGCCCTCGCCGACGGCGCGGCTGTACTGGTTCTCGACCTCACGGCGACAGTCGTTGATCTGGCGCACCAGCATCAGCGCCGATTGCATGACATCGAGCGGCTCGAAGCCGGCGATCACCACGGGCAGGCCGAACTCGCGCGGCACGAAGGCGTAGGGCCGGGTGCCGATGACCGTGCTCACATGCGATGGCCCCAGGATGCCGTCGAGCCGCACGCCCTCGGGTCCGGCCAGCGACAGGATGGCGCGCAGCGCGGGCGGCGTGAGGACGTGGTTGCACAGGAACGACAGGTTCTTCAGCCCTTCGGCGCGTGCCTGGAGGATGGCGACCGCCGTGGGCGGGGTGGTGGTCTCGAAGCCGATGGCCATGAAGACCACCTGACGCTCGGGTTCATCGCGTGCGATCCGCAGCACGTCCTGGGTCGAATAGATCATGCGCACATCGGCACCGGCCGCCTTGGCCTTGAGCAGCGTCTGACGACCGCTCGCCGGCACCCGCATCAGATCGCCATAGGTGCAGAGCGTTACGCCATGCTCGCGCGTCATGGCCATGGCCTGATCGAGCCGAGCCATCGGCAGCACGCACACCGGACAGCCCGGACCATGGACGAAGCGCAGATTGGGCGGCATCAACTGCTGGACGCCATAGCGGAAGATGGCGTGCGTGTGTCCGCCGCAGAACTCCATCAAGCGGTATTGGCGCGCCGGATCGACCTCGGCGGCGATGGCTGCAGCCAGTTGGCGTGCCAGCCGTTGGTCGCGGAATTCGTCGATGTATTTCATGCCGGCTTGGCGACCGCGTCAGCGTTACCCATCTCTTCGTCGAGCAGTCGCGTCATCTCGGCCATGAGCTTCAGCGTCTCCTGGGCCTCCTCCTCGCTGATCCGGTTGAGCGCATAGCCGACGTGCACCAGCACATAGTCGCCGACCTCCACCTCCGGAACCAGCGCGATCGAGACCTCGCGCGACACTCCGCCCAGATCGACCACCGCCGTGTCGATGGCCGGATCGATGCGAGTGACATGGGTGACGCGAGCCGGAATGGCGAGACACATGATGGACTCCTGGAACACTGTGGGGCTTGGGCCTGGCATTGGACTACGATCCAGACGCCGACTCAAGCCAAGACATGGCACCGGCCGGGCTGTATTCGCGCACAGTCAGGCGGGTTTTCCTTGGCGTCCCGGCCGTCTTTGCGGTTCAATCCACGCTTTTCGCCCGGAACGACACTAGCATGCTCACTCCCGAACAACTCGCCGGTCTGCGCCGCGACATCCAGTTCTCGGCCCAACTCGGCGGCCGTACCCTCGAATTCCGCAGTACCTGGGGCCTGTTCTCGCCGCGCGAGATCGACGAAGGCACGCGCCTGCTCCTCGACCATCTGCACATCGAGCCGGGCGACGACTGTCTGGATCTCGGCTGCGGCTATGGCCCGATCGGTCTGACCCTGGCGGCGCTGGCGCCCCAGGGCCGAACGCTCCTGGTCGACAAAGACTTCGTCGCTGTCGACTATGCCAACCGCAACGCCCGGCTCAACCGGCTCGACAATGCCGAGGCGCGTCTGAGCAACGGCTTCGACCAGATCGAGCCGGAACGCCGCTTCGACCTGATCGCGAGCAACGTCCCGGCCAAGGTCGGCAAGGAACTGCTGGCACTCCTGCTGCACGATGCCCACGCCCGCCTGCGCCCCGGCGGTCGGCTCTATCTGGTCACGATCAACGGACTGCGCCAGTACATGAAGCGCAATCTCAACGAGGTCTTCGGCAACTACGACAAGCTCAAGCAGGGCGCGCACTACACCGTGGCCCTCGCCCAGCGCAGCTAAAAAAAGGCCGCGACGGCCGGGTGTGCGGCGGTCGCGGCCCAAGGGCTTGCTGCTCGGTGCGCCCCTGATCCCTGGAGCGTTCATTGGAGTTTTTTTCAGTAAATCATAATACACTAAATTACTGAATATTCGGCGTGCGATTCCGACCGTCCGCCGCGCGGCGGGCGCGAGAGTTGACGACCTGAGTCGTCATGCCTACATTCGGGACATCGTTCAACCCTGTCGATGGAGCACTCACCCATGCTGCAACCCGGCGATCGCGCCCCGGATTTCGCCCTGCCCAACGCCGATATGGAGCCGGTGAGTCTCGCCTCGCTCAAGGGGCGGCGTCATGGCGTGATCTATTTCTATCCCAAGGACGACACGCCCGGTTGCACCATGGAAGCGCTCGAATTCACCGACCTGCAAGCTGAGTTCGAGGCCGCCGGCACCGAGATCCTCGGCATCAGCCGCGACACCTGCGCCAGTCACGGCGCCTTCCGCGACAAGTACGGACTCTCGATCCATCTGCTCTCCGACAGCGATGGCGAGGTGTGCGAAGCCTATGGCGTCTGGCGCGAAAAGGAAGCGCATGGTGAGAAGCGCCTCGGCATCCTGCGCTCGACCTTCGTCGTCGACAAATCGGGCGTCATCCGGCACGCGCTCTATGACGTCAAGCCCAAGGGCCACGCCGCCCAGGTGCTCGACCTGGTGCGCGCACTCTGACCCCGGATGTCCCCGGCCCGCGCGCCCGGCGTCAAGCTGCGCGCCTATATCCTGCTGTTCCTGCTGATCTTCGGCCTGATGCCGCTGATCCTGGCCGCGCTCATCAATCTGCCGCTGGTGCTCGATCGCACCGCACTCTTCTATCAGCGCGCCTACCTGCAGAATCTGCGCGCCGACTTTCGCGATCTCGACCAGCATCTGGCGAGCCGTCACGAGATGATCCGCTTCCTGGCCAAGCTGCCCGAGCCGGGACTGATCCTGGGCGCGCGCGGCGAGTCGGATCAGATCGATCTGGCGCGCGCGCGCTATACCACCTGGATCAACCAGATCCTGGCCGATCAGCACGACGTCATCCAGATCCTGTTCGTCGACACCGAGGGGCAGGAACGCTTCTGGCTGGTGCGTGACGCACACACCCAGGAATGGCGCCCGACCGCCCAGCCCCCTCAGATCCCAAACCGTCAGTTCCTCGACGCCGGATTGCAGAGTCAGGCCGGCGCGGTCATGGTCAGCCGTATCCGCGTCGACGCCCGCACCGGAGTCGATGATCCGCGCCAGCTCATGACGCTCAATCTGGTCAGTCCGATCGGCAGCGAGCAGGGCGAACCCAAGCCGGGCGTGGTGGTGCTGACCATCGATGTCGGTGGGTTGGCGCAGTTCTACCGCAACACGCTCTGGGTCAATCACGACGGCAGCTATCTGCGTCCGGGGCAGCCGGCCAGCGGCCAGCCCGAGGCGTTCGAGACCTTTCCGGGACTGGCGGCGATCTTCGCCGAGGGCAAGCTGGCGCTGTGGAAGGGCGGTCAGGGCCGGCAGATGCTGTGGGTACCCATGTTCCTGACCGAGGACGGCTTTCCGCTCTGGGTCGGGCGCGTGGTCGATCCCTCGCCGCTGGATGCCTTCCGCAACGAGCTGATCGTGCGGGTGCTGACCATCATCGCCGTGCTGGTACTGGCGGTGATGGGGCTGGCGCGCTGGATCGCAGCACGTGTCGAGCATTTCGGGCACGAGCTGCTCGGCGGCATCCAGCGCATTCTGCGCGACGGTCAGCCGCTGCGTTTCAGATGGACCGGACCGCGCGAACTGCGCGAACTCGGCGAGCGACTCACCGAACTGGCCGCGACCCATGCCGAGCATCTGCATGCGGCGCGCGCCCATACCCGCGAGCTGGAACGATCCAACCGCTACAAGTCGCAGTTCCTGGCCAATGTCAGTCATGAGCTGCGCACGCCGCTCAATTCCATCCTGCTGCTGTCGAAGATGCTCGGCGCCGAAGGCAATGGTCTGAGTCCGACCCAGCGCCGTCAGGCCCAGGTCATCCACGAGGCCGGACGCGATCTGCGCGCCCTGATCGACAACATCCTCGACATCTCACGCATCGAATCCGGGCGGCTCGGCCTGAATCCGGAGCCGGTGGATCTGCGCCCCATGCTGGAAGATCTGATCGAACTCTTCAGCCCGCAGCTCGCCGACAAGCCGGTCGAGCTGAGTCTACGGCTGGAGCCGGACGCACCCGAGCACATCCGGACCGATCGTGACAAGCTGCGCCAGATCCTCAAGAATTTTCTCGCCAATGCCATCAAGTTCACCGAGTGCGGCGAGGTGCGCATCGAGGTCGGCGGATGCGCGGAATCCGAACGACCGCTGATCCTGAGCGTGATCGACACCGGCATCGGCATCCCGCCCGACAAACAGGAGATCATCTTCGAAGCCTTCCAGCAGGCCGACGGCTCGACACGGCGCCGGTATGGCGGCACCGGGCTTGGGCTGGCGATCAGCCGCGAGCTGGCGATCCTGCTCGGCGGCGTCATCGAAGTCGAGAGCACACCGGGCGTCGGCTCACGCTTTTCGCTGCTGTTGCCGCTGTCGCTGGAGGGCGTGGCGCCGGAGGCACGGCGCGAGTCGGCGCCGATGATCGCCGCGTCCACGTCGCTCGACGCAACCGATGAAGACACCGCGAGCCTGGAGGTGGCCTCCGAGTCCGCCTCCGAGCCGGGCGCCCCCTGGGTGCTCATCATCGAGCGTGATGTCAGGACGCTGATCCGGCTCACCTCCGAGCTGTCGCGGCGCGCTCTGCGCGTCCAGACCGCTGCTGATCTCGACGAGGCGCTGGAGACGCTGCGCGAGGAGGGCGAAGGCTGTGCGCTGGTGCTGCTGGCCGCCCAGCTGTCGACCGAGACGACCTGTGATACGATCCAGGCCCTTCTGGCCGAGACCCTGGGACCGCCTCCGGCGGTGGCGGTCATGGGGGCGTCGGATTCCGGCCCGCGACTCACGGACTGTCTTGACGGGGAGACGGTCGCGCGGCTGCCCAAGCCGATCGAGTCCGAAGCGCTCACGGCGCTCCTGGCCCGGGTCATGGGGCCGTCGGCAGGGGAGGCGCCTGGGCGGACTTCAGCCAGTCGTCAGGTAACGGAGGTGACATGACGCGCTACGCCGACTTCAAACTTCTGATCGTCGACGATCACGCCCACAACCTCTTCACCCTGCGCACGCTCATCGAGAGCCATCTCGATGTCACGGTGCTGGAGGCCGATTCGGGTCAGAAGGCGATCGATCTGACCCATGCGCACCCGGACATCGATCTGATCATCCTCGACGTGCAGATGCCGGAGATGGATGGTTTCCAGACCGCCTCGCTCCTGAAGCTGCGCAAGCGCACCCGCGACATCCCGATCATCTTCCTGACGGCGGCGTTCAAGTCCGAGGAGTTCCAGCGCCGGGGCTTTGCGGTCGGGGCGGCGGACTATCTGCTCAAGCCGATCGAGGACGCCCAGCTCCTCAACAAGATCAGCACCTATTTCCGGCTGATCGAGAAGGAGCGCGAACTCAACCGCACCCTGGAGCTCAAGGTCGCCGAGCGCACGCGCGAGCTGGCCGAGGCGCGGCAGTATCTGGAGAACATCCTCAGCCACATGGGCGAGGCGCTGCTGGTGCTGGAGCCGGACGGACGCATCAAGCTGACCAATCCGGCCGCGCGGCGTCTGCTGGGTTACAGTGAGGCGGAACTGCTCGGTCTGGCCATCGGCGACGTGTTCGAGGAAGAGGGCGACGAACAGGCCGGCGCCTTCATGGGCACCTGGCTGGAGGCGCTGATCCGCACCGGGGCGCTGAGCAAGATCGAAGCACGCTTCATCGCCCGCGACGGGCGGCGGGTGCCGATCCTGTTCTCGCGCACGGCGGTGAAGGATACCGAGGGCCGAATCAGCGATATCATCTGTATCGCCAAGGACATGACGGGCTACACCCGCATCGAGACCGATTGAAGTGAGGAGTGAAGGATGAACGAGTCGAGCACACCCGAAGTCCCCGAAGAGGACGAAGACACCACCCTGACCGCCAACGCCCTCAAGGCGATGGCCCACCCATTGCGCTGGAAGATTCTCTGCTCGCTCGGCAAGAGTGAGCTGTCGGTCGGCGAGATCGTCGAGCGCACCGGCACCTCGCAGAGCAACATCTCGCAGCATCTCGAACAGCTCAGGAACAAGAACATCGTGGTTGCGCGCAAGGAGGCCAACCGGATCTATTACCGCATCCGCAATGCGCAGCTGCTCGAACTCATCGGCATCATGCGCGAGGTGCTCTGTCCGGCCAATCTCGACGATCGCGTGCCGCACTGAAGCGCCTGAGGCTTCAGCGCTTCAAGACGCCGTATTTCTCGACCAGCATCCGGTCGACCTCGCGCATGACCTGGAGGCTCGCTTCCTCGGCGGCGCGCATGGCCTGGAGGATGGTCTCCTGGAGTTCGGGACGCTCCTCCCAACCGCTACCCAGCCATGACAGGATCTGGTGCACGTTCTCGTGCACGCGCGCATGCGGTTTGTCCAGGCCGGCGTAGGCGTGCGTCTCGCCGAAGTGCTCGTGTCCGCTCGTCGCGTACCAGCGGCCCAGACGGCAGTTCTGATGATCGACGCGGATCGCCTCGACATGCTCGCTCTCGCGGCCGTCGGTCGCGATGGCCATGTAGGCGCGCTGCTTGTAGATCATGTGATCGACCTTGACCAGGGTGCCGAATCCCATGTCGCGGGCATGGCGCGCGTGCGCCTGGGTCTCGCGCGCCGAGCCGGCGAACTGGGCGAAACGCTCTTCCATCTCGCCGATGACCGCGCTCGACTGACCGGCCATCTCGCGCATGGCGTCGGAGTTCTCGAGCATCCGTTCGCTTTCACCGCGCAGCTCGCCCATCACCTGACCGATGGACTCGGAGGCGCGCCGACTGCTCTCGGCGAGCTTGCGCACCTCGTCGGCCACGACGGCGAAGCCGCGTCCGGCCTCGCCGGCGCGCGCGGCCTCGATGGCGGCGTTGAGC
>ERZ1673962.920-NODE-920-length-16722-cov-120.279894_pt1 | contig 16722 bp, 16 predicted proteins | sample MGYA00580188_ERZ1673962 | MGnify/ENA primary metagenome ERZ1673962 (study PRJEB41334, sample SAMN05608104) | rock metagenome | biome: terrestrial subsurface; feature: shale formation; material: shale | place: USA: Pennsylvania ... | reverse complement strand
ACCTGCGCCTCCAGCTCCGGTTCGGGTGAGCCGTCCTCGCGGCTGCCGACCTGGCCGGAGACGAACAGCAAGCCATTGGCACGGATGGCCGGGGAATAACGATTGCGCTCGTAGAGCGCCTGGCGGCCAGGCGGAAAAACAACGTCACGCGGTGTCATGTGCAACCTCCAATAAGGGTCGGAGCGACCCGTTGAATGAAGACCTCACTGTAGAAGTCGCAAAGCACTGGATAAATGCGCCAGGTCGCTCAACACTATTTGCGTAATCCAAACAATCCGCGGGAGTTCAGATGGACCGTTTCGATGCGATGCAGGCCTTCGTTCGCGTGGTGGAAACCGGCAGCTTCACCAAGGCCGCCGAGACCCTGCGCATCAGCAAGACCAGCGTCACCCAGCAGGTCCAGCAACTCGAGGCGCGGCTTCGCGTCAGGCTGCTCAACCGCACCACGCGCAAGGTCAACGTCACAGCCGACGGTGCGGCCTATTACGAGCGCGCCCTGCGCCTGCTGGCCGATCTGGACGACGCCGAAACCAGCCTGTCCGCCGCAGCAGCAGTGCCGCGAGGACGCTTGCGCGTGGACGTCCCCAGCCCACTGGCGCGGATGATCCTGATTCCGGCATTGCCGGCCTTCTATGCGAAGTATCCGGACATCCAGCTGGACATGGGCGTCAGTGATCGGCGGGTGGATCTGATTGGGGAGAATGTGGACTGCGTGGTGCGCGGTGGCGAGATCACCGACCAGTCACTGATCGCCCGCCACGTTGGCGACCTACGCCTTGGCGTCTACGCGGCCCCTGGCTACCTCGAACGCACCGGCGTGCCGACACACCCGAGCGAGCTGGAAAACAGCCACCACCGCGTCGTCGGCTTTCTCTGGGCGCGCACCGGCAAACCGACACCGTACGTCATGCAGCGGCAGGATGAGCAGGTTCAGGTACACGGCCGCTATGCGCTTGCCGTGGACGACGGCAATGCCTGTCTGGCCGCGGGGCTGGCTGGGCTGGGCATCATCTGGCTGCCGGAGTACATGGTCAGAACGCACCTGGCCAACCGCGAGCTGTTGCCACTGCTGCAAGACTGGCGGCTCGATGAAATGCCGCTGTACCTGGCGTTCCCACCGAATCGGCATGTCAGTGCCAAGCTGCGCGTGTTCATCGATTGGGTCATCGAGCTGATGGCGCAGCATGCGCCCGTGCTCGACCGTCGACCGGTGGCAGACCGCTAGAGCTGCAGCGCCAGCCCTACCAATACCGTGCACTCCACCAGCTCCAGCAGCGCACCGGCGGTATCGCCGGTGGTGCCGCCAAGCCGGCGCAGCATGGCGCGACGCGCCAGCAGAAACGTCACCGCAGCCAACGACAGAGCGATCAGCCCGCTGCTGCCGAACAGCAAACAACCCACCGCGACCAGCGCCAGTACGCCCCTCGCCTCGCCATGCGGCAGATTCGCTGCCAGCGCATGACCAAGTCCGTTGGGCCGCACATACGGCGTCAAGAGAAACAGCGCTGGCAGCGCGGCCCGCCCCAGTACCGGCGCCAGCAACAGTGCGGAGTACTGTTGCGCCTGGAGCAACGCCAACAGCGCGCTGAATTTAAGCAACAGCAAAAGCACCAGAACCACCACGGCGACCGGGCCGCTGCGCGGGTCCTTCATGATTTGCAGCGTTCGCTCGCGGTCGCCAAAGCCACCCAGCCAGGCGTCGGCGCTGTCGGCCAAGCCATCGAGGTGCAAGGCGCCGGTCAGCGCGACCCAGAGAGTGAGGAGCAAGGCCGCCTGTAACAGCGGTGCAGCCCCATCCAGCACAAACACGGCCAGACAGAGCAACGCGCCGAGCAACAGACCGACCACGGGGTAATACAGCAATGAGCGCCCCTGCTGCCCGGGCTCCGGCATTGCCGGCAAGCGGATCGGCAGGCTGGTGAGAAATTGCAGGGCGATCAATAGCGGCAGCATCGGCAAGTCCTATACCTCGACGGCGGCCGGTTCGCCCGCCGGAGAAGCGCTGAGCGGCAGCAACTCACCGTGGGCCACCACCACATCCAGCAGCCGCTCCCTTGGCAAGCCCCGCGCACGCGCCAGCAGCAGGCGCATCACGCCGGCATGACAGATGACCAACAGCCGCCGGCCGGCAAAGCGCTGCCCAAGGCAGTCGATGGCAGCCAGCACGCGCGCCTCGAACTGCGCCAGCGGCTCACCGCCAGGCGGCGTAAAACCATAGGGATCGGCCCAGAACAGGCCGAGCGCCTCGGCGCTGTGCTGCATCAGATCGGCGGCGCTACGGCCTTCCCATTCGCCAAAATGCAGCTCGCGCAGGTCCGGCTCCAGCTGCAGCGGCAGGCCGTGCTGTCCGGCCAGCTCCCGCGCGAAGGCGGCACAGCGTTGCAGCGGCGAGCTGACCAGCACGTCCCAGGGACCGGCGCCAGCAACCGCATCGCGCATCTGCTGCCAGCCACGCTCAGTCAGCGCATCGTCGAGGCTGCCGCGAAAGCCACCGCCCCGCTCGGTCTCGCCATGGCGCAGCAGATCGATGCTCGTGATCATGCAGTTCGGTCCGAAATTTCGGCTTCGGCGAACGTCGCCATTTCGTTGTGCAGCGCGCAGGCCTGCTGCAACAGCGGCACGGCCAGCGCCGCACCACTGCCTTCCCCCAGACGCAAGCCGAGATCGAGCAGCGGCACGGCGCCAAGTGCTTCCAGCACCGCCAGATGGCCAGGCTCGGCAGAACGATGGGCGAAGATCAACCAAGGCCGACAGGCCGGATTCAGCCGCACCGCACAGAGCGCAGCAGCGCTGCAGATAAAGCCGTCGACCAGCACCGCAATGCCCAGCTGCGCGCAGCGCAGATAGGCACCCGCCAGCGCCGCGATTTCGAAACCACCCAGTCGGCGCAGGGCTTCCAGCGGCGCGACACAATGCTCGGCATGCAGCCGAACCGCGTCCTGAATCACCTGAACCTTGTGTCGAACACCGGCCAGATCGAGCCCGGTGCCCGGCCCGACCAGCGTCAACGGCGAGCGCGGCAGCAGCACGGCGGCCAAGGCACTGGCGCTGGTGGTGTTGCCGATGCCCATTTCGCCACCGATGAACAGCTGGGCAGAGCCTTGCGCGGCACGCTGCGCGCTGTCGCGTCCGGCTGCCAGGGCCAGACGCATTTGCTCGTCACTCATCGCCTCTTCGCGAGCCAGGTTGGCCGTGCCGGGGCCGAGTCGCAAATGGCTCACGCCATCCAGTTGTAGCGGTTCCACCGTGCCCAGGTCGATCACCTCCAGCGGCGCGCCCAGGCGCTTCGACAACACGCTCAGTGCAGCCCCGCCGCCGACGAAATTGCGCAGCATCTGCCCGGTCACCGATTGCGGATAAGCCGAAATACCCTCTTCCACCACGCCGTGATCGCCGGCGAACACGCTGACATGCAGGCGCTCGACCTGCGGCCGCTCGCTGCCCTGCATGGCTGCCAGCGACACCGCCAGGGCTTCGAGCTGGCCGAGCGCACCACGTGGTTTGGTCAACTGGTCCTGGCGCGCCAATGCCTGGGCGCGCACGGATTCATCCAGCATGTGGCATGGCTCGTTCCACCAATCGTGCATCAATGCGCTTCCTTCAATGTGCGTCCTTCAATGTCATGGGCAGGCCGGCGACCATGAATGTCACCCGCTGTACCCGCTCCGCCACGGCCTGGTGCAGCCAGCCGGCCTCGTCCACATAACGCCGGGTCAACTCGCCAAGCGGCACCACGCCAAGGCCGGTTTCGTTGCTGACCAGAATGATCCGCCCCGGCAGCTCAACCAGGCATTCGAGCAAGGTATCACGCTCCTCGGCGAGCCGCGCCGCGTCGTCCAGCATCAGCAGGTTGGTTAGCCAGAGGGTCAGGCAGTCGACCAGCAGGCAGCGATTCGCGGCAGCCTGCTCGCGCAGCACCCGCACCAGTTGCAGGGGTTCTTCGACCAGTGTCCAGTGCGCCGGGCGCCGCTCACGGTGATGGGCGATGCGCTCGGTCATCTCGCCGTCCAGCGGCTGGCTGGTGGCGATATAGGTAACCGCCAGGCCGCTATCGGCAGCCAGACGCTCGGCGAAGCGGCTCTTGCCCGAGCGGGCGCCGCCAAGAATCAGTTCCAGCATGCTCAGTCTTCCAGCCCGCAGAGCGCGCGTAACCGCGCGGTATCCAGTTGTGTCTCGACCAGGTCGGCGAGGCGCTCGATGTCGCGCTCACGCAGCGCGTGGTAGTCGACGGTTTCCACCGCATCGAGGCCTGCCCAGCGCAGCAGGGCGGCACAGGCCTCGGGGCCTTCAAACAGGCCGTGCAGATAGGTGCCGAGCACCTGCTCGTCGGCGCTGATGGCGCCATCGCAGCGGCCATCATCGAGCTGCACCGCTGGCTGCTCCAGGGCCGGGCCGCTGCTGACGCCGGCATGAATCTCGTAGCCGCTGACCGGCACGCCGCCCGGCAGCAACCGGCCGGCGACGTTACGCAGCTGCTTGTCTGCCTCAAGAACCGTGTCGATATCCAGCAGCCCGAGCGCCTCGCTCTCCCCCGCCGGACCTTCCAGCCCGAGCGGATCAGCAATGCGCGCGCCGAGCATCTGCAGGCCGCCACAGATGCCCAGCAATTTGCCGCCGTAGCGCAGGTGCTTCTGGATTGCTGCTTCCCAGCCGTTGGCGCGCAGCCAGGTGAGGTCGGCGCGCACGCTTTTCGAGCCGGGCAGGATGATCAGATCGGCAGGCGGCACCGGCTGCCCGGGACCGACGAACTGCAGGTCGACCTGCGGGTGCAGGCGCAGCGGGTCGAAGTCGGTGTGGTTGCTGATGCGCGGCAGCACCGGCACCACCACCTTCAGCGCGTCGCCTGCCTTGCCGGACTGGCGCACGTCGATGGCATCCTCCGCTTCCAGATGGAAATCCATCAGGTATGGCAGCACGCCCAGTACCGGCTTGCCGGTGCGTTGCTCCAGCCAGTCGAGACCGGGCTGCAACAGCGCAATGTCGCCACGAAAACGGTTGATGACGAAGCCCTGAACCCGCGCCTGCTCGCTTTCCGAGAGCAACGCCAAGGTGCCGACCAGATGGGCGAACACCCCACCCTTGTCGATATCGGCGATCAGGATCACCGGGCAATCCACCGCCTCGGCGAAGCCCATGTTGGCGATATCGCCGGCGCGCAGATTGATCTCCGCGGGCGAACCGGCGCCCTCGACCATCACCACGCGATAAGCCGCGGACAACCGGCGATGCGAGTCGAGCACCGCCTGCATCGCCACGCGTTTGTAGTCGTGGTAGGCGGCGGCATCCATGCTGGTCACCGCGCGGCCATGGATGATCACCTGGGCGCCGATGTCGCTGTTGGGCTTCAAGAGCACCGGGTTCATGTCGGTGTGCGGCGCAAGGTTCGCCGCCTGCGCCTGTACGGCCTGAGCCCTGCCGATTTCGCCGCCATCTGTAGTCACCGCGCTGTTGAGCGCCATGTTCTGCGGCTTGAACGGCACGACGGCAACCCCCTGGCGTGCCAACCAGCGGCACAGCGCCGTCACCAGCGTGCTCTTGCCGGCGTCGGAGGTGGTGCCCTGCACCATCAGCGTCGTCATGGATGTTGCTCCCTGAAAAATTGCAGAGCCTGATCCAGCCGCGCCCAACCAATATCGGTCGGCAGCCCGAAACGCACGCTGGAAGGCTGAGCGAAAAACCGCGTGAGAATGCCGCGACGGGCGAGAAAGTCATGCAGCAGCGCAGCGTCGTCGCTGACCCACCACTGGAACAGTGCGCAGCCGCCCAGCGGCGCAAGGTCATGGCGGCGTAGCAGGTCGGTCAGACGCTGGCCGTCGCAGTGCAGGCATTCGCGCTGGCGCTGCTGAGCAGACTGATCAGCCAACAGCACTGCGCCCAGCTGCCGCGTCGGGCCATTCACCGTCCAGGGGCCGAGGAGCCTGGCGAGCGAACGCAGCAGGCCAGTGTGGGCAAGTACGAAACCCAGTCTCGCGCCGGCCAGGCCAAAGAATTTGCCGAACGAGCGCAGCACGATCAGTCCGGGCAGGTGGCTGTGCTCGGCCAGACTGTGCTGCGGCGTACAGTCCATGAACGCCTCGTCCACCACCAACCAGCCGCCGTAGGCCGCCAGCTCACTGCGCCATTCCAGCAGGCGCTGCGGCGCGATCAGCTGGCCGGTGGGATTGTTCGGGTTGACCACCACCAGCACGTCGAGCTGATCCAGTGCACGCGGCACGCTGGCCTCGCAGAGCTCGACGACACGGTGGCCGGCGCGACGCCAGGCCTCGGCGTGCTCGGCATAACAGGGCGATACGATGCCGATCCGCGCCGACCCGCGCAGGCGCGGCAGGGCCTGGATAGCACTCTGCGAACCGGCCACTGGCAGCACCGCGCGCGCACCGAAGTACTGCCGGGCCGCTACTTCCAGGCCATCTTCAGGCTCTGGCAGACGTGTCCAGGCGCAGCTGGAAATGCTCGGCAACGGCGGGTGATAAGGGGCGATGCCAGTGGACAGGTCGAGCCAATCCGAAAGCGGAATGCCGTAGCGCTGTGCGGCTGCGCGCAAACGTCCACCGTGCTCAAGCATAGAGCCAGCCACCAAACAGCAGTGTCAGCAGCCAGACGCCGACGCCACCCCAGACCAGGTCCAGCGCATGCTCGATATGCCGGGCCTGTGGGGCCTTGCCCCGGCCCAGCTCGGGCCGCGCATGCACTTCACCGTGATAAATGGCGGCGCCACCCAACACCACACCCAGCGCTCCAGCTCCGGACGCCATCACCGGACCGGCGTTGGGGCTGTCCCACAGCGGCGCCTGGGTGCGCCAGCAACGCAGCGCGCGGCGGGTTCGCCCGAGCAATGCATAGGTCAGCGCGACCAGCCGTGCCGGCACGTAATTGAGCACGTCGTCGATGCGCGCCGCGGCCCAGCCGAAGCGCTCGAAGCGCGCATTGCGATAGCCCCACATGGCGTCCAGCGTATTGCTCAGGCGATACAGCACCACACCCGGCACGCCCGCGACGATGAACCAGAACAGCGCGGCGAACACCGCATCGCTGCCGTTCTCCAGCACCGACTCGGTGGCCGCACGGGCCACGCCCTCCTCGTCCAGCTGCGTGGTGTCGCGGCTGACGATCCAGCCGACGCGGCGGCGTGCCTCTGGCAGATCATGCCGCCACAGCGCCTGCGCCACCGGCAGTGCATGCTCGCCCAGACTGCGCAGGCCCAGGGCCAGATAGAGCAGAACGATCTCCACCAGCCAGCCGACGGTCGGTAACAGGCTGAGCAGCCAGGCCAGCAAGGTCAGCGGTAGCACCGCCAGGCACCAGGCGGTCACCCCGTGGCTGCGCCAGCCGCGCGCCGCAGATCCGTTGAAATGCTGCTCCAGGCGATCGGCCAGGCGACCGAAGGCCACCAGTGGATGCGCCCGCTTCGGCTCGCCGAGCAACGCATCCAGCAGCAGCGCCGCGCCAACGGTGAGGAACAGACTCACTCGGCCCTCTGCGCGCAGGCACTGATCAGCGCATGCAGTTGGCGTACGCCGTCGGTCAGCACCGCCGGGCCGGGGTTGAGGATGTCCGGCGACTTGATCTCGTACAGCTGGCCCGTGCGCACCGCCGGAATCGCCTGCCAGCCTGGCCGAGCCGCCACCTGTTCCGGCCGGAAACGGCGGCCACACCAGGAGCCGACGATCAGCTCCGGCGCGCGGCGCACCACGTCCTGCGGGTCCTCGATGATGCGTTGCTTGGCGCGCTTAAACGGCGCGAGCTCGGCGAAGCAGTCCTCGCCACCGGCCAGTTCGATCAGCTCGCTGACCCAGGCGATGCCGGATATCAGCGGCTCGTTCCATTCCTCGAAGTACACCCGCGGCCGGCGCGGCAAGGCAGCCGCGCTGGCGCGGATGACGTCCAGCCCCGCCTGCAGCTCACCGATCAGCGCCTGCGCGCGCTCGCCAGCGTGCACCAGCGCACCGAGCGTCTCGATCATGCGCAGAATGCCGGCGATATCGCGCTGATTGAACAGGTGCACCTCCAGTCCTTCGCGCGCCAGCTCGGCGAGCATGTCGCCCTGCAGGTCGCTGTAGCCGAGCACCAGGTCCGGCTCGAGGGCGAGAATCTGCTCATGCTTGACGCTGGTGAAGCCGCTGACCTTGGGCTTCTCCTTGCGCGCCTGCGGCGGGCGCACGGTGAAGCCGGAGATGCCGACGATGCGCGCCTGCTCGCCCAGCAGGTACAGCGTTTCGCAGGTCTCGGTGGACAGGCAGACGATGCGCTGCGGCCCCTTGCTCATTTCGCCTCCCAGGCATTCTCGAAAACCAGTTCGTGCAGCGGTCGCGGCGTAGTCCAGCCTTCCAGTGCCAGCATCGGTGCCGGGTAGAACTCCTGCACCGGCCCGAGGCAGAGGATCGCCACCGGCTTGGCACCGTCCGGCATGCCGAGCAAGGCAGCCAGCGCGTCGGGATCGAACAGTGACACCCAGCCCATCCCCAGGCCTTCCGCTCGTGCCGCGAGCCAGAGATTCTGGATCGCGCAGGCCAGCGAAGCGAGGTCCATCTCCGGCAGCGTGCGGCGGCCGAAGATATGTTGCTCGCGGCCATCCATCAACGCGGCGACCAGCAGTTCGGCGCAATCCTCGATGCCCTCGACCTTGAGCCGCATGAACTCGGCGGAACGCTCGCCGAGCGCCTGAGCCGTGCGCTGGCGCTCCTCGCCGACCAGATCGGCGATGGCCGTGCGCAACTCGGCGCGGGTGATGCGGATAAAGCGCCACGGTTGCATCAGGCCGACGCTGGGTGCCTGATGCGCCGCGTTGAGCAGCCTCGACAGCAGCTCCGGTGCCACCTCGCCGCCGGCGAAATGGCGCATGTCGCGACGCTCGCCGATGGCGCGATAGACCGCCGCGCGCTCCTGCGGGCTGAAGGCATGCGCGCTCATGGCCGGAACAGCGCCGCGGCGGCTGCCGGATCGGACGGCAGGTAGAGGTGGATGTAGGACGCCGTCAGCCGGCCCCGGCGATAGACCGCTTCGGCAGTGCGCTTATAGTTCGGGCACTCGCCGCGAGCCAGCGGCTCGAGTGGCGACTCCAGCGCGGAATGGTGGAAGGTGTGCCCGCGCAGCCGCCCTTCCGGCAGCTCCACTTCCTGCAGCGCCAGTGCGGTCAGGCGCTTGTGCATGCGCGCCTCGCCGGGCAGCAGGCCGAGCATCTGCGCGCGCTCGTCGCCGCGATCGGTCAGCCCGTCGAGCAGGTAGAGCATGCCGCCGCACTCGGCGAGGATCGGCTTGCCCGCCTCATGATGCGCGCGGATCGCCTCGGCCATCGGCCCGTTGCGCGACAGTGCACGCAGGTGCAGTTCGGGGTAACCCCCCGGCAGGTACAGGCTGTCCACGGCCGGCAAGCGGGCGAAGCGCAGCGGCGAGAAAAACAGCAACTCGGCGCCCAACGCCTGCAGCAGGTCGAGATTGGCCTGGTAGAGAAAGGCAAAGGCCGCATCGCGTGCAACACCGATGCGCACACCCGCCAGCAGCGGTTCGAGCGGCGCACTGGCCGGCGCGGCGAAGGTGACCGGGGCAGGCAACTCGGTGTCCGCACTGAGTGCCAGGGCATCGGCCGCGGCATCCAGACGGGCGTCCAGATCAGCCAGCTCCTCGGCCTGCACCAGCCCGAGGTGCCGACTGGGCAGCTCCACCTCGACACTGCGCGGCAGGGCGCCGTACCAGCGGATCGATTCCGGCAGGCTGTCGCGCAGGATCTCGCCATGCCGGGCGCTGCCGACCCGATTGGCCAGCACGCCATCGAACGGCAGGTCCGGCTGGAAGCTGCTCAGCCCGTGCGCCATGGCGCCGAAGGTCTGCGCCATGGCCGAGCCATCGATGACCGCCAGCACCGGCACGCCGAAGCGCCGCGCCAGATCGGCCGCCGAGGGCGAACCATCGAACAGGCCCATCACCCCTTCGATCAGAATCAGGTCGGCCTCGCCCGCCGCTTCCCAGAGCAGGCGCCGCGACTCCTCTTCGCCGACCATCCACAGGTCGAGCTGATAGACCGGCTTGCCGCTGGCACGCGCGAGGATCATCGGGTCGAGAAAGTCCGGCCCGCATTTGAACACCCGCACGCGCTTGCCCTGCCGCGCATGCAGCCGCGCCAGAGCGGCAGTGACGGTGGTCTTGCCCTGGCCGGAAGCAGGTGCGGCGATCAACAGCGCCGGGCAGTTTCTACTGGTCATCGCGGTCTCTCATCAGCATCGTAGGGTGGATGACGCTTCACCCATCCACCGACCACGCCGATGGTGGATGAAACAGACGTCATCCACCCTATGCAACGGTCCGTGAATGTCTTGAGCGCCGGCATCAAAATTCGACGCCTTTTTGCGCCTTAACGCCGGCCTTGAACGCATGCTTGACCAACGCCATCTCGGTGACGGTATCCGCCGCCTCGATCAGCCCGTCCGGCGCGCCGCGGCCGGTGACCACCACGTGCTGCAGCAGCGGCCGCGACTCGATGTCGGCGAGCACCGGCGCCAGCTCCAGGTAGCCGTACTTCAGGGCGATGTTCAGTTCGTCGAGCACCACCAGGCCGATCTCGGGATCGGCCAGCAGCTCGGCTGCGACCGCCCAGGCTTCGCGGGCCTTGGCGATGTCACGCTGGCGATCCTGGGTTTCCCAGGTGAAGCCCTCGCCCATCACGTGGTAGTGCACCTCGTCCGGGAAGCGCCGGAAGAATGCCTCCTCGCCGGTGCTGGCCGCGCCCTTGATGAATTGCACCACGCCGACCTTGATGCCATGGCCGAGCGCACGCGCCACCATGCCGAAAGCCGAACTGCTCTTGCCCTTGCCATTACCGGTGTGCACCAGCAGCAGGCCGTACTCGTCCTGCGCCTCGGCAATCTTCTCGTCGATCAGCGCCTTCTTGCGCTGCATGCGTGCCTTGTGGCGATCGTCGCGTTCGCTGGACTCGCTCATGCGCGGGCCTCGTCACGCTGCCCGGCCCAGGCGCGCAGGCCGACGAACAGCAGCGCAGCGACGCCGACATACAGCGCCAGGGTCGACAGGTAGCGCGGGTAATAGGTGGCGATGCGCTCGGCCAGCAGCGCCAGGGTCGGCTCGGGATAGCGCCCGGAGAAATAGAGGAAGCCGCCGCCGGAGAACAGGTAGCAAACGAAGGCGCTCGCCATCACGCACAGCGCCAGGGTCGCCAGGCTGCTGAAATGGTCACGATGCAGACGTGCGTAGAGTCGACCGCCCAGCCACAGCGAACCGTATGCCGGCACCAGCATCCAGTACGCCGGCGACATGCACCAGTCGCTGACACCGGCCCACTGGATGGCGGCGAAATCCAGCAGCGAAGCCTCGAGGAACAGTGCCGGAAACACCCACTTCGGCCGCACCAGCACGCCGGCGAGGAAGAACACCGCCCAGGACGCGCTGGGCAGGTTCACGCTGGCGAAGTGCTGTCCGCGGGTCATGGCCAGCAGCGCGGCAAGCGCGAGGCCGACCAGCAGCTGGTATCTCGGGGCAAGCTTGATCATTGCAGTCTCCTTCTGTGGGCGCGGGCGACATGCCCGCGCCGCGGTCTTACAGCGCCTGGTAGCGCACGGTCAGGTAAGCGGCCTGGCCGGGCTGGTTGTAGCCCTCGGCGGTCTCGTAGTCGGCGTCCAGCAGGTTGGCGACGCGCGCCTGCAGGCGCCACTCCGGGGTGATGCGGTATTCGCCACGCAGGTCGAGGGTGGCGTAGCCGGACAGCTCGCGGGTGTTGGCCAGGTCGTCGTAACGCTGCCCTTCGGCGTGCAGGCTGGCGCCAATGCTGAAGGCACCGAGCCGGCGGTCGAGGTCAAGGTTGAACAGCTGCTTGGCCCGGCGCGCCAGCTCGTTGCCGCGGTTGGCCCCGGCGGAGCGGTTCTCCGGCTCCAGCAGGCTGTAGTTGGCGTTCCAGTCCCAACCGAACAATTGGCTGCCGAGCACCAGCTCGACCCCGCGGATACGCGCTTCCTGCACGTTGGCCGGCGCGGAAATGCTGGCGTCATAGGCGATGAGGTCATCGACCACGGTGCGATAGGCATTCACCGCCCAGTGGCCCCAGCCATGCTGCCCGGCAAGGCCGACTTCGAGGCTCTCGGAGGTTTCCGCATCCAGCTCGGGATTGCCGTAGTCGGGGAAATACAGCTCGTTGAAGGTCGGCGCCTTGAATGCCGTGCCATAGCTGATGGTGCCGCGCAACCAGTCGGTCAGCGCATAGCCGTAGCCGATGTTGCCGGTGTCGTGCTGGCCGAACTGCTCGTTATCGTCACGTCGCAGCGACAGCTGCCAGTCATGGCGGCCGACCTCGCCCAGGTACTGAGCGAAATAGCCGTCGTTGTCCCGGGAGTCCTCGGCATACACCGTGGTGCCGTTGACCTCATCGCGCTGGTGGTCGGCACCCAGGATCAGCGTATGCCCGGCGGCCAGCTCGATATCGTTCTGCCAGCTGAACGTGTCGCGACGGCTGTCGAAGCGTGAATAGAACTGCCCGTCCTGATAGGCATCGGATTTGTCTTCGCTGCGCCCGGCCTGCAGCGTCACCAGCCAGGGTTCCAGCGGACTGAAGCGCGCACGGGTGCCGAAGACTCTCGACTCACCATCGGCATTGGCGCCGAAACCGGATGTGCGGGCGCGGTTTACGCTGTCGTAGTCGTTATGGGATTTGGCCTGCAGCAGGTTGGCGTCCAGCTCCAGGCCGTTGTCGAAGCGGTAGCCGGCGCTCAGCGTCGCGGACAGGTTGCGATAGCCATCAGCATCACGTTCGTAGCCGCTGGTGTCCGCCGACTTGACGTTGATGCCGTCGGTGTCCGAGCCGCTGACGCCCAGGCTGTACCAGCCACGACCGTCACCACCGGAAACGCCGGCGCTGCCGCTGTAGGTGTCATGGGTGCCGTAGCCGGCCGAGAAGAACGGCTTGACGCCCTGCCCCTGGCCCTTGCGGGTGAATATCTGGATCACCCCGCCGATGGCTTCCGAGCCATACAGGCTGGAACGTGGGCCGCGTACGACTTCGATGCGCTCGATCAGCTCCAGCGGCAGATCCTGCAGGGCCGCGCCGCCGCCCGAGACCGAGCCGATCTTGATGCCGTCGATCATCACCAGCACGTGATCGGATTCGGTGCCGCGCATGAACAGCGAGGTGGACTTGCCGGGCCCGCCGTTGTTGGCCAGCGAAACGCCAGGCACCTGCTTGAGCAGCTCGGGCAGCGAACTGGCCTGGCTGCGTTCGATCCGCTCGCGGTCGATCACGGTCACCGCGGCCAGGCTCTGCTGAGCCGTCTGCGCGGTGCGGGTGGCGGTCACCACCTGTTGCTGGAGATCCAGCGGGGCTGCGGCCAGCTGGCCAATGGAAAGGGGAAAACTGCCGAGCAGCACATAGGCCGCTGGCTTGAAACGGGGCTTGCAAGTCAAGGTACAGGTCTCCGTCGTGCCCACCCGCACGACTGAAAGTCGACGAAGACAGACGGAGGAACCGCAAAAGGAAGTGAATACCGCGAGGGATATGCACCCGCCCAGCGCCCGCCGCACTGTCAGTGAAATGCGACAGGCCGGTCTCCGGGCTTGCGAGCGGATGCGTCATGGCATCCCGAAACCGCGCCTTCCCGTGCGTGAACACAGTGGCAATTGCGGTTTCTTGACTCGCCTACCGTTGCGGGGGCAGCGCCGGAATCTTCGTGAGAATGGACCGGCTTCCCTGTTTCACCCCCTCGCTGAAGAGGGGGCACCTGAGGCGACGCGGAGGTTAGTCCAAGGCCGGGCTTGGCGCAACCGCGGGGTTGTCACAGCGCCCTGCAATTTCCGCTTGCATCTCGGCGCTCGGAACGGCGGACGCCAAAAGGCTTCGAATGCAACAATGCCAGCAATCAGCCAGGACCCATATCCGACGCCCATGACCAGCATCGTGCAGATTTCCGACACCCATTTCGGTACCGAACAACCTTCCGTGGTCCAGGCCCTGGAGGACCATGTACGCGAACACCGGGCCGACCTGCTGGTGTTCTCCGGTGACATCACCCAGCGCGCCCGTCGCGGGCAGTTCGCCAGTGCCGCCGCTTTCGTGCGCCGCGTGCAGGCCGATGGCGTCGGTGAGACGCTGGTGATTCCGGGCAATCACGACATCCCGCTGTACAACCTCTTTGCCCGCCTGTTCACGCCATACGGCAACTACCGGCGACACTTCGGCGATGAGCTGGAGCCGGTATTCGAGAACGACGACATGCTGGTGATCGGGCTCAATACCACCCATCCGCGCCGGCACAAGGACGGCGTGGTGACGGGGCGACAAGTGGAGCGGGTGGCGCAGCGGCTGGCCGATGGCAACCCGCACAAGATTCGCATCGTGGTCGCCCACCAGCCATTCGGCGCGATGGTGCCAAGCGATCTGAGCAACCTGCAGCACGGCGCCGAACCCGCGCTGCAGCGCTGGGCCGAGCACGGGCTGGATCTGGTCATGGGCGGGCACATCCATCTGCCCTACGTGCTGCCGTTGTCCAAGCAGTACAGCGGTCTCGCGCGGGAGATCTGGATGGTGCAGGCCGGCACCACGCTCTCGACCCGCCTGCGTGGCACCTCGCCAAACTCCTTCAACCGGCTGAAGCTGCATCCCGGCGAACAGAAGAAGGTCTGCGTCGAGCGCTGGGACCTGCTCGACGGTCGCTTCGTGCTGGGTTCGCACTTCAACCTGAGCTGGTGACCCGCGCTAGCACGCGAACCGCGGTCAGCCCACCGACAGGCCGACCAGATAGACACCGGCGAAGCCGATGTTGAAGGCGATGAACAGGTAGAGCATGTAGCGCAGGTAGCTGCCGAAGGTCAGCCCCGGCACCTTGCTCATGGCGACGATGCCCGACGCCGAACCGATCACCAGCAGCGAGCCGCCAACACCGACCGCATAGGTCAGCACCATCCATTCGGCGACACCCATTTCCAGGCCTGATTTCAGCAGCGCTGCGGTCAGCGGCACGTTGTCGATGGCCGCCGACATTACGCCCATCAGGTAGTTGGCCATCACTGCCGGCACCTGGTCATAGATGTGCACCAGCCCGTCGAGCACGCGAATCTCCTTGAGCATGCCGACGAGCAGGAGGATGCCGAGGAAGAAGAACAGCGTCTCGAACTCCACCTGGCGCACGTATTCGAGAATCGGATCGGAGTCGTTGTCGTCGCTGAAGAAGCGCGCAACCAGGAACATCACCGAGAGGCCGGCGAGGAAGGTCAGCACCGGCGGGATCTGGAACAGGAAGTTGCCGACAATGGTGCTGAGGATGGTGCACAGGAAGATCAGTGCAATCGCCACGTCGACACCGCGCACATCGTTGCGCTGGCCCTGCACCACCACCTCGCCCTTCATACCGATCGACAGCATGGCGGCCAGCACCATCACCGCGACGAATGCCGGCACGGCCAGTGCCAGCAGCTGGAGGATCGCCACCTTGCCAGCGAGGAAGATCATCAGCGTGGTGACGTCGCCGGTAATCAGCGCGACGCCACCGGAGTTGACGGAGAAAACCACCAAGGTAGCGAACTTGATGGTCTTCGCCCGATCCAGCTGCAGCGAGAGAATCAGGGTGATGGAGACCAGCGTCGCGGTGATGTTGTCGGCGAGCGACGAGAACACGAAGCAGAAGGTCGCTGTGAGGAACAGCAGCGCGCGCTCACTGATCCGCGTGGGCAACACCAGATAGATCAGGTTCTCGATCATGCCCTTCTTGTTCAGGTAGGCAACGAAGGTCATGGCCGCCACCAGGAAGATCCACAGCCCGGCGATCTCGGCGATGTTCTCGTTGAGGCTTTCCAGCACGGTTTCGCGCGCCTCGCCCACCGGTGTGAAGATGAACAAGAGCAGCCAGGCCAGGGTGCCGAAGAACAGCGTCACCTTGGCCTTGTTCACGTGGGTAATTTCTTCGAGCACGACGCCAAGCAGCGCCGCGACCGCCAGTGCAATCAGCACGTACGTCAGCAATTCAGGCATATCTCACCTAATGGGAAGTGGGGAAAAAGGGGCTGTGCGCGACCGAACGACGCACGGGGAGGAATTGGGGATGCGCATGGTAGCCAAAGCGCCAGGCGAGCGAAATCACCGCATGTCAAACGGGGAATGTTTCAGCATGTGAGTACGACTAAAGACAGGACGTCTACGACGGGGGTTCTATGCGGATGACGCTCAGGGGTTGCGGGCCAGTTGCTCCTGGTCGAGCACGCGCTTAGCGCCCAGATAACTCTTATGCCAGTAGCCGGCGGTAAGACTGTCCAGGCGTACCGTGCCGCCAGAAGATGGCGCGTGAACGAAGCGGTCTTCGCCAACGTAGATGCCTGCGTGGCTGACCCGGCGCCCACCGCTGGTCGCGAAGAACACCAGATCGCCGGGCTGCAGTGCGTCGCGCCGTACCGACGGGCCGCGTAGATTGCTCATGGCTTGAGTGGTGCGAGGGAGCTGGATGCCGGCTGCGCCGCGGTAGACGTAGCCGATCAGGCCACTGCAGTCGAAACCGCTGTCCGGCGTGTTGCCGCCCCAGCGATAGGGCGTACCGACCAGGCCAATCGCGCTGAACAGCACGTCTTCAGCGGCGCCGGGTACGGCCTGATGGGCCTTGGGCGTCTGCACGAGTGGCGGCGTGGGCGCCTTCCCGGCACAGGCGGTCAGCAGCGCAGTCAGAACAACGAGCGTGAGACGAGCCGGATAGTGCATGGCAGAGCGGTCCAGGCAAATGAGCCATCACTCTGCCGGCATGT
>ERZ1673962.917-NODE-917-length-16758-cov-4.086092_pt1 | contig 16758 bp, 14 predicted proteins | sample MGYA00580188_ERZ1673962 | MGnify/ENA primary metagenome ERZ1673962 (study PRJEB41334, sample SAMN05608104) | rock metagenome | biome: terrestrial subsurface; feature: shale formation; material: shale | place: USA: Pennsylvania ... | reverse complement strand
GAAGTCACCGACACCGTCGAGACGTCCATAGTCGTCGCTGCCGTCGCCGCTGGCCTCGTTGCCGACGAAATAGTTGCCGTTGGAATAGGCCAGATCGCTGTAGATGTACCAGCCGCCGCTGGCCCAGGCCGCGCCGATCACCCACATCTGGCTGTCGTTGAAGGCGCTTTCGTCCTTGATGAGGCGGCTGTATTCGACATAGGGGCGCACCGAGTCGAGCCAGGGCAGGCTCGGCGTCTCCTTGAGATAACTGAGCGAGACGGCCGGAATCCAGGCCTTGGCCGCCGCCGGCCAGGCGAAGTCGTAAGCGCCCATGGGGATCAGCTCGTCCGTGCCCCAGGGGTTGTTCGCATCGATGTCGTACTCGTAGCGCGTGAGCTGGGTGGCCAGGGTGAAGTCGTCGAAGCGGTTGACCATATGCGCCGAAGCCGCCCAGTGGCTGCCGTCGTCGGTGCGCTGGCCCTGGAGTTGGCCGTATTGCAGCGAGACACCGAGATCGGTCGGAATCCGGCTGTCGGTCAGGCTGTAGATGGCGCGCAGGTTGAACTGATGGCGTTCCTCGTAGCCGTTGTGGGCGCCGCCATAGACCACATTGCCATTGGCGTCGACCGACTCCTCCCAGCGCACGGCGTCATAGCTGTAGCGGGCGCTGTCGAGACTGCGGCCGAAATAGCTGCCCTCGCTGGCGGCGTAATAGGCGAAGTCCAGCGACCAGGGGCCGCGTTTGGTGCTGTATTTGATGCCCAGATCCATGTCGTCGGAGAGTCCGACATAGTAGTGCTGATCGAAGAACCAGCTCTGCGACACGCCATAGGGGCCGGGACCGAAGGGGACGCGGTTGATACCGACCTGGACCTCGCTGGCGTCGGCGAAGCGGTAGCCGATCCAGGCGGTATGAGGGAAGTTGTAGTTCTCGCCGCTGCCGGCCGGATACCAGCGGTACTCCAGACGTCCGATGATGTTCTCGTAGTCCAGCGATAGGTTGAGGCGGAAGGTGTCGAGTTCGACGTTGCCGCCGTTGCCGCCACGGTTGGGGCCGTTGTCGAAGCCCTGATAGCTGCCGATGACGGCATTGGCGCGCAGCGCGCCGCCGATGGTCACGGGACCGATGCGGAAGGTGTCGTCCGGTGCGGCGGTCGTCGTCGCCGTGTTCTCGGTCGTGACGGTCGCCGGATCACTGTCGGAGGCGGGCGCGATGGTGTTCACGGTCGTCCCGGCCGTCGAAGCCGTGTCGGTGCGTGCGGCCTGCAATGCCCGTTGCGCCTCGGCCAATTCGCGGCTCAGTTCCGAGACGCGCCGTTCGAGTTCGGCGACATTCGGACTGGCCTGGGAGATGGGTGTCTGGGCAAGAGCGGACAGACAGACGACGCCCAACCCGGAGGCCAGGCGGCCCCGCTTGGGGCGCGAAGATTGGATTGTCATGAGCGAAACTTCCTATCGATTGCACGCAGTCATGATGCTGGTGGCATGACTGGCGAAGTGTCCCGATCGACCGGCGGGGCAGGCCCGAGAATCCGGCGGGCATGGGGACGATGATCGAACGGCCGGATCGCCGTGGGGCGATGCGGCCGCTCAGGTGTGGCACTATTCTCGGCCGGCTCAGAAACGGAGCGTCGCGTTGGGAACGATCCGTGTCAGGCTTGGAGAACAGCGTGCCTACGCTACCGGTCGGATCGATAGAGCGCAAGACTCAAGGCAAGTATTCGGGCGGTGAGGTTTGGCCGCCGTGCAGCCGGAACGCCTGGACTCAGGCGTAGGCGGGTGCAAACGCCTTTTCCGGCTCCTCGACCGGGCCGTCAACGCCCCAGTAGGGCGAGAGTTTGCGCAGTTGCGCAACGATCGGCGGCACGGCTTCGATGACGCGCTCGACTTCCTCAGCGGTGTTGTAGCGCGAGAGGGAGAAGCGGATGGTGCCATGGGCGGCCGTGTAGGGAATGCCCATGGCACGCATCACGTGCGAGGGTTCGAGCGAGCCGGAGGTGCAGGCCGAACCGCTTGAAGCCGCGATGCCGAGCTTGTTGAGTAGTAGAAGAATGGCCTCGCCTTCGATGTATTCGAAAGCGATGTTGGCGGTGTTCGGCAACCGATTATCCGTGTCGCCGGTGACGAAGCAGTGGGGCACAGCCGCAATCAAGCCCTGTTCGAGCCGGTCGCGCAGAGCGCGCACGCTGGTCTGCTCGTGTTCCATGTATTCGAGCGCCATGTCGCACGCCTTGCCGAGTGCGACGATGGCGGCACTGTTCTCGGTGCCGGCACGCCGTCCGCGCTCCTGATGACCGCCGCGCAGCAGCGGACGAAACCGGGTGTTGCGCCGCAGATAGAGCACGCCGATGCCCTTGGGTGCGTGCAGTTTGTGGCCTGAGAGCGACAGCATATCAATGGCGGTGTGTTTGAGATCGATCGGCACCTTGCCGACGGCCTGCACCGCATCGGTATGAAAGAGAACACCGGCAGCCTTGGCCATCTCGGCCATGCGCTCGACCGGAAACAGGGTGCCGGTCTCGTTGTTGGCCCACATCACCGAGACGATGGCCACGCGCTCGGAGAGCAGCCGTCCGTAGGCGTCGAGATCGAGCCGCCCGCGATCGTCGACCGGCAGGTAGTGGACGGTGTAACCCTCTTTTTCCAACTGTTCGCAGAGCGCCAGCACCGCCGGATGCTCGACGACCGTAGTGATGATCTCGCGCCGCTCGGGCTGAACCCTGAGCGCCGAAAGAATCGCCGTCGAATCGGACTCAGTGCCGCAGGAGGTGAAGACGATCTCGGAGTCGTGCTCGGCGCCGAGCAGGGTCTGGACCTGGACGCGCGCCTGTTTGAGTGCCTGTCCGACCCGGTTGCCGAATTGATGGATCGACGAGGGATTGCCGAACTGCTCGGTGAAATAGGGCAGCATGGCCTCCACCACCTCGGGAGCGACCATGGTGGTGGCATTGTTGTCGAAATAGATGCCTTGGGTGATGGTGGTCATGCGCCTGCTCTCCCGGTTGAAGTGTCCGAATCGCGATCAGGCACAGGCCCGCTCGGGTTCCTGAGTGCGCGGGCGGGCCTCGGCCGGGATCACCCGCACGAATTCGCCCAGCGCCTCGACGATCCGCTCCTGGATACCCTCCAGGGTCACGGCCGCCATCTGACAGCCGGCACAGGCACCGCGCATCTTGACGTAGACCTGACGGCCATCGACATCGACCAGCTCCACGTCACCGTGATCGCGTTGCAGCGTCGGACGAACGCTGTCGAGCACCGCTTCGATGCGGCGGATGCGCTCGACCGTGGTCAGTCGCGGACGACCGGCCTTGACCGGCAGGGGCGTGGTGCCGGCCGTGGGCGCAAAATGCTTGCCGGACTCGCCGAGCACGCGGTTCAGGATCTCCTCGACGCCTTCGTGACAGGCCGAACAGCCGCCGCCGGCCTTGGTGTAGTTGACCACTTCCTCGACCGTGCTCAATCCATTGGCGCGGATGGTGTTCTCGATCAGCTTTTCATCGACGGCGAAGCATTTGCAGACCAGCGCGCCTTCCTCGTGATCGTCCTTCCATTCCTCGCCGCGATAGTTGGCCACGGCTGCTTGTAGCGCCTCGCGCCCCATGACCGAACAGTGCATCTTCTCGGGTGGCAGTCCGTCGAGATAGTCGGCGATGTCCTGATTGCTGACCTGGAGCGCCTGATCGAGCGTCAGGCCCTTGATGATCTCGGTCAGAGCCGAGCTGGAGGCGATGGCCGAGCCGCAGCCGAAGGTCTGGAAACCGGCGTCGAGGATGGTCTCGGTCGCGGGGTCGACCTTGAGGGTCAACCGCAGCGCGTCGCCGCAGGACAGCGAGCCGACCTCGCCGGTCGCGTTGGCGTCTTTGACCGCCCCGGCGTTGCGGGGGCTGAAGAAATGCTCCTGGACCTTTTCGGAATATTCCCACATGGCGTGTCTCTCCAGCATCGTTTGGCTTGTACGTCCGGCGCGGGTGCCGGCGTCTGGCTTGGGGTCTCGATCGAGACCGATGCGAGAGCTTCAGCAAACGCCATGCCGAATAATGCTCTGGGTTTTGGCGCCTGTTTTGAAAGGGTTTTTGGTTAGAGTCAGGGCGGTTGAGGCTGTCGGCTCCGGTACGGTACGGCGTGTCCGGATGTAGCGAACCCGACAAGGCCCGCCCCACCATGGCACGTCGCCCGTACCCGGTTTGGGTGTCGGAGGGCGCGGAACTCGGCGACAGCGGGGCAGGATGTGGCCCGAAGGCGATCAGGACAGGAAGGAGCAGCAGTAATCGGTCAGGCTCAGGACACGGACGCTGAATTTAGAGTCGGCCGGCACCTCGAACGATTCGCCGCCCTGGACGCGGCGCCAGCCGTCCTCGCCGGGGAGCCGGACATCGAGTTCGCCGCTCAGGATCTCCATCAGCTCGGCGGCCTGGGTGCCGAACTCGAACTCGCCCGGCTGCATGATGCCGAGCGTCTTGCGGCTGCCGTCAGTGAAGATGAGGGTGCGGCTGGTCACCTGGCCGTCGAAATAGATGTTGGCGGCCTTGATGACCGTGACCTGTGCAAATTCGGACATAGATATCGATTCCGGAGACGAATGATGGGGTTGGTTCGGGCGGAGAGAATAGGCGATTCTCGAATCCTCTGCGCCAAAATTTGGCACCTGGACTTTGGCGCGGCCGGGAGCTGGCACGACTGTTTCAGAGCCAGCGGATCACGGCCAATCCGATCGACAGCACCAATCCGGTCCAGAGCGTACCGGCGACCAGCCAGCGCGCCATCTGACGCTCGACCGGGCTGGTGCGGGTCGCGTGCCAGTGCCGGTCGATCCAGGTGCGTTGGGAATCGAGCAGACGCGCGCGCCGCTCCGCCCAGCGCCGCGTGATCCAGCGCTGACTCCAGCGCCACAGCGGCGGCAGCGGACGCAGTGCCACCAGCAGATCGCCGGGCGGGATGCGGTCGAGTATCCCGTCGAGCGTGCCGGGACGCTGGAGCGCAGCCAGCAGTACCGGCAGCCCGAGCGCCAGGGCGATGGCGATGAGGTTGAGATTGGTCGTCCAGCCGAGCTTGGCCCCGTCGCTGAGTGCAATGGCCGGCGGCAGCACCAGGATCGCCGCGATCAGCAACCCCCAGGCCGCACCCGCCGTCCGATAGCCCGGCTCGGGATGCGGTTCAGTACGCCACATCAGCCACAGAAAGCGCGCCATCAACAGCGCCGTGACCACGGACGCCAGTCCCAGCGCCGCGCCGAGCCAGCGCCAGTCGAGCACCTCCAGTATCGGTTTGAGTCCGTCCTTGGCGATGGCCCCACTGGTGAGCGGCGCGCCGATCATGACCAGCACCAGCAAGCTCAGCCCGGCGAGGATCATTGGCTGGCGCCCGCTCGTGTGACGCAATCCGACCCCGAGGAAGAGTCCGCCCTTGGTCAGGGCGTGGTGTCCGGCATAGAGCGCGAGCGCCAACACGCCGACCGGAGCCAACTGAGGTTCGATCAGCAGCAGCCCCAGCGCCAGGGTCATGACGCCCATCTTGGCCACGCTCGAATAGGCCAGCACCACCTTGGGGTTGGTCTGGATCAGACCGATCAGCGGGGCCAGTATCGCCGTGATCAGTCCGGCCAGCACCAGCAGCAGCCCCCAGTGCGGCAGCGCCAAGGCGCCGAGCGGCAGGAAGCGCAGCCAGCCGAGCAGGGCGGCCTTGATCATGGTTCCGCTCAGGACGGCGCTCGCCGGTACAGGCGCGGCCGGATGCGCCAGCGGCAGCCAGACGTGCAGCGGCATCAGGCCGGCTTTGACCGCCAGCCCCAGGATCAGCAGCCCGATGGCCAGATCGTCGAGTGCCGTCAGTGCGTTGGCCGAGGGCGCGAGCGAGCCGGTCTGGTGCGCGATCAGCACCAGCGCCATGAAGAGCGTGGTCTCGCCGAGCAGGGTCAGGATCAGATAGACCTTGCCGGCGCGTAGCGACTCGCGCCGTCCGTCGTGGATGACCAGACCATAGGAGGCGATCCCCATGAGCGCGAAGCCGGTATAGAAGCTTGCCAGATCGAGCGCGACGATCAGCCACAGATTGCCCGCCATCGCGAGCAGGAAGAACAGATGGAAACGCGCGGCGTGCGGCGAGTCACGCAGGGCGCGGATCGCATGGACGGCGGCGACCAGCCACAGCAGCGCCGTGAAGCCGAGAAAGATTCGCCCCGGCGTGTCCAGACCCAGGGTGGTGCCGACCAGCAGCCAGGGCAGTTCGATCCGGGCGTCGGCCGGAATCCACAGTGCCGTCGCCAGCGCCGGCAGGGGCGCGAGTGCGACCAGCCAGTGCCGCTGGGGCCGGAGCACCAGAGGCGCGAGCAGCAACGGCCACAGCCAGCTCAGGATCAACTGCAGTGTCATGGCGTGATCAGGACCAGTAGCAGAAGGAGCAGGGTCACGCCCAGCCACAGCCGGCCGGCGGTGGGCCAGGCGCGTAATGTCCGCTCGGGATCGGGTGGCGGCGGACCGACCCGCTTGCCCAGACCATAGAGAGGCGCGCGCGCCGCCTCGACCGTTGCGTTCCAGCGTCCGAACAGCGCGCGCCCCGCCCAGAGCTGGGCGGTCAGGATCGGCTCGACCAGCACCGCCAGATCGCCCAAGCGGCGTTGGCGCGCGGGGCGTCCCGAGCCGGGCGCCCGATGCCGGATGGCGAGCGCCAACGGTGCCGCAATCAGCCCGGCGACGAGCATGGCCCCAGCATTGGTCGGCCAGGCCGACGGCTCGCCGAGCACGAACGGAAAGCCTGCGACCAGTCCGAGCAGCAGGATCCAGGCCGCGAGACTCCAGATCGGAAAAGCGGGAAGGGGAGCGATCGGCGTCTGAGGTTCCTGGAAGTCATGGACTGGGGTTCGAGAGCGAGCGGTTTCGACCACGCCCGGTGCCGGCCAGATCAGCCAGACGAAGCGTGCCATCAGCAGCGCCGCCGCCACCGCCGCCAGCATCAGCGCCAGATCGAGCCAGATCCAACCCGGCGAGACCAGCACCGGCTTGGCGACATACTTGGCCAGCGCACCACTGGTCAGAGGCGCCCCGGCCAATGCCAGCGCCAGCAGGATCAGCCCCGCCCGCACCAAGGGCCGCGCCGGATCCAGATCGCGCAATCCCAGCCCCAGAAACAGCCCCGACTTGACCAGCGCATGATGCGCGGCATAGAGCGTGAGCGCCCCGACCCCGACCGGTGTCAGCGCCGGTTCGAGCAACAGCAATCCCAGCAACAGCACGAACAGCCCCGCCTTACTGATGCTCGAATAGGCCAACACCCGACGCGGATCGGTCTGAACCAGTCCCACGCCCAGCGCCACCAGCAGACTGACCAGCCCCAGCCACACGAACAGCATTCCCCACTCAGGCAGCGCGACCTGTCCCAGCGGCAGTAGCCTTAGCCAGCCGAGCAGGGCGACCTTGCTCATGGCGCCGCTCAGCACGGCGGCGGCCGGTGCGGGCGCGGCGCCATAGGCCAGCGGCAGCCAGGGATGCAGCGGCATGAGTCCGGCCTTGATGCCGAATCCGAGCAGCAGCAGCGTGATCACCGCGCCATCGGGCGTCGGCGTCTCGGGCAGATTCCAGGTCACGCCCTGAGTCCGCGCCATCAGCAGCAACGCCACGAACAGCGACAGCTCCCCGATCAGGGTCATGGCCAGATAGACGCGCCCGGCCCGTCGGCGCGTCAGCCCGCCCGGATGCAGGATCAGCCCATAGGCCGCCAGCCCCATGAGGGCGAAGCCGACATAGAACCCGACCGGCTCGCGCGCCAGGATCAGCCACAGATTGCCGGCGAGTGCGAGCAGGAACAGCAGCCGGAAGCGTCCGGTCCCCGGCGCCGTACCCAGCCGCTCGACCACCGACACCGCCGCCAGCGACCACACCAGCGCCGTGAACAGCAGAAAGACCCGTGTCGTCTCATCGAACCCAAGCGCGGTGCCGAGCAGCAGCCAGGGCAGTTCCAGCGTCGCGTCGGGCGGCAGCAGCGCCAGAGCGGCGAGCGCGGGTAGCGGCGCGATCAGCACCAGCCAGCGCAACGCCGGATGCACGGCGAGCGGCGCGAACAGCAGCGGCGCCAGCACCACAGCCAGCAACAATCCACTCATCGCCCATACTCCCGCTCGGCGATCAGAGTCGCCCATTCGAGCGGACTGAAGGGCGCGGCGGCCAGCAGACCCGCGACTACGGCCAGTAACGCCGTCACCACTGGCGGCCACAGCAGGGACGGGGCCGTCTCCAGCCGTTTCGACAACACATGCTCCTTCGGCCAGTGCTCCGGCGGCGGACGGAACCAGGCGCGATAGAGGATCGGCAGGAAATAGGCGGCATTGAGCAGACTGCTGACCAACAGCACGCCGATCACCCAGTAGGCCCCGGCCGAGGCCGCGCCCAGCCCCAGATACCACTTGGTGACGAACCCGGCCACCGGCGGAATGCCGATCATGCCGAGCGCGCCGACCGTGAAGGCCAGTGTCGTCCAGGGCATGCGCTGGCCGACACCGTTCATCTCGCTGACCTTGTGCACGCCGAGCGTCTCGGCATAGTTCCCGGCGCAGAAGAACAGCGTGATCTTCATGATGCCCTGATGTACTAGATGCACCAGACCGCCGATGGTCGCGATCGGGCCGAGCACCGAGGCGCCGAGCGCGATATAGGACACCTGACTGACGGTCGAATAGGCCAGCCGTTTCTTCAGCCCGTCCTGCGACAGCGCCTTGATCGAGCCATAGATGATGGTGGTGGCCGCCAGCACGCCGAGCACGGTCAGCAGCCCCAGATCATGGGCGAATTCGACGCCATAGACGTCATAGACCACGCGCACGATGCCGAAGGCGCCGGCCTTGACCACGGCCACCGCATGCAGCAGCGCACTGACCGGCGCCGGCGCAACCATTGCCTGCGGCAGCCAGCCGTGCAGAGGCACCAGCGCGGCCTTCACGCCCAGCCCGGCCAGCAGCAGGAAGAAGATGACGATGAACTGACCGTGCAGCGCCTCGGGCGCCGCCCCGAGCAGACCGCCCTGGGTGAAAGCCAGTTGACCGACCAGGGTCTGGAGCCAGACCGCGCCGACGAACAGCAGCACGCCGCCGCTCATGGTATAGGCCAGATAGACCTTGGCCCCGTGATCGGCGTCCGGCGTGCCGCGATGAGCGACCAGCGGATAGGTCGCCAGCGTGAGGATTTCGTAGAAGACCACGAAGGTCATCAGATTCCCCGCAAGCGCGATGCCCACGGTCGCCGAGACGCAGAGACTGAAGAAACCGAAGAAGCGACTGCGGTTCGGTGAGTGCTCCAGATAGCCGATGGCATAGATGGTCGTCACCAGCCAGAGTACGGTGGAGAGCGCGACGAACAGCACCGAGAGCGCGTCGGCGCTCAGCACCAGTTCCAGACCCGGCATCAGCGTCAGCCGGCTCTCGTAGACATGGCCGTGGAAGACGCCCCAGATCATCCAGCCGACGAGGACGATCTTGAGCAGGGCGCCGAACATATTGAGCAGGGTTCGCCGCCAGTGACTCTCCTCACCCAGCAGGAAGATGAGCACGCCCGGCAGGGCGGAACTGAGCACGATGGCCAGCGGCAGATAGGGATCGAGATTCATGCGTTCAGACTCCCGCTCCGAGCAGGACGGCGATGGGCTGGGCGGCCAGACCGACGCCCAGGGCCGAGAGCGCGGCCAGCAGCAGGGCCGGGATCTCGGTGCGCGGGTCGGTCAGGAAGCACTTGGGTGTCGGTTCACGGTTGAAGGCGCGCGCCAGCACCCGAAACACATAGGCCGCCGCCAGCAGGGTACCGGCCATCGCTACCAGCGCCCACCACCATTGACCCAGGGCAATGGCCTGCCCGACCAGTATCCACTTGGCAAAAAAGGTACCGCTCGGCGGCAGGCCGATCAGGGCCACACCCGCCAGACCGATGGTGAAGGTCGCCGCCGGCAGACTTTGAGCCGCGCCGCCGAGTTCGCGGATGCGATCGTGCCCGGTGCTCTTCTGCACCAGCCCGGCAGCGAGGAAGAAACCGGCCTTGGCGAAGCCGTGGGTGAGCGCCAGCAGCACCAGCGCCGTGAGCAGCCGTTCGCGCGTGTCCCCGTCCGGCGCGGCCGTCAGCAGCGGCAGGAACAGGAACAGATAGCCGATCTGGGCCACGGTCGAATAGGCCGCCAGCAGCTTGAGCCGTTCGGCCCGCAGCGCGCGCCAGGAACCCCAGAGCACCGCGCCCGCCCCGAGCAGTCCGAGCAGCATGGCCGCCGGCAGGGTCACGATCCCATCGAACAGATCCAGCCACAGCCGCAGCACCAGATAGATCGCCGCCTTGACCACCAGCGCCGAGAGCGCCGCGCTGACCGGCGCCGGTGCATTGGCATGGGCCGGCGGCAGCCAGAAGTGCAGCGGGAACAGGGCTGATTTGAGCAGCAGTCCGCCGACCATGAGCGCCAGCGCCGACCAGGCCACTGGGCCGGGCGTCAGCGCTTCGGCCACCAGCTCCAGATCCAGCACGCCATAGGCCGTGTAAAGCAGGGCCACACCGAGTAGATAGGTCATGGACCCAAGCAGGCCCACCAGCAGATAGCGCAGATTGGCCTCGGCGGCTTCGCGGGTGCCGGTGAGCGCACCGAGCGCGGCGGCCGAGAGTCCCAGCAGCTCCAGCATCACATAGAGATTGAACAGATCGGCGGCCAGGAACAGACCGTTGAGCGCCGTCCACAGCAGCAGCCACAGCGGCCAGAACTTCCGGCTCGACTCGGCCGCGCCGAAATAGCCGGTGGCATTGATACTGATGGCCAGTGCGACCAGATTGGCCATGGCCACCAGCGCCGCCGCCAGACCGTCGGCGCGCAGACCGATGCCGAGCGGCACGCCCCAGCCGCCGAGATCCGAGCGCAGTCCCTCGCCGCTCCAGACCGTGACGGTCAGCCACAGCGCCACGCCTGTGGTCGCCAGCGCCGTGAGCATTCCCAGCGTGCGCGACCAGCCGGGGAGCATGGTGACGAGCAGCGCCCCGAGCAGCGGTAGCGCGACCGCAAGCGCCAATGGATCAAGCATGGGTTCCATCCTCCCGATCATCGACTCCGCCGTGAGCGTCTGATGCGTGCTCGGGTGCTTCGCGATCCAGACGCCGGCCGAAGGCGAGCGCCAGCGCCGTGGCGCTGACCGCGACCACGATCCCGGTCAGCACCAGGGCGTGCGGTACCGGATCGGGCGGCGTGTCCAGCCCGCGATAGGCGACCGCGACCAGGACATGGAACACTCCGGCTCCCATGATGTTGAGCGCGATCAGTTTGCGCCACAGGGGTTCGTGACTGATGAAGGACCACGCACCGAGCAGGAAGAACAGGAGGCCGGCGCTACCGTAGAGCAGTTGGGTCAGCAGGATCTCGTGGCTCATGGTTCGGCGGGCCTCGTGGTGCGCGGCCGGCCGCCGAGGAAGGCCGCCGCCAGGGTGGCGCCGATGCTCAGGGTCGCACCGGTCTCGATGGTCAGGATCAGCCATTTGGCCAGCGCCGGCGGATAGGTCAGGAAGCCCAGCCCCACCCCCATGAGCGTCAGCCCGACGAGCGCGAACACCAGGGTGCCGAGTGCGGCCAGCACGCGCAGCCAAGCCTCGCCCGGCAGACCGGCGTTCGGTCGTCCCGAGAGCGCCAGGGTCACACCGGCCGCGCCGAGCAGGGCGCCGGCCTGAAACGCCCCGCCCGGCGCCTGCCCGCCGATCCAGAGCAGATAGCCGCCGGCGATGATCAGCATGGGCACCACCCAGCCGACCAGACTGTCGAGCAACAGCGCCGCCGGCTGATAGGGCGCCGCCGCCGGGCCGAGCGACCAGATCCCGAGCAGCGCGGCCAGCAGCACCGCCAGTTCGAGCAGGGTGTCATAGGCGCGGAAGTTGAGCAGCACCGAGGTCACGGGATTGCTCGCGCCCGACTCAGGCACCCGTTCCAGGGCCAGGGCCGCCAGCCGCTCGCCCTCATGGCCGGTGAGGCCGCTCCAGAAGGCCCAGAACAGTAGCGCCCCGATCGCCGCCAGCAGCAGCGGGATCAGAAGGGCTTGGGGGTTCGAGGATGACATCTAGCGCCTCCTGGCCGCGCGTCGGGCGGCCGACAGCATCAGCGCTCCGGCCAGACCTGCACCGATGGCCGCCTCGGCCAGCGCCAGATCGGGTGCGCGCAGTCGCGCCCAGACCAGGGCCAGCAACAGGCCGAACGCCATGAAGAGGATGACCCCGCGTCGGGGTTCGCGGCTGGTGAGCGCGGCGAGCGCCAGCCCCAGCAGCGTGGTCGAGAGCAGGATGTCGAAACCGAGCAGCAGTGGATTCAATGGGCGTCCTCCCCATCGCCGCGCAGCGCGCGCTTGGCGATCAGATGGGCTCCGGTGGCGCTCGCCACCAGTACGAACAGCCAGACGAGCACCAGCTTGAGTCCGTTCAGGACTCCCGGTGCCTCCAGCAGCAGCCCCAGGATCAGCAGCCCCAAACCAACATTGTCGGCCTTGGTCAGGGCGTGCAGCCGGCTGAGCCGATCCGGCAGCCGCATGAGTCCGACCGTGCCGGCGACGAAGAAGAAGGCCCCGGCCAGGATGCAGGCGGTCGACAGCCAGGGCAGCAGTGTGGTGAGCGTCATGCGTCCTCGTCCTCGCGTCGGCGGGTGAAGGCGACGATGGCCACGGCCGCCAGCAGCGAGAACACCAGCGCCACGTCGATCAGCGCCGGCACCCGGATCACCGGGATCAGCACCAGCAGCAGCCCGATCCCGGACGTGCCCAGCAATTGCGCGGCCATCAGGCGATCCGATGGCGTCGGGCCGATGGCGACCCGGATCAGACCGATACTCATGGTCGCCAGCAGCAGCAGGGCGACGGCCAGATGGATATCAGAGAGTGACATGCGGATGTCCTCAATTCGTCATGTTTCGTCTCGAAAAAGCCTTCACGTCTGAGCGGCTTTGGCGTCCCGGCAGGACAGGATATCCGCCCGCTCAGGGCCGGCCTCGCTGGTCGGGGACGCGAGCCGCTCGCCAAAGAGCGTGCCGATTCGTTGTTCCAGTTGCGCGATGTCGGCGTCGAGCAGTGCGCCGTCGGCGGCGTCGAGCGCATGGACTGTCAGGATGTCGCCGCGCAGATCGGCGCTCAGCGTGCCCGGCAGCAGACTGAGCGTGTCGAGCAGCACCACACGGGCCGAGGCGTTCGTCAGCCTGAGCCGATAGGTGTGTATGCCCGGCGCGATGCGCATCCGTGGGCGCATCACGCGCCAGGTCACGTCGAGTCCGCCCTTAAGCGACTGCCAGAGAAAGAAGGGCACGAAAGCCAGGGCCGCGAGCAGGCGCGGCGACCGGCCATCGCGCCGGCTCAGACGCAGACTGGCCCAGGTCGCCGCGATCACCGCCGGTGCGCCGATGATCCAGGAACCCGGATCGGTCCCGGCGATCACCAGCCAGGCGCAGGCAAAGAGCAGGAGGCGCAGCAGGATGGCGCCGAGGGTCGATTTGGATCCTGTCATCGATTCGGAATCTCCAGGCGTTGTGCCACGGTTTGAGCCATGTGTGGACACTCTTCAGAGACAAGAGGTTCCGAACGCAGATGGAATCGAGGCGCTCGCCGGCTGGAACGCTGGCGGCCCAACCGCTGCTAGCCGGACCAGCCGACGGTTATACTGGCCTCATCCCGTTATCGGCCCAGGTCCAGAGTCCATGGCATTCTCACGTACCCTTCCCGAACTCTTCCGGCATACCGCCAAACGCTTTGACGATGCCCCGGCCATCCTCACCGATGAGCGCATCTGGACCTATGCAGACCTCGATGACGCCAGTGACGGTATCGCCGCCGGTCTGGCCGAGCGCGGCATCGCGCCTGGCGATCGGGTCGGACTCTATTGTCCAAACGGAGCGGCCTTCGTCTGCGGCTATCTCGGCATCCTCAAGGCCGGCGCCTGTGTCGTTCCGATCAATCTGCTGCTGCCGCCGACGGCCATCGCGTTCGTGCTGAACGATGCCGGCGCCAAAGCACTCTGCTTCCATGCGGCCTTTGCCGAGCAGGCTGCCGCCGTGTTGACCGAGGTGCCCGGCGTGACCCTGCGTCTGGGGATCGGTCCGGTCGACCCCGAGACGGTCGATGTCCGGCTCGACGCGCTCACCGCTGCCGCCAATCCACCCGCGCTGCGCATCGATCCCGACCAGGAGCCGGCTGTGATCCTCTACACGTCCGGTACCACAGGCCGACCCAAGGGCGCTGTGCTCACCCATGCCAATCTGGCGGCCAATGCCACGGCCGTGGCCGAAGTACTGGAGATCCGCTCCGGTGCCGACGGCGATCGCGTTCTGGTCGTGCTGCCGATGTTCCATGCCTTTGCCGCGACGGTTGGCCTGCTGATGCCCTTGCTCGCCGGGGCGGCGCTGGTTCCGGTGGCGCGCTTCGATGCCGCCCTGATCACGGAGGCCATCGGCACCCACCGCGCGACCCTCTTTCTTGGCGTGCCGAGTCTGTACGCCGTGCTGCTGCGACTCGACGACGCCCAGGTCGTGCGCTGGGGATCGGTGCGGCTGTGCGTCTCCGGCGGCGCGGCCATGCCCGAGGCGGTCATGCAGGCGTTCGAGACGCGCTTCGCGATCCCGATCCTGGAGGGCGACGGCCCCACCGAATGCGGGCCTGTCACCTGTGTCAATCCACCAGCCGGGCCGCGCAAGCCGTGCTCAGTCGGGCCGGCGCTGCCGGGTGTGGAGATGCGTATCGCCGACCCGGACGGACACTGGCTGCCCGACGGCGAACATGGCGAGGTCTGCGTGCGCGGCCCGAGTGTCATGCGCGGCTACTGGAACCTGCCCGAGGAGACGCGGGCCAGCTTCCATGGTGACTGGTTCCGTACCGGCGATCTCGGTTGGCGTGACGGTGACGGCTGGTTCTATCTGGTCGATCGGATCAAGGATCTGATCATCACAAACGGCATGAACGTCTACCCCCGGATCATCGAAGAGGTGCTGATCCGCCATCCCGGCGTGGCCGAGGCCGCTGTCGTCGGCGAACCGCACCCGCTGCATGGCGAGATCCCGATCGCCTACGTCACCGCAACACCGGGACAGGGTGAACTCGACACGCACGCCCTGAAGGACTGGTGCCGCGCTCGACTCGGCCGTCATGAAGTGCCCCGGCGCATCGAGTGTGTCGCGACCCTGCCGAAGAATGCCGCCGGCAAGATCCTCAAGCGCGAGCTGCGCCGTACCGGCGAGCATGAACGCGGGGTCCGGCTGTCATAGGGGCCATGTACCGGCTGTCCGGCCCGGAGAAGTCGATCGACGGCGCACGGTCAGGCGGCAACGGTCGCGGTTCGCGATGCACACCATCACATTGCCGCGCGTTCGCGCTTTTCGAGGCCAAAAAAAGACCCGGCGGTGTGCCGGGTCGAAAAGTCTCTCGTAGAAGAGAGACGAGGAGGACAGCGTGAACTGGCGCTCTGGCCAGCAAATTCGGTGCGTCGCTCAAGTGTATCAGCGACCATGGGTGAAAGTTTAGATGATTTTCGATGATTGCAATGGGTCCAATGCAAATATTTTTATCGGACCACGGCGTTCGTTGGGGTGCGCTGAACCGGCTCCCGGCCGACCACCACCGAAATACGCAGGGTTGGCGGGCCAGTGCAAGCGCTGCGGTCAGGTTACGACATCCGGTTCAGTGCGTCCGGTGCGGGTCTCGATCTGGGCCAGTTCGCGCGCGATGAGGACGAGCGGGCGCATGGCTTCCTGAGTATCGCGCTGGTGCAGCGCCGGGTTCGGCTCGAAGTATTCGAGATAGACCCGCAGTGTGGCCCCCGAGGTGCCGGTGCCCGAGAGTCGATAGACGATCCGCGCACCGCTCGCAAAGCCGATGCGGATGCCCTGGCGTTCGGAGACGCTGCCGTCGATGGGGTCGGTATAGGCGAAATCGTCGGCATAGCTCACGGTCTCTGCCCCGAGTTGACGGCCGGGCAGATCGGGCAGCAGCCGGCGCAGATGGTCGACCAGTCCCTCGGCGGCCTCCAGATCCACGCCTTCGTAATCGTGCCGGGTGTAGAAGTTGCGCCCGAACCGGCGCCAGTGGTCGGTGAGGATTTCGGCGACCGACTGCTGACGCACCGCCAGCAGATTGAGCCAGAACAGCACCGCCCACAGCCCGTCCTTCTCGCGCACATGATCCGAGCCGGTGCCGAAGCTCTCCTCGCCGCAGAGCGTGATGCGCCCGGCATCGAGCAGGTTGCCGAAGAACTTCCAGCCGGTGGGCGTCTCGAAGCACTCGATCCCCAGGAAATCGGCGACCCGATTGGCCGCCTGGCTGGTCGGCATCGAGCGCGCGATGCCCCGGATGCCTTGCCGATAGCCCGGCAGCAGATGGGCGTTGGCGGCGAGGATGGCGAGACTGTCGCTCGGGGTGACGAAGCAGTTGCGGCCGAGGATCATGTTGCGATCGCCGTCGCCATCGGACGCGGCGCCGAAGTCGAGTCCGTCCGACCCATGCATCATGGCGACCAGTTCCTGGGCGTGGGCGAGGTTGGGGTCGGGATGACCGCCGCCGAAGTCCTCCAGCGGCACGCCGTTCATCACGGTGCCGGGCGCGGCGCCGAGCCGGTTCTCCAAGATCTCGATCGCATAGGGACCGGTTATGGCGTGCATGGCGTCGAAACGCATCTGGAAATGGCCGGAGTTGAACAGGTGATGAATGGCGTCGAAGTCGAACAGCGCCTCCATCAGGTCGGCGTAGTTGCGCACCGGGTCGATGATCTCGATCTCGGTCTCGCCAAGCTGGCAGGTGCCGATCTGGTCGAGATC
>ERZ1673962.916-NODE-916-length-16759-cov-23.337763_pt1 | contig 16759 bp, 17 predicted proteins | sample MGYA00580188_ERZ1673962 | MGnify/ENA primary metagenome ERZ1673962 (study PRJEB41334, sample SAMN05608104) | rock metagenome | biome: terrestrial subsurface; feature: shale formation; material: shale | place: USA: Pennsylvania ... | reverse complement strand
TCAGGATTGCAGCGGTGGTGTTGTGGGCATTGCAGTGCTTGGCGTAGGCCAGGTAGCTCATGAGCTGCGTGCGGGCATCGGTGATGCTGATGCGGCCGGCGGCATAGTGCGCGCGGGTGCGGCGCAGCATCCGGCGCGCCCGCTTGACGTTGCGCTTGCGCGGCAGCAGATGCGTCGCCCAGGTCCGATACCCGCAGAAATCAACGCCGGCGGCGGCCGGACTGATGCAGGTCTTCGGATTGAGCCGCAGGCGCAGTCGAGCCACCTCGTCCGCCATTGCCGCCAGCACCGCCTGGGCGGCGGGCTTGCTGGGCAGCACCACTACGGTGTCGTCCATGTACCGCACGTAGCGCCCGACGCCGCAGTGATCCGTGATGTGGTGGTCCAACTGGTCCAGCATCACGTTTGCCGATAGCTGGCTGGTCAGGGCGCCCACCGGCAGGCCGGTGCCGTGCTCGTGCCCATATGCCCGGGCGATGGTTCGCCACAGGGCGAGCGTACGCGGGCAGCTGATCACGCGGCGGATGGCGGCGAACAGCACGTCGTGATCGATGCTGGCGAAGTAGCTCTTGATATCCGCCTTGATGATGTACGGCTTGGCGCTTTGCCGCTGCGCCTCGCGAATCATCTGCTGCACGGCCCGGCAGGCGCGTTGCGAGCCCTTGCCGGCTCGGCAGGCGTAGCTGTGATGGATGAACCGCCGCTCGAAGAGCGGCTCGACAACACGCACCAGGGCGTGATGCACGATCCGGTCGCAGAACGGCGGCGCCTGGATATCGCGCTGCTTGGGTTCCAGCACCCGGAACTCGCGGGCGCGCCCCGGGCGCCAGGTGCCCCACACAAGGTGATTGTGGATGTTGAGCAGGTTCTCTTCGAGGTTGATGGAAAAAAGCGCCACTTCGCGGCGATAGCGCTTGCCGCGCCTGGCATCGAAGTACGCTGCAACCAGATTGTCGAAGTCGACGATCTGGTCGTACAGGCTCGAGTGCGTAATGGGCACGCTTGCTCCTTAATAGGTCCGGCGGCCACGTTCGGCCCTCGTGGCGCTACTTGTCGCTGCCGGCAGTAGATCTTTGGCGCAAAGCGCCAGGACAGGCGCCCCGAAGGAAGGGCGCTGGAAGGCAGCCCGTGGGCTGCCAGCTTCTGGCCGTGTCATTCGTTCGCCAGGCGGGCACCGATGTTGCTGTTCGTGTTCGACGCCGAGTTGTTGACGTTGACATACCACAGCCCCGCATTCGCGGCGTTGTTCCAATTGCCGCCCACGATCGGGAAGTACTCGCACTATTGAGCGTCTGCCCTTGTTGCTCATTTCTGCGCCGCCTTCAGCCAGCCGCCCACCATCCGCCCGATCTGGACGACATGCTCGGACCAGACCTGGTAGCGGTGGGCGTTGATGTATTGCAGGCGCAGGCTCTTGCGAATCCAGCCGCGGAGCACCTCGATCTCGATGTCGAGGTCCTTCAGGGTGCTCTGCTTGTGGTATCGCTTCCAGGCGGTGATCGTCAGGCGCTGGATCTTGTTCAGCGACTGGCGAATCTCTGCACACAGCAGATGCCGCTCGAGCTTGGGGTACTGCAGGAGCACGGCATGGCTGTACCCCTCCAGATCCTCAAGTCGCGCGAGCAACTGTGCGTAGTGATGCGCCGGCCCTGTCGGCGGGCTCTCGCCCGCCTTCTCATGACTCAAGAGGCCAGACACATCACACCTTCGCCAGGCGGGCACCGAAGGGGCTGCCCGTGTACGACGCCGAGGTGCCGACGTAGACATACCACAGCCCCGCACCCGCGGCGTTGTTCCAATTGCCGCCCACGACCGGGAAGTACTCGCCCGAGCTACTCATGTACTGCTGATCCGGCGCGGTGGCGTTGCTGTTGCTGGTCGGGCCGGTGTCGCCCAGGAAGACGTCCTCCAGATCCCAGCCGGCGCCGCTGCCGTCCATGAAGGTGGTCGGGTAGATCGTGCCGTCGGCGGCCGAGCGCTTCTTGGTGCTGACCCAGCCCTTGTTGCCGTTCTGATCCCAGAGGTTGACCACGCCGCTGACCGTCTTGAGCCCGTCCATCCACTGGTACACGTTGCCCCACAGCCCGACGATGCCGCGGTAGGTCGCCTGGGCGACGTCGGTGGCGCTGACGCTGGCGGCGCTGGATGCGTTGACGCGGCCCTGGCCGGTCTTGGTCTGCGAATCCATGGTCGCGTTTTCGACCAGGTACAGCCACTGGATGGCCGACCACTGGAACGCGGACCACAACATGAAGCCGGTCACGCCCGAGACATTGCGAGCTGCGGCGTCCGCCTGGAACTGCGTCAGGCTGCGGCTCACCGCTGGGGTTACGCCCGACACCGAGGCCAGCTTGCTGCCGGACAGCGAGGCCTGGTACTTGCCGACGTAGACTTGATCGACCTCGACGCCGGCGTTGCGGAACGCCGAGTGCAGGCGGAAGCCCGGCTGCGGTTGGTCCGAGATCCACCAGGCCTGCTTGCCCGAGTAGACGCCCGCCGAGATGGTCGCGCGACGCACGTAGAACTTCGGGATCTTGACCATCGCCTGGCCGTCAATCGTCACGTCCTGCACGCCGCCCCACACCGGGTGGCTGTTGAAGTAGGACGCGGCCGGGGCGGAGATCGCCGCGCCGTCCTGATCCACGAAGGTCCAGGAGCCGCCGTTGCCGCCTTCGGTGAGCAGCGCAACGCCCATGACCTGCGCTGTCAGGGTGGCGAAGGTGACCGCGTTCGACCACGGGCCGAAGCCGGTGGCCAGCCCTTTGTGGCGGGCGCGGACGTAGTAGGTCGTGCCTTGCGCAAGGGCGGCAGCGACGGTGTGCGACGTCAGGTCAGTGGTCTCGCCGGTGTCATAGACGATGGTGGTGAAGTTGGAGTTGCTCGCGATCTGCCATTGCGACTTCGAGTGGCTGTCGGTGGCGCCGCTGATGAAGAACGCGGTGCTGGCCAGGGTCGGCGTGCGCGAGACGCCGGTGGCGGCATCGGTTGGCGCGGTGATCGTCGGGGCGCTAGGCACTGCCTGGGTGGTGAAGTTGGTGGCCTTGGACCAAGGCGAGTAGCCCAGCGCGGCGCCCTTGTAGCGCACGCGGAAGTAGTAGGTGGCCTGGGCATTCAGTGCGCCGGCCGGGATGGCGTGCGATGTCAGGTCGGTCATCGTTTCTCCGGAATCATGCACGAGGGTGGTAAAGGCGGCGTCGCTCGCGACCTGCCATTGCGAAGCCTGGTGCGTGTCCGTCCCGCCGATGACCGCGAATGCGGTGGCCTGCAGCGTGGCGAACGACGACGCAGCGGTGCTGCCGGCTGCCGGGCTGGTGTTGATCGGCTGCTGTACGTACTGGAACACGCTGCCGGTCGAGAACGCGGTCGGCTTCGACCAGGGCGACCAGGCGCCTTCGGTGTCGCGGTAGCGGGCCTGCCAGAAGTAGGCGCGGTCGGTGTCCAGTGCGCCGTTGGCTACCTGGATGGACGTGGCCGGGGCGCCGGTCATCGAGGACCAGATGACATTGGTCATCTCCGGCTCGCTGCCGATGCGGAACTCCGCGTCGGCCTGGGCGATGCCGTACAGGCTGCGGAACGCGCTGGCGATCAGCGTCGGCGTGCCGAGCTGGGCTACCGCCTGGTCTTCGGGCGTCTGGTTGACCGGCTGGGCCACCTCGAACGCGCGGCCCGCCTCTTCGCCCGGGAACGCAGCCATGTGGGTGACGACGATGTCCTTGCCGGATGCGCCGTGCAGGGCTTCGATGCGCAGGTCGAGATCGCTGCCGCCCTCGACGCGCCATTCCTCGTCCCGCGTGCCGGCGGAGCGGGAGACGGTGCGCAGCAGGGTCGCCTCACGCCAGGCGGCGCCGATGTGCGAGGGGCGGTACTGCAGGGCCAGGGTGCCGTCGCTATCGCTGCGGCGGATGATCACGCGGCCATCGGCGTACAGGCGCAGGGTCTTGATGGGGCGCGTGTACATCACGGCGCGGTCGGCGGCGAGCGCGCGGCCCGGCTCTACCTTCCAGCTTGTGCGCGACAGGGTGGCGCCGCTCAGCGACGCGGTCATTTCCTCGGTGGCGCGGAAGCGCACCGGCGAGAGAATCGCCTCGACCGTCACGGTGTGCGCCACGCCGGTGGCGGTGTAGATGACGTAGGTCGCGCCGACTTTCAGTTCGGCCGTGCTGGATACGTCGACCGATTCGTCACCGGCCACGGTTTGCGCGACGGTCACGGGCGTCATGTCGCGCCATTCGAAGCCGGCGGCGAACAGTTCGAAGTCGAAGCCCTTGTCGCTGTACTCCCAGCTCAGCGGGACAGCGCGGCCAACCGAGCCGGCGGAGCTGGCCTCCAGGCTGAGCACGCGGCCGGCGACGGCGGATTGCGAGGCGACAGCTTCATCGATGCGCTTCTTGAGGAAGTCGGTGCGTTCCTTGAGCTGTTTGTGGGGCAGGTTGTCGACGCCGTCCGGGCCGCCGGCGACGGGGTCTTCGACGGCTAGCTCGTAGACGTCGGGGAAGCCAGGGGTGTCGTAGTTGGGCAGCAGGGCCATGGTGTTCTCCGGTGGTTAAACGAGCAGTTCCCAGGTGTCGCCGAATTCCATATCCGGCGTCTTCTTGATCGGGTCGCGGACCTTGCGGGCGACCAGGGTTTCGTCCTCGGTGTACAGGCCGATTTCGGTGATATCGAGGCCGTTGGCTTCGTGGCGCAGCAGGCGATAGCTGAGGCGCAGCAGGCGCGGGTTGGTGGCGTCCAGTTCGTAGCCGTTGAGCGGGCGGATGTAGGCGTTCTGCAGCGCCGTATCGGTGGTGCGTTCGGGTTCAGTACCGGTGCCGAAGCCGATCTTGGTGACCGCCTTGCTGGCGTTGGCCGTGGCTACCAGCTCGCGCAGGGCCATGTAGTAGGTATCGAGGATCATGCTGTTACCTCGCCGCTGTCATAGATGATGTTGATGAAGTCGGGGTCTGTGGCGATCTGCCAGTGCGCGGCGGCCATCACGTCGGCAGCGCCCACCGTGGCGAAGGCGCTGCCCTGTAGCTGTGCCTCGGTGGTACTGACGCCCAGCGCGCCCGCAGCCGGCAGCGCGTTGACCGGTGGCAGCACGCCCTGGGCGATGTTGGTGTTGGCGTAGGCGGCGATTGCCTGGCGCACGCGCAGCGCCGACCACGCCCGGCGACTGGTCGCCGTGCCGGCCTCGGCCTCGGCCTGGGAGACGTCGGCGAGGTTGCCGGAGTGGTAGAGATCGCGCGTGACACCGTTGATGCGCACGTACATGCCGCTGGTGGTGGTCCAGGTGTCGCCGTTGGCCAGCGTCGTGGGCGTGGTGCCGTGGGGCAGGCCGAGGCCGGCGCTGCCGGTGGCGGGTGCGGCCGTGGTTAGCTTGCCGGTTAGGGTGTCGCCGACCTTCTGAAGGTACAGCGCGCTCTGCTCTGCCTCCGATACGCGCAGCCGGTACCACGCCCCCCAGGCGCCGTTGTTTTGCTCGCGGCGCCACGTTTTCGTGTCAGCTTCCAGGTCGCCCGAGAACGCATGCACTGTTTGTGTGCACCACCCCACGGCGCCGTGATTCTCGACATGACCGATGAACCAGGTGCTCGCTTGTGGCGCGTTGATGGCATTCGATGCCATGTACCAGCCGTTGCTTGTTGCAGCATCCCAGTCGCTGATCGTTGCGGCGACCGCGCCGAGGCGGGCCGGGAGCCGGGCATCTGCGAAGGTGCCGCCAGTGATCTTGCTTGCATCAAGCGCAGGGATATCCGCTGCTGCCAGCGCGCTGCCGCCAGTTACGTTGCCCTTGCTGTCTACGGTGACCTTCGAGTAAGTGCCTGCCGCAACGCCGCTGCTCTTGTAGCTGACCGAGATGCTGATGCCTGCTGTGCCGTCGAAGTTCGCGGAGCCTGTTACATCGCCCGTCAAGGCGATGGCGCGGGCTGTGGCCAGCTTCGTCGCAGCGGCAGCTGTTCCGGTGGTCGGCAGCTTGCCGTCCAGAGCACTCTGCAGGCCGGCCACATCGCCGATCGCATGGCCGTGCGCGGTGGGCGGGCGTGCGTCCGACAGGCGAGAGTCGTTGCCCAGCACTACCTGAGCCGTGGTGGCATTGCCTGTTGCAGGCACGTCCTTGGCTGCCGCTGTGCCGAGCGCCGGCTTGTTGGTCAGGTCGGGGTAGCTGCCGGAGGTCGCTACCCCGGCCAGGCCATCAAGCTTGGCCTTGTCGGCGGCAGCCATGAAGCCCGGCGCGGCTGTGGTTGCGACGCCGTGGCTGTGGCCCGTGGTCGCGGCACCCACGTCGGTGGCGGTCAGCACTACGGTGCCGGTCTTGCTGTTGACCGATGTCACCGGGCTGGCCGGTACGTCGTCTGCGGTGATCAGCCCGAGGTCGTTGGTGAACTGCGACAGGGCGCTGGGCCTGCCGCTCAGGTCGCCGTATGCGCCGGTAGTCGCCACTGTGGCGAGCGTGGCGGGTTGCACGGCGGTGTCGGCCTTGGCCCCCTGCGTTGAGGTGGCGAAGTCGCTGGCGTGCTTGCCGTCGAGCAAATCGGCGTCGAGGCCGGAGCCAGTGCCGTCCAGCGTCTTGAGCTTGGCCAGCACGTCTGCTGCGGTGTAGGCGCTGGCGTCGAGCTTGGTGCCGATCAGGGTCGACATGCTGGTGGCGAAGTTGGGATCGTTGCCCAGCGCTGCCGCCAGTTCATTGAGTGTGTTCAGGGTTGCCGGCGAGCCCTCGACCAGCGCCGCCACGGCGCGCTGGACGAACGCGGTGGTGGCCAGCTGGTCGGTGTTGCTGGACGCCTGCGCGGTCGGCGCGGTCGGTGTGCCTGTGAGTGCCGGCGAAGCGAGCGGCGCGCGGGTCGCGAGAGCTGCCTGCTGGGCGGTGCTGACGGGCTTGTCCACGTCGGCCGTGTTGTCGACCAGGCCGAGGCCGACCGATGCGGCATCCAATACCACCGAGCCCTGCTGGCCGTTGACGCTGTGCACGGTGTTGACCTGGGCGCCGCCCTCGATGCCGTCGAGCTTGGTCAGCGCGGCAGCGATGTCTGCCGGTTGCAGTGCGCTGTCGGCGCGAGCGCCCTGCTGCGCCGTGGCGTAGGCCGTGGCGTCCGTCGCGGCGGCGGTACCGAGCGTGGGCTTTTCGAGCAGGTCAGCGTAGCGGCCCGAGCGCGCAACGGTAGCCAGCGCGGCAAGGGCGGCGCCGAGCTGCTGCAGGGTGGTCGCCTCCAGCGCCGAGGTGGCGTCGGCGGCGAGGCTCAGCGGGCCTGTCAGTTGCCCGCCGCTGATGGGCAGCGCCCGCACGTCCGCAGCTTCGGCCGGGATGCGCGGGCGGTCACGCAGGTGGAAGTAGCTGCCGGAAAACGCAATCGCCGCCAGCTGGTCGAGCTGCACGGCCGCATCGGGCAGTTGCATGCCGCCCTGCAGGGCGGCGTTCAGCGCGGCAACGCCTTCTTGCAAAGCCTCCATCTCGCGCTTGATGACGCCGAACTGCGCGCGCATGCGGCTGGTGTCGGCGTTACCGGCACGCGGGATCGTGGTGTCGATATTGCTGGCCATTACTCGTCCCACTCGGTTGTGTCGTAGTCCCACTGCGTCTGGTCGTAGTCCCACACGGTCTGGTAAACCGTCTGGCCCTGCTGGACGTAGTAGGTCGTTTCGTCAGGCCCGAAGCGCTGCGCGCCTGCGCGTAGCAGCGAGCCGTCACGCGGGTGCTGGCGGGTGGCTGTGCCGTACAGCGGGCCGTCGAGCGGTGCGCCGATGGCCCAGGCGCCCGGATCGGCGAGCAGCAGGAAGCCGGGGATTTCCGGCCAGGCGCTGCGGGCGTCATCCATCACCGTGCGGGTCATGGCGGGCGCTGGGTCGAGTGCGCCGCGGTAGTCGCGGACGAGGCGGCTGTCAAAGCGAATCGACCCATCGCGCGGGACGGCGGGCTGGCGAGCCGAGGCCAGCGTCAGATGCACGCCGACCGCACTGGCCGACGCTGGCTTGCCGAAGCGCAGGCCACTCCACTCGGTGACCCCGGCACGCGGGGCGCTGGCGTCGTACAGCCAGGCGCCGTCGCGCAGGTAGCGGGTCGGGTGTGCACGGCGGTGCGTGCCATCGCGCAGCCCTTCGCGGTAGTCGCGCAGGCGCAGGCCGATGTGCGCCATCAGCCGCGCCTCGGCAGCTGATTGCCGGGCTTCGCTCAGCGAGACGCGCAGCTCGATGCGGTGCAGCTGCGAGCGGGCGTTCTTCCAGATGTCGATGGCGCGGCGCACGCGGGCAGCGATGCGTTCGTCGAAGCCCTTGCTGTTTCCCAGGTCCAGCGTTACCGAGAACAGCGCCCAGCGGGCGCCAGCGTTGTAGGTATCGCTGCCGGAGCGCAGGAAGCTGCCATCGTGGCGCAGCACCTGCTCGCCTTCGTGGATCTCGGCATCGAGGAACCCGAGCGACTGCAGGCCCCGGCGCACCGCGTAGGGGGTGCCCTTGTAGCGGTGCAGCGCAACGCTGCTGGCAACCAGGGCACGCCGCTCGGCCTCGGTTTCGGCGAACTCCCACTCTTCCTCGACGGAGTAGGCCCATGCGAGGTATGGCAGCAGGTCGGCGCGGATCTGTTCGGGGTCCCACAGCGAGCGCAACGGCACGTCCAGGTTCGTCGCGTGGCCCATTGCATCGGCCAGTGCGCGCTCTAGCTCGGTGCTGTTGGCAGGCAGCAGGGCGGCGCTCATGCGGTCACCTCGACGCTCAGCTCAAGCGTTTGCAGGCGCGCAGCCTGGTCGGCGCTCATCTGCAGATCGGCAGCAGGGCTGGTGATCTCGACGCGGCGCACGCCGGGCTGATGCAGCGCAGCGGCCAGGCCCGTGAGCGCGACATAGCCGCCGAGGCGGCTCTCGCCCTCGGCATACGCCTGCACGGCTTCGCGGGCTGCGGCCAGCACGGACTCTGCCGAGGGGCCGGGTTCGACGTGCAGCACTGCGCGCACGCTGTAGCCGAACACGCTGGCGGCGACCACTTTGACGGTGTCGGTCAGCGGACGGACCTTTTCGTCATTCAGCGCCGCGCGGACGGAAGCCAAGGTTTCGGCGGACGGCACGCCATCGCCGGCGTAGGACAGCACGGCCACGCTCACGGTACCGGGCGCAGGGTTGGAGATCGAAACGTCGGCAACGTCACCGGTGGCCGAGCGTGCGTGGAACTTGTAGGCACCGACAGGCCCGGCAGCCGGGAAACCTTCGAGGGCGGTGACCGCGCGGCTGCGCAGGGCGGCGTCGCTTTCGTACACAGGCGGCACCGGTGGCACCGCCGCCGGGTCGCCCGGCGAGCGGATCAGCCGGGTTACCGCCAGGTTGGCGGCGAGCTGGTCCAGATCGGCGCCTGTGGCGCTTGCGAGCATGACGCTGCGGGCGGCGTCGTTGATGCGGGCGCGCAGCTGGACCTCGCGGTATGCCGCCAGTTCGAGCAGCTTGATAGCCGGATCGGATTCGAGCAGGGCGCCGAAGTCCGGGTAGAGGCTGGCGAACTGGGCGGCTATGTCCTGGTAGATGGCCTCGTAGTCGAGGGCCTCGACAACGTCCGGCGGCGGCAGCTGCGACAGATCGATCATAGGGTCAGGTCCAGGTTGACGGTGTTGCCGAGGTATTCACCGACCAGCACCATGCTGATGCGGCCGTTTTCTATCGAGACGACCTTGACGCTGCGCAGGCGGATGCGTGGTTCGCCGTACTCGCGGCCGGCTTCGTCCTTGCGCGAGGCCAGGGCGGCGGCGACTTCTGCCTGCACGGCCGAGATCCAGCCGCGCGTCACGGGCAGGTCGACCATGCGCGGCAGGTCGGAGCCGTACATCGGGCGCATGCGCCGTGAGCCGCGCGGGGTGCTGAGGATGTCGGCGATGCTTTGCTTGAGGTGGTCGAGGCCAGACATCTGTTGGCCGGTTTCGCGATTCATGCCGATTGCCATCACTGCCCTACCCTGCGAATACGTTTGGCGAGCCCTGCGCGATGCTGCTGCCACAGGCGACGGGGTCACCGATGCGGCCCAGCGGCAGGCCGTTGACGAACACCGTGGCGCTGCCGGTGGCGAGCGTGCTGCCGTGTGTTTCCGGAATCGATGGACAGGTGTGCGCTGCCCAGGCGTCGCCCTGCCGGTGGGCCGGGCTGCCGTTGATCATTACGTCCGGGCTGCCGGCGGTGCAGGCGCGGGGCGGCCAGCAGCCGTGTCCTGTGCAGCTGTCGCCCTGGCGTGCGGCTGCAGGCATGGCTAACTCCGTTGTCAGTTGATGTTGACGATGGGGCCGTTGATATCGATGCCGTCGGCGCTGAGCCGGATGGTCGACGGGCCGCAGCGCAGCGTGATGCTGCCGACCGCAGGCACATCGAGTAGGTAGTGGCTGGCGGCGTGGTCGTATTCCTGCCGGGCGCCGTCGGGCCAGTCCTGCGCGGTGATTTCGGCGCGGTTGTCGTTCTGCCCGCCCTGAGTCGAATAGAACCCGGGGATGATGAAGCCGCTGGCGGCCTCGCCCGAGGGGCTGAACAGCAGGGCCTGCTCGCCCACCGACGGCGGGCGCCAGTGCCGCACGGCGCCGGCGCCCTGGGTGAGCCAGGGCATCCAGGCCGACACCCACTCGCCCACTCGCAGGCGGCAGCGGGCGTTCGGCAGGTCCACCGCTTCGATGGTGCCGGCCTGGATCAGCGTGGCCATCCGGCGGTCGTGCTCGGCGGTGGCGTAGCTCATATGACAACTCCGTCCGGCGATTGGGCGAGCGTGTACAGGTGCTCATTGCCCGGCCCGGTTTCGGGGTCGTAGCCGAAGTAGAGCGCGGTGTCGGTGGCGCTGGTGGGCGCCTCAAACGGCCACTCGATTTCGCCGATGTGAAACTCGTGGCGCCACTCGACCAGCCAGACCAGGTAGCCGTCCAGATCGGGGTGGGTCCAGTCCGGGGCGGCGCGCGAGAAGTCGGCCAGTGTGATCGGCAGGCCCCAGTTCTGGTTCTGCAGCAGGCGCACAAGGCGCGTGGCCAGCAGCGCCCCTTTCATGTCCGCATGCAGGGCGTTGGGGTCCACCACGATACGCGCCTGGATATGCGCGACCAGGGCGGTTTCACCTGTGCCGGGGTCGGTACCGGGTTGCAGCCCGGCGACTTCGCCGAGCACGCAGGGCAGGTCAAGCCGGCGGCCGACCTGCGGCCAGAATTCAGCGGACTTGACCTCGGGCAGGGCCGCGGTGATGCCGGCGGTGATGGCCGTGCACAGTTGCTCGAGGCTGATTTGTTCCGAGGTGTCCGTCATGGGTAACTCCGGGCGGCGTCACCGGGGCCGCAGGATCAGGGCCGTGAGGCCTGTTCCGTCTGGCTCGATGTTGACCACCTCGTATTCGCCGCCATCGGGGGCTGGCAGGTTGATGATGACGACGGAGCCGCGCGCGGCTGTTGCGGCATCGGCGCTGCGCAGGGTGAGCTGCGGTTCCACCAGGCCGGTGGCGAGCTTGCCGATGGCGGGCTCGCGCCAGAGCGAGGCGAACATGCCTTGCACGGGCGTGCCGTCGAGCGTGGCCGGGTCGGACAGGGCTGCGAACACAGCCCCGTCCACTTCGGCGACCAGGTCGCGGAAGGCCACGGCGTTACGCGGTCAGCTTGATCACTGCGCGCGGGCGCGTGCAGATGTGCAGCGGGTTGGACTGCGCCTCGCCGATGACGCCCTTGTCGAACGGCAGGCGGTCGAGCTTGGCGTAGTGCGGCACGCCGAGGGTGTTGACGGTTTCCATGTAGTTCGCCGGGGCGAAGATGGACTTGAACAGATCCTCGACGCCTTCCGGCACCAGGTAGGCTTCGGTGTCCGCGACGAACGCGGTGCTGCCGATCTTGCCGCGATAGCGCACCCAGAGCACGCCGCCGAAGGTGAACGCTTGGCGCCGGTCGCCTAGCAGGCTATCCGCCCGGGTGGACTGCATGTAGACGTCTTTCACCGACTTGTCGGCGATCAGCTTGGCCCAGAAGGTCGAGCCGCACAGGGCGATGGCGCCGGTACCGGTTGCCGTGCCGAGTGCATCGTCCTGCATGTCCAGCGCTTCGCCGGCCTTGGCGCTGACGTCGGCGGTGCCGAACTGCATGGCCAGGGTCTGCTGGGTGATGCCGAAGCGGGTGAACAGGTTGACCAGCGGGGTGGTGCCGTCGGAGTCGACGATCAGGCCCTTGATGCCGCCGATGCGCTGGAACTCGTGGGTAAGCTCCAGCTGCTTGCGGGCCTTCTCGATGCGGGCGTTGACCACGTCCTGCACGCCCTGCAGCTCGGTGCGCGAACCGTAGGCGCGAATGCCCTGGATCTCGTCAGCGGTGATGGTGAACTGCTGCGGCAGGTGCACGTTGTTGAACGGGATCAGCTCGCGCTTGCTGCCGATCACCACGGTACCGGGGGCGCCGCGCGGGGCGGCCGGCACCAGTGCCAGCACGTCGCCGTCCTTCTCGAGCTGCTGGACGGTGGTGCTACTGCCCTCTTCGTTGTACAGGCCCATCGCGGCGATCTGACCGGGTACGGGGTGCTCTTCGTTGATGGTGGCAACCAAGGACGTCACGCTGAACGCCTCGTCTTCAAAAATGGAAATCTCGGCCATGGCGGGCTCCTAGAAATGACAAACCCCGCTTAAGCGGGGTTTAGGGTGTCTGGATGACAGTGGGTTGATCAGGGGCGGACGACGATTCCACGGTTCAGCAAGTCAGCTTTGCCGCTGGCGTCGAGACCAGTGATCAAGCGCTCGATGACCTCCGCATCACGGACGATGCCGACGGTGCGTTGAGCGGACTCGGAGGCTGCAACCGGAGCCCAGAGAACAGCCGCGACGGTTTCGCTACCGTCGGCTGGCTCCGCGACCGGGTTGTATGGCGCGTACTCGCCGGTGGCGGCGATCTTGCCCAGCAGCTGGCCTGCCGGCAGGTTGACGGTGGTTGCGGCCAGGGTGATTTCGTCGCGGCTGCGGGTGCCGCCGGCCTCCGAAAGGAGGAATTCACCGGCATGGACGCCTTCGGTTTTATTGCTCATTGATGCGCTCCTTTCGAGGCTCGGGATTTACGGCTGGCGTAGATGGCGCCAGGGTCTGCTGCTTTGCTCTGCACCAGGGTTGGCGAGTCGTCCAGCGGCGGATGATTGCTGATCTGGACCTGACCGCTGGCGGCCACGACCTTGTCGTAGAGCCTGGCCTTGGCGGCTTCGGGCTCGACGCCGTCGGTGATCAGTTGCTCGGCTTCGTCGGGCAGCTTGGCGAGGTTGCACAGCTCGCGAATGGCCTTGGCGCGCGCGACTTGCGCCTGGATCGCTTCGCGGCTTTTCAGCCCGCTGGCCTTGATCAGCGCGCCGACCAGGTTGCCCATGCCCTGCTCCGCGCAGGCGGCTGCCAGTTCGGTGGCGAGCGCGGTGGCATCCGGCTGGTCGGGCTCCGGGGCGGTTGCTGGCTCGGGGTCAGCGGCTGGCTCCGGCTCGGGCTCGACCGTGGCCACCAGGTCCAGCGCGGCTTGGGGCGTGTTGCGGTAGCGGTTGAGGATTTTGCCGTGGGCGCTGTTATCAACCTTTGGCAGGCTGCCTGCCAGCACCACGTCAACAAAACCCATCGCCAGGGCCTCGGGCGGGGTCAGCCAGGTTTCCTCGTTAATCAGGCGGCGCAGCTCGGCGTCGTCAACCGTCAGCGGCCGGCGCTGGTAGCTTGCGACGATGCCCTCTAGGGCCTTGTCCATCATGTCGGCCATTTTGCGCAGCTCTTCGCTGCCGCCAGCCATGAAGGTCCATGGGTTGTGGATCATGAACAGGGCGTTGTCGGCCATCTCCACGCGGTGCGCGCCGCAGGCGGCGACGCTGCCGGCGCTGAAACAGGCGCCGACGATGCGGGCGGTGCAGCGTTCGCCGAGGGCGTTCAGGGAGTTGTGGATGGCAATGCCGTCGAAGAGGTCGCCACCGATGGTGTCAAAGTACACATACACCGGCGAAGTGCCGTCATCGCTGGCCTTGAAGTCACGGATGAAGTCGCCGGAGGTGATGCCCCAATAGCCGATCTCACCATAGACATAAATCTCGATGGCTTTCTGCTCGGCCTCGCCTACGGCGCGGATGCTGTACCAGTGTTCGGCCTGCAGCTGGGTCGCTGCGCCGGCCTTGTTCATGATGCGCGGATTGGCGAGTGTGCAGACGCCCAGCTGCGCAAGGGCAGCCATGATGGAGCGGTGGCGGGTCATTGGTCTTCCTCTTTCTGGATCGCCGGTGCTGCGTTGGCGGCGGTGTAGGTGAGGCCGAGTTCGGCGGCGCGGCGGTTGTCCTGGGCGTTCTCTTCGTCGATCTGCTCGGCGTCGTAACCCGTGCGCAGCACGTGCTCGCTGCGGCTGTTGAGGCCGCCGGCGATTTCCTTGAGCTTGCCTTCGACGTCCTGCACCGGGTGGATGTAGGCCCAGCCCTGCGGAATCCAGCGGGTGCGCAGGTATTCACGGCGCCGCGTGGCGTAGTTGGGCAGTTCGATGGATCCGGCCAGCACGGCGGTGTCGAGCCAGGCGGCGCGCACCGGGCGACACAGCTGGAACACGTACACGCCGAACTGGAGCTGCTCGATGCGGCGGCGGAAGTCGTTCAGCAGCACGCGCAACACGCGGTCGCTGATGTCGCCCATGTCGCCCGTCAGCAGCTCGTACGGCAGGCCGACGCCCGCGGCGGCGGCCTGCAGTTGCTGCCGCATGAAATCGACGTAGGTATTGCCGGCGTCAGGCGGATCGGAGAACTCCACCTCTTCGCCTTCCATGAGCTCCTGCATGCTGCCGGGCTCGAGGCCGACCATCGGGGCGCCGTCGGTGTCGGCGTGGATGGGCTGGCCGGTGACAGGGTCCAACGGCTGCTGGCCTTCGCGCGGGGGCTTCGTGATGAAGCCGGCGAACAGGTTGCTCACTTCCTGCCGAAACAGCACCGCGTCGTCGTAGTTGTCCAGCGACTTGAGGCGCAGCAGCACCGGGGCCAGCCGAGGCACGCCGCGCAGCTGGCCGGCCTCGGTGGGCTCGAAGATGTGCAGCACGTCGCTGGCCGGCACGCGGTTCAGCGTGTTGTAGCCGGCGGCGGGGTTGGTCGGGTCGCCGGGGTGGCGGGCGTACATCCAGTACGCGACGCGCTGGCCGAGGGCGTTGAACTCGATGCCGGCGCGCACTTCGTTGCCGCTGCGGGTCTTGAAGTGCTTGTCCACAGGGACGTGCTCGGGCGCGAGCAGTTGCAGCTGCAGCGGCACCGCCAGGCCGTCTTCGGCGCGGCGCTTGCGCAGGCGCACGAAGCACTCGCCGCTTTCCTCGACCATCCGGGCGATCAGTGCCTGCTGGCCGTAGAAGTCGGTGATGCCGTCGGCGTCCGATTCGTCTACCCAGTCCTCCCAGAGCAGGCGCAGGGTGCGGCGCAACTCGGCGTCTTCGATGCTCGCGCGCGGCGTGATGCCGGTACCGATGATGCTGGAGACGCGCTTGTCGATAGCGCTGTAGGCGTAGGGGTCGTTACGCACCGCGGCGCGCGAGCGCTTGCGCAGCGCCGGCAGGGCCGGAATCGCGATGGCGTTGATGGCGCCGTCCGGTGCGTCCCAGCCGGCGGCGCGGCGCCCTGTTGCGGCGCCCTCGTAGCTTGCGCGGATGCGCTTGGGGGTCAGGCGGATGCGGTTGCTCATAGGCCTTTGCCCTTGCTGTACAGGCGCGTCACGCGGGGGCGCGTCACGGTTGCGGTGGCCAGTTGCCGGGATATCTCGTCGCGGGCGCGCAGCAGCTCGTCCACGTCGCGGTACTCGACGGTACGGTCCTGGTAGCGGACCAGCCGCTCGCCTTTGGCGATGGCCCGCTCGACGGAGGTCAGGTCCTCTTTCGTGAAAGCCATGTCAGCGCCTCGATAGGTACCCGCTGCGCGTGCTGCGGCGTGCCGGTAACGGCACAGGTGCAGGCGGCGGCGTGGGTTGTGGTTTTGCGGGTGGTGGCGGAGTGGGCTGGTCGCTGGCGGCTGGGCCGTCCGAGAACAACGAGCCCTGCGATACGGCCTGGCGCAGGCGCGACCATTCCGGCTCGCGGTAGCGGTGCAGGCCCAGGTAGTGGGCCATGGCCAGGTTGTACACCAGCAGGTCGAGCGCTTCGTTGCGCTCGGCCTTGCCCTTGACCCACTCGGTTTTCTTGTGGCCCTTGATGTACCGGGCGATCTTCCGTTCCGCGACGCACTGGTGGTAGAAGTCCTCGGGCAGGTCCTGCGAGAAGTGCAGCGCACCGGGGCCGTCGTGCATGGCGTAGCGGTTGTAGATCCAGTCCTTGGCGGTGTCCGTGCCTATGATCCAGAGTTCGGCGCCGTCCTTCTGCGTCGAGCCCTTCCAGGTGACGTCGACACGCGACGGGCGCTGGGCGATCACGGGGCGGCTCGGGCGACTGGAGCCCTTGACCGCGAACACGTTGCGCCAGCGCCGCAGGCGCGTGAACTGGTAGACCTCGTCGGTGTGGTGGCCGCCGGAGTCGACCGCAGCCGCGCAGATCGCCAGCTCGACGCCGGAAGTGTGCCGATAGCGGGTCTTGAGCTTGTCGTCCAGCAGCGCCCAGGTGCGCTCGTCCGAGGGGTCGCCCATGATGACCTGGTGGTCGACGATCCAGCGTTCGAGGCCTTCGCCCCAGCCGATCACCAGCATCTCCAGGCGGTTGTGCTGGGTGTCGACGGCGGCGGTCAGCAACAACGCGCCGCTGGGCACGCTGCCGAGGGAGTAGCTTTCGGCGCGGGCCTGCAGTTCGCTGGCTCGGGTCATCTCCTGGGCCGAGTCCCACAGCCGCGCCAGGCGGGTGTTGTAGAACACC